>Ga0209066_10002167_pt1 | contig 24500 bp, 15 predicted proteins | sample All_14_2_FD_187198 | JGI IMG/M metagenome (GOLD analysis project Ga0209066, IMG submission 187198) | Freshwater microbial communities in response to fracking from Pennsylvania, USA - Allegheny Zone_MetaG_DW_15 (SPAdes) (version 2) ... | reverse complement strand
TGGTATCGCCTGGCCTGCGGGTTGCCCCGCGATCTCCCTCCCGCCTCTGTACGCACGTTGTCGGTCATGGATGCGGAGGCCGCGCGCGCGGACTATGCGCTAGTGGTGCAGGCGATCGGCGCCTGCGGCCGCACCCGTCCGGCCGCCTGATCTCTCTTCAGCCACGCAAGCCGCTTGGAAAAGCATCCCACCGCGCCTATCAGCGCTGCTCCTTTCGCATTACGGGCTATGATATGACGGATCAGCGCGCGGTGGCCCCTGCCCCGCTTCGCATTGCAATCGTGGGATTGGGGACGGTCGGCGGCGGCGTGATTCGGCTGCTGGCAGCGAATGGCGATCTTATCGCCCGTCGCGCAGGCCGACCGATTCAGATTACTGCCATCTCAGCGCGCGACCGCACGAAGGATCGCGGCGTCGACCTCAGCGGACTGGAATGGGTCGACGACATGACGTCCTTGGCCGCACGAGACGACGTCGACGTAATCGTCGAACTTATCGGCGGCTCAGATGGCCCGGCTCTCACGCTTGCTCGCCAGTGCCTTGCTTCCGGCAAGCCTTTCGTCACGGCTAACAAGGCGATGATTGCGCATCATGGCCTCGCTTTGGCGGCTGAGGCCGAGAAATCTGGTGTAGCGCTCAAATATGAAGCGGCTGTCGCTGGCGGCATCCCGGTCATCAAAGGCCTGCGCGAAGGCGCTGCGGCCAACGAAATCCATCGCGTTTACGGCATCCTGAACGGCACCTGCAATTTCATCCTCACCAGCATGGAAAAGGCAAAGGAAGCCGGTCATCCCCGCAGCTTCGACGCGGTGCTGAAGGAGGCCCAGGAACTGGGATACGCAGAGGCCGATCCCAGCTTTGATATTGATGGTGTCGATACGGCTCACAAACTCTCGATTCTCGCGAGCCTCGCCTTTGGCACGGAACTGGCTTTCGCCGGTGTCACCACAACGGGGATCCGCCATATCCTTGCTGAAGATACAGCAGAGGCGGCAGCACTTGGCTATAATATCCGCCTGGTGGGCATGGCTGAGAACGGCCCGAACGGTCTTTTCCAGCGTGTCCATCCTATGCTGGTACATGAAGATCATCCGCTGGCACATGTCGACGGATCGCTCAACGCTGTCGTCGCCGAAGGCAATTTCGTGGGCAGGCTCTTCTTCCAGGGAGCCGGTGCCGGCGACGGTCCGACAGCATCAGCCGTCGTCGCTGATCTCATCGACGTCGCGCGCGACGAATATGGCGATCCCCTCGCCATGCCCGTCAGCGCGCTGGCCCGTCAGCCTCAGGCCGATGCCGGAACACGCATCGGGCGAGCCTATATGCGTTTCAAGGTCAAAGATCAGCCGGGCGTGCTGGCGGAGATTGCCGCCGCCATGCGCGATGCCGGCGTGTCGATCGAAAGCGTCATTCAGCGCGCCGCGACTCAGGACAACCAGGTGCTTATTGCGATTGTCACGCACAGCGGCGCAGAACGCTGTGTCACAGACACGCTGACGCGTCTTGCCGGGTCGGACAGCCTGATCGGCGCGCCGATGGTAATGCACATCCTCGAATAACAGGGCGCCTGATTATCGCGGGCCGAAACTGCGAATCAGCGTTTCTGTTACCGGCTCGCCGGCGCGCCATATTTCACGCGTTTTTCCAGGACAGCGCATGTCTCCGATGAGGCGACATGGACGCGCGTCGATGTGATAAGCGTCCATCTTGAAATCACGCCTGGATGGTTCTGTCACGCGGAATCGCAGGCGTTGATCGCTGTTGTCCTCGCATCCGCGGCTGCGCGTGTCACAAAGGCGGTGGGCGGGCGTGATCGGACCGTTGAGCAGCACTGCGTGCGACGCGGCAACGAGCAGAAATCCCATCATGTCGCCTTTCCTATCTTTGCCGGACTACCGCGACGGACCGTGGGAAATCCGTCGCCCCAGAAAGGTACAGAGCACTGCGGCGCGCTCGACAATATTATACCGACTGCTTATCGCACCGGACGACCATTAGGAGATGGGAGGTTCCCAAATGCAGTCGAGTGCAGTCTTAGACCGTGTTCTGGTGCTGGAAATGGTTCGCGTAACGGAAGCCGCTGCGATTGCGGCATCGCGATTGATCGGACGCGGAAACGAAAAAGCTGCGGACGCGGCCGCAGTTGAGGCCATGCGTCTCGCGTTCAACGATCTCTACATGGATGGCACCGTCGTCATCGGCGAAGGCGAGCGGGACGAAGCGCCCATGCTTTATATCGGAGAAAAAGTCGGCAGCGCGATTGGCAGCGGTCCGAAGATCGATATCGCGCTTGATCCGCTGGAAGGCACAACGATCACGGCGAAGGCAGGTCCGAACGCCCTCGCTGTCCTGGCAATTTCGGAAGAAGGTGGACTGCTGAACGCTCCGGACGTCTACATGGACAAGCTTGCGATCGGTCCCGGCTATCCTGAGGGCACCATAGACCTCAACAAGTCCGTAAAGGTGAATGTAGAGGCCGTTGCGAAGCACAAGGGTGTCGAACCAGGCGACATCATCGTCTGCGTTCTGGATCGGCCTCGCCACGAAAAGTTGATCAGCGAATTGCGCGCGATCGGCTGCGGCATCATGCTTATCCCGGACGGCGATGTGGCCGGCGTGATCGCCACCACCAATCCGGAAACCAACATCGACATGTACATGGGCTCCGGCGGAGCCCCTGAAGGCGTGCTTGCTTGTGCTGCGCTGCGCTGCGTAGGCGGCCAGTTCAAAGGCCGCCTGCTGTTTCGCAATGACGATGAAAAGGCCCGCGCCTACAAATGGGGCATTCAGGATCTCGACAAGGTCTACGATCTTAAAGAACTGGCCAGGGGCGACTGCATTTTCGCCGCCACAGGCGTGACCGATGGCTCACTGCTCCATGGTGTCAAACGCCTGCCCGGTGGCAAACTTACCACCGAAAGCGTGGTTATGCGCGCAAGCACCGGCACCGTACGCTGGGTGAAGGGTGAGCATCGGCTCGAGAAGAAGGACGCCTAAAGCGCCGCCCGCCAAATCCAGACAGCGATCGACCAGCCCTCCCGTCCCCGCAGCCACCTATTTCTTAAGACGATAGCCGGTCCGGAAGATCACGCCGACTCCAATCAGGCAGACAGTGAGCAAGCCCGCAACGAAGAGAAGACTGAACCCTATGCTCACGTCACCTTTGCCGAAGAAGGTCCAGCGAAAGCCGCTGATCAGATAAACGATCGGATTGAACAACGTGATGGTGCGCCACGGCTCGGCCAGCATGTGGATCGAGTAGAATGCGCCGCCCAGGAACGTCATGGGCATGATCACCAGCAATGGGATCACCTGCAGTTGCTCAAAGCTTTGCGCCCATACACCGAGGATGAACCCGAACAGAGAAAATGTGATCGCGATCACCGCCATGAACAGCAGCATCAACGGCATGCTGGCGACTTCCACGTCCACGAACAGATGCGCAGTGGCGAAGATGATGAGACCGACCAGCATCGCCTTTGAAGCGGCCGCGCCGACATAGGCGATCACGGCTTCTGCTGCTGAAACCGGCGCAGACAGCAGTTCGTAAATCGTCCCCGTGAACTTGGGCATGTAAATGCCGAAGCTGCCGTTGAAGATGCTTTCGGTAAACATCGAAAGCATAATCAAGCCGGGAACGATGAACGCTCCATAGGGAATGCCGTCCACCTCCGTCATGCGTGATCCGATCGCACCGCCGAACACGACAAAATACAGCGAGGTGGTGATGACGGGGACCAGCAATCCCGTCAGCAGCGTGCGTGAAAAACGATGTAACTCGAACAGATAAATCGCCCTGATGGCGCGCAGGTTAAGGCCGGTCATGCCGCCTTCTCCTGATGCACTAGGCTCACGAATATATCCTCCAGGCTGCTCTGTTCGGTGTTAAGATCCTTGTAGTCGATGCCCAGATCGCCCAGCCGGCGGAGCAGCGGGGCCACGCCTGTCTGCTCGGCCTGCGCGTCAAACACATATTCGATCTCACTGCCATTCGCCTTGAGAGTCAGCGTCCAGTCAGCCAACTCTGGCGGTACGGCGGGGAGCGGCTCTGTCAGCAGTACCGTCAGCGTCTTCTTGCCCAGCTTCTTCATCAGCGCCGTCTTGTCATCGACCAGGATGATCTCGCCACCGTTGATGACGCCCACCCTGTCAGCCATTTCTTCGGCTTCCTCGATATAGTGGGTCGTCAGGATGATTGTGACGCCAGTCTCACGGAGTTTCCGCACCAGCATCCACATGTCCCGGCGAAGTTCCACGTCCACTCCCGCTGTAGGCTCATCCAGAAACAATACGCGTGGTTCATGCGACAACGCTTTGGCAATCATCACCCTGCGCTTCATTCCCCCTGACAGTTCCAGTATCTTGGAGTTCCGCTTGTCCCATAGCGACAGGTCTCGAAGGATTTTTTCGATATAGGCGTCATCGCGCTTCTTGCCGAAGAGGCCTCGACTGAATCGTACGGTATCAATCACCCGCTCGAACGCGTCCGTGTACAGTTCCTGGGGAACCAGCCCGATCGCAGCACGTGACCCACGATAATCCCGAACAATGTCATGGCCCGCAACCGTTACCCTGCCCCCGGTCATGTTCACATTGCCGCAAATGATCGAAATGAGGGTCGTCTTGCCTGCACCATTGGGACCGAGCAGGGCGAAGATTTCACCTTCTTCGATTTCAAGGTCGACGCTTTTCAGGGCCACGTGACCGGAGGCATAGCTTTTGGTGAGGGCAGAAACGCTGATGATGGATGCCATGCGGCAGAGGCCCCTTTTGTAAGGTTCGCCATAAGTAGGGGATGATTGCGGCGTTGCAACCAAAGCTGCTGTTCCGACGACGTGATCCTGCGCTTTCGCCCTCCCCTTCTGAAAGCTAAGAGGCGGCGATGGCCGATGCACTGAACATATCCTGCTCGATCCTGGGTCAACCGTGGCGCTGGCGCGGCGGCAATCTCGATGGTCGCGACGCGGGATTTCGTCCCGATGATCTGGTTTCCAGCCTGCTGATGGCGCGCGGCTGCGCCCGCGAATCACTGGACATCCATCGCAATCCGACGATCCGTACCTTCATGCCCGATCCCAGCCTTTTTCGGGACATGGATACCGCCTCGACACGTCTTGCAGACGCTGTCGAACGCAAGGAAAACGTTGCGATCTTTGGCGACTATGACGTCGATGGAGCGACGAGTGCCGCCTTGCTCGTACGACTGCTGCGCGCGCTTGGCCTGACGCCACGCTTCTACATTCCCGACCGGCTCATGGAGGGCTATGGCCCATCGGGCGAAGCGCTGGTGCGCCTGGGCGAGGAAGGCTCCCGGCTTATCGTCACGGTCGACTGCGGTGCTCAGGCATTTGAGGCACTATCGCAGGCACGCGCCGCCGGCATCGATGTTATCGTTGTCGATCACCACAAGTGCGCTACTGCGCTTCCGGAAACGTTTGCGCTGGTCAATCCCAACAGGCTTGACGAATGCGCAGAGGGAGCAGCGCATGGTCATCTCGCCGCCGTCGGCGTCGCTTTCCTGCTGGCTGCGGCATTGGTGCGGGAATTGCGGGCGCGCAATTATTTCTCCGATCGCCCCGAGCCACGCATAATGGACCTGCTGGATCTTGTCGCACTGGGCACCGTTGCCGACGTGGCGCAACTCAGGGGCCTGAACCGCGCCTTTGTCGCTCAGGGGTTGAAAGTGATGGCGCAGCGCCAGAATACCGGCCTCGCTGCCTTGCTGGACGCCAGCAAGCTGCAGCGCGCTCCACTGGCCCATGATCTGGGCTTTGCCTTGGGACCGCGAATCAACGCGGGTGGGCGTGTCGGCCGATCCGATCTGGGCGTTCGCCTTCTGACCACACATGACCCGGAGGAAGCCCGCACGCTTGCGGAGGAACTCAATCGACTCAACGAAGAGCGCCGCACCATCGAAGCTGCCGTGCAGGACGAAGCCGAGCGCCTTGCCGCGCTCCAGCTTTCGCGCGCGGTCGTTATCGTGGCAGGTACAGGCTGGCACCCGGGTGTCATTGGTATCGTGGCAGGTCGCCTGAAGGAGCGGCTGAAACGCCCCACGATCGTTATTGCTATCGATGCTGAGGGCGTCGGCAAAGGCTCCGGGCGTTCGATCGCCGGCGTAGATCTTGGCGCGGCAGTACTCGCGGCCAAGGACGCTGGATTGCTGGCGGCCGGCGGCGGCCATGCCATGGCGGCCGGTCTTACCGTCGCTTCGGGCAACATAGAGCCGTTGGCAGCATTTCTCGACGAAAGGTTGGCGGCAGACGTCACGCGCGCGTCAGGCGAGCAAGCGCTGTCGATCGATGCCGTGCTGAGCATCGGCGGCGTCAATCCGGAGATGGTGCGCGCGATGGACGCAGGCGGCCCCTATGGGGTGGGATGGCCCGCGCCGCGCATCGTTGCCGGTCCAGCGCGGGTAGTCCGCGCCGATATCGTGGGGACTGGGCATGTCCGCGCCATCCTCGCGGGAAATGACGGCTGCTCGGTCAAGACCGTTGCGTTCCGCCAGGCAGATACCGAGCTGGGTCAGGCGCTGCTTGGCGCGCCACGCGATCGTCGCCTTTGGGTGGCCGGCCGCGCCAAAATCGATGATTGGGGCTCCCGACCAGCGGCCGAAATCCATGTTGATGACGCGGCTTGGGCAGACTGATCCTATCGGGCTTGACCGACCGGATAGAAGCCCCTAATGGCCCCTCACCCACAGCGCTGCCGTCATCGGCAAAGCATTGGCCCCTTCGTCTAGCGGTTAGGACGCGGCCCTTTCACGGCTGAAACACGGGTTCGATTCCCGTAGGGGTCACCAGCGATATCAACGGCTTAGATGCAACACGGTAGCGCCTGGTGGCAGAACAAATATCCTGAGACGACGTGTGTATCAGCCAGGGCGCTATACCCGTCCAAGGATGCGCGAAAATGTCCCACGCGGTGGATCGTCGTTGGCGCGCAAAATCGAAGGCCGCGCTTCAGCGCTTGCCATTAGCTAGTGGCTGGCCAGCCGTGATGTTTGACACCGCTGGACAGCCCATCATCCGCCATACACAGACAGCTTCTCGGACAAGGCGCTCCCGAATGGCATGTTGAGGTGGCTTCCCGCGCGAACCGAACGTTTAGCCACCCCATCGCAGCATTAAGGATTTTGCTTTATTGTCAAAACTTTGCCACTGAATTCTGTCGGCGCGACATTTTTCAGCCATTGCACCTTGCGCCCGTCCTTCGTCAGGTAGGTCACTGCAACGGATACCTTGGCGGTCGACTTCAAACCGAAATGAAGCGGCGTAACGCTCTGGGCGCCATAGCCTCCCCCGGTCGAAACCTGCCGTGTAGCCAGTATCCTCTTACTGCTGTCGTATAGCCGCACTTCCGCTCCCGGCACAGCATGGCCCGCCGCGTCCAGTACCATGATGTTGAGACTACGCTTCGCTCTTTCGGCAGGCATGCTGTTCTTAAAGACGAAATGCCCCCCAACCGCGCTGTAGCCGTGGGTAACGGTTAGATCGATTGCGCCATCGCCGTCATAATCGACCCATTCCACACCATGGTCGCCGTCGTTGACGATTGGATGCTTATCGATGACATTGACGAAGCGCTTGCCTCCCTCGTTGTGGAACAGTGCATCGGCCGGCACCTGATTGGGTGTCTTGCCATGATAGGATGTGATGTAGAGGTCGAGGAAGCCATCATTGTCATAGTCACCCCAGGACGCGCCCACGGCATGGTTCTCAACGTCTAGACCCATTTCCGCCGCGACGTTGGTAAAGCCCCCCTTGCCATTGTTCCGCCACAGGACGTTCTTGCCGTAATTGGGCACGAAGATGTCCAAATGCCCGTCATTGTCGAAATCGCCTACGGCACAACCGACGCCGCCCTCTTCCTTGGCGCGACCAGGCATGTCCATGCCGAGTTCAGGCGCAACATCCTTGAATGTGCCGCCATCATTTCGGAACAGCGAATCCGTCTTGCCTGACTGATTGGCGAGGAAGAGATCAAGGTCGCCATCTTCATCATAATCGAGCCAGCATGCGCCGACTGTCGATTTGAAAACTGTGGGCTCCACGTCCGTCAGGATTTGCGTGAACGTGCCGCCGTCATTGCGAAACAGGCGATTTTTGCCCATTCGGTCCGTCGCGTAGAGGTCGATGTCGCCGTCATTATCAACGTCGATCCAGTTGTTCTGGCGTGATGCGCGGCCGGGGCCAGTCACGGTCAGCCCCACCTGCTCCGCGACATTCTCGAACTTGCTACCACCTACATTGCGGAAAAGCGCGCTCGGCTTGTCGGGCAATGAAGAACCGGCGAACAGGTCCAGCCAGCCGTCGCCGTCATAGTCGCCCCAGCTGATCGCACGAAACTCGCCACCTGCGGTGGGCAGCCCCATAGCTTCACCGACACTGACGAAAGTACCATTATCATTGCGATAGAGGCGTATCGCTCCTGTCTTTATGGTGACCGCAAAGTCGAGATCGCCATCTTTGTCGAAATCCGCCCAGGCGTTGGAAAGCGATCCCGGCTCAGCGAACAACTCACGCTGAACTGAATTGAAGCTCTGCTCAATGGGTTCTTCCTGGGCTGCGTAGGCTACGCCCGTTAACGCTGCACCTGACAGCAGCATTGCCATTGCTGCCCGAATCTTGCTTGAACCTGTCACGCGGTTCGTCCTCTCAATTGGTTGTCGGTATGGTGGGAACAGTGGCAGGATCACCCGCCGCCTGGGCCGCACGCAGGACACGCAACGCATTGCCGCCCCACAGGCCTGCAATCGCTTCCGGCTTATAGCCTGCTTCAAGCAGCGCCTTCGTCACCTTCGGAAAATCGGTGATGTCGCGGAATCCTTCGATCCCACCCCCGCCGTCAAAATCGCCACTGATTCCGATATGGTCTATGCCCACCAGTTTGATGGCATGGATGATATGCTTCATCAGGTCGTCGAAATCGGCCTTGGGAACCGGCCATTTTGCGTCGATCTCCTTGCGTTTGGCGATCAGCGCACGACGCTCGTCACTGCTCATGGCGCCGCGCGACATGAAGCTCTCCATCAGTTCCTTCAGAGCGGCCTCCCGCTCAGGAATGGTGGGTGTCGCGATCATATAGTTGTTGAAAGCGTTGATCTGGATGACGCCACCCTTCTCGGCGATCATCTTGGCCTCCACATCCGGGATGTTGCGCGGATGGTCGAACACACCCCGCATACCCGAATGCGAGAGAATGATTGGCGCCTTGGAGAGCGCGACGGTCTGTCGGACAACAGCGTCTGAAGCGTGAGACAAATCAATCAGGATACCGAGACGATTGGCCTCCGCCACAAACTGCTTGCCAGCTGGCGACAGGCCATTCCATTCCGCTTTGTCCGTGGAACTGTCTGCCAGGTCGTTATTCTTGGTGTGGACAGGGCTCATCATGGTTACGCCGATGCTGCGATAGGCAGACATCAAAGAGATGTCGCCTTCGAACGGGTAGCCGTTTTCCATACTGAGGAAGACGAAGTGTTTGCCTGCCTTCACGGCGGCCTCGGCATCGTCCGCTGTGATTGCGAGGACGAAGGTATCGGGATGACGGGCAATCATTTCTCGGATCTGCACGCCCCGACGGAAGGCGAAATCGCGTGCAGCGGCATTGCCTTCCGTCGTCCGCGGACCGGACGCAGTGAAGATGGCAAAAAAGCCGCCGTCGACACCGCCGTCGATCATGCGGGGAACGTCTACCTGGTCTCCGTCGATATCCTCGACATGGCGGTCCATGATATTCCAGCCGGCACGGCCGAGATTGGCCGGTGTGTCGAAATGGGTGTCAAGGACGATCATAGCCTCGTGCACCGCACGCGCGTCTTTTTCGGTCTTGGCGCTTACCGGGACGGCAAGCAGTGCCATAGCGGCGACCGCCGTTTTCTGGATGGAGCGCTTCATTTCCCGTCCCTTTCGTAACCAGACGCAAAGGCGCTCGCCTGCATCACGGCGCAAGCCGACAAAATGGTCTCGTGGATCATCGACGCTCCCTCAATATTGGGTTTTACCCTCGACATGGGCTTCCACATCCTTGCGGTCGATCCACAAGGTGCGCAACTTGCCTTCTGACAAATAGGGCAGCTGATCGCCCATATGCTTCGACCCCGGCTGACTCGAGCTGCCGTAGCTCATCAGGCCCATGGCTTTGAGCGGGGTGCCGAACTCGATCATGGCGACCCATGTCTCACCCGCACGGGGCTTGCGCTCGCCATTCTTCATCGATTCCCACGTGATGGTGCGAAAGATGCCCGTGTTGCCAAAGCCGCCATTGCCCGGAACACTCACATCACCCACGCGGAAACGCGAGACTTCGCCATAGGGGCGATCTACCGAGCCGTAGAGGTCCTTGGTCTTGGCTACAGCTTGTTTCAGCATCGCGACGGCCGCAGCCGGGTCCTTCAGGCCGCGCGGTGTCTGCAGCGGATCGTCAATCGTCCACTTCACCGCATAGTTGCTCTGGTTGGTGAAGTTGTTGGGCGAAAAGATCGCCGCCCATGTCTCAAACAGAAGCGCAGCCCGGCTGTCGGGCGTATTGCGATGATCCCAACCCTTGAGCAGATCAATCGCGACGCGGATATCGGGATCGTTGCTGCCCTGCGCTGCCTGGACCAGAGCCGGTATCATCCGGTCGGCCATCAGTGACCGTGTCTCATGCTTCTTGGCGACGAATTCCTCGAACGAGAATTTCGGCCCCTCGCTCAGCAACTTGACCGACATCTGGGCGCGTTGGCTGACTGGACCGACATTGGCGACGTAGGCCGGAAACGCTTTGGGATCGAGCGTGCGGGGCCAGGTCGCGAGCCATGGCGGATCATTGGCGTTCTGCACAAAGCCTGAAACGGGATCGAGCACCTTGGGCAAGTCATCATAGCTGTGAACATCTGTCCACAGCGTCTTGGACGTGTCGCCAGGCACAGGCCGCGACCAATATTTTATGTCGCCACCGTCATGCTTGGGGAGGATGCCGTTATCGAGATAGAGGATGTGACCGCCACGATCGGCGTAGACGATGTTGAACATCGGCACCTGCATCTGGCGCAGCGCCTTTTCAAAACCCGCCCAGTCGTGCGCCTTCCCCATATCCAGATATTGCTGGAGCACGCCGGGCCGATCGAGACCGGCAACCTTCACGGCAATCGTCGTCTTGCCGCCTGGCAGGTCGAACACAGGCCCCTGTACCGCATAGCGCTGGGTAAATGTCACAGTCTTGAGAGAGCCATCGGCCTGCTTGACCTTATAGCTTTTGCGCGCGGTCTTGAACGGCATGGTCTTGCCGTCGAAGACATAGCCCCCAGCGGCCGGCGTCAGAGCGAAGCTGGTATAGCCCAGCATCGTGTTCACCGTGTTGGTGAAGCCCAGATCATTGTTGAAGCCAAAGCGCATCACTGGCAGGCCGACCTGCGTCGCGCCATAAATGCTCATGCCCGGCGCATTGATATGCGCCTCCATGTAGGTGAGTGGCCCCGGTTCCCAGGGGAGGTGTGGGTTCGCAAGCAGCATCGCGTTACCGCTGGCCGATCGGGACGGAGCCACCGCCCATGCGTTCGACCCGCCAGCCTCGTTCGTCTCCGGGTCGGCCAGAACCCGGCGGTCCGAAGCGATGTACTGGAAATTCATCAGCTTGTGCGCGTGCGTCATGATATCGACGCCGGTCAGTGGCAACACCTGACGCACTTCCGGGTCGATCTTGTCGATATTCTCCGCTGCATAAGCGTTTACGCCGGCCGCAAAGGCGTCCAGGTTCGTCCGCATCTGCGGCGTCTGCCGCTTGTACCAGGCAAGCCCACGCGCGGGCACATCGTTACCGATAAGCCACTCATCCTGCTTGGCGAATTTCTCACCCCAATATTCAGCTGCCTTCGCCCGGGATTCTCCATACATGCGCAACAGGATGTTGCCGTGGTTGTGCGCCTGCGCATAACCAAAGCCATAAAATGCGCCAGCTTCGGTCTTGCCGTAAATATGGGGCACGCCAAAACTGTCCCACAGGATTTCACCGCCACCGAACCGGCTCTTGGTAACAGATTGCGCCTGGGCGCCGCTGGCCAGGGGGGCCGAAGCCCCACCGACCAGCGCCGTCGCAAGCACCAGTGTCAGTCCCGCCGCAACCGAGCGCATATTATATCCTTTTTAGTCGCGTTTGATGTTCAAGACGGAAAACCGGACATCACCCTCAATAGTTGATGGTGATGCGGCCGTAATAATATCCGCCGGTGAACCCATAGGGGATGGTCGTGGGATAGAAGCCCGATCCGTTGGCCGTGCTGGCGATGCCGTTCGCGTCTGGATAAACATTGAACAGGTTGTTTGCGCCCACGCTGACCCCCAGCGTGTCGTTGACCTTCCATGTCAACTCAGCGTCGGTCATCCACTTTGCGCCAAAGTAGCGGTCGCGCGTGCTGTCGTTCTGCAGCGACGCGACCTTGCCGTAGCGGATCACGCGCGTGTTAAGCGAAAAGTCGCCTACGGTCAGCAGGTTGCCGATATAGAATTTCGTCTTAGGCAGGTTCTCGGTCAGATTGGCCTGCGACAGGCGATCGAACAATGCAAAGCTGATCGCACTCAGCTCCGGCGGATTGTCGATAATGTGCGTGATGATGTTCTTGTTGTAGTTGTAGCCGATGTTCCAGTTCATCTTGGCAAAGCTGCCGATGCCATGGTTGTAGGTCGCCACGACGTCGATGCCGCGCGTACGCGTATCAATCGCATTGGTGTAATATTGGGCACTGATGTAGGGCGACAGGCCATTGGCGACCAGGATCGCCGAAACCGCATCGCCGGTCAGGGTGCTGGTGATCGCGATGCGGTCCTTCACCTTGATCTGATAGGCATCGACGGACAGCGTGAAGTTCCGGAACGGCGTCAGTACGAAACCCGCGCTAAGGTTGGTCGACTTTTCGGGCGTCAGCGGTTGCGAGCCCAGCGCAACGGCAGCCGCCGAAGCAACCGGCAACGTCTTGATCTGGAGGCGCACCTGTTCTCCATCGACAATGCGGAACTGGCCGGTCGTCGTCGCATAGATCTGCTGGGCGAGGCCCGGCGCACGGAACCCTGTGCTGACCGCGCCACGCAGCGACAGCCATGGCGTCACCGCATAGCGTCCATTGAGCTTGGCAATCAGGGTGTCGCCAGAGGAGTCATCGAAATGCTCGAAGCGTACTGCGCCGCCAATGGTGATGTCGCGCGTCGGGTCATAAGCGAAATCGACATAGGCACCCAGATTGTTGCGCGACAGTTTGCCTGCGTCCTCTGACGTGAACCCGTTTGCCGCCTGGCCACCGGTCTCCGGTGTGACCAGCACACCATTTGCGTTGACGTAGGAATAAGTCCCGAGCGCGGAACTCGCCTCATCGCCCTCCACCACTTCATAGGTTTCACGGCGGTGCTGAAGACCGGCAGACACCTGAAGATTGCCGCTGCCGACGTCAAAGCCCTTCGTCACGTCCAGGCTGGTGTTCCATTCGGAGGAAATGAGCGACCCGATATAGAATTCGGTCGGACTCGTTGGGCCAAGCGACGAGTTGATGGTATTCGAAGCAAGCTGCCGCGAGCGGTTCTTGCCGTATCCGGTGCTGAGATCCCAGTTCCAGCCGGACACTTCACCCTTTGCACCAAGCTGGAATTCGAAATCCTGCTCCTTGATATTACGACGCGGGCGGAAGCCGTTGGGATAGACTTCAGGCAGCGATTCCGCCGCCGAAGGACGACGGAACGTATAGTCCAGCGTGGAATCGCGCTGACCGAACGTGCCGAAGGAATAGACCTTCACCGATCCGAAATCATAGCCGGCATTGTAGCCAAGGTTGATCGCCTCGGCCGGGAAATTTCCGTAATTCTTCGTTACCAGACGATCGGCGGTATAGTCTCTCGGATCGATCTCGCCATTGATGGGCGTGTAGATGCAATTCGCACGCGTCGTGGTGGAACAGTCGCCGATTTCAATGGCGCGATTGGACACGGACTGCTTCTTGGCGCTGATGAAAAAGTCGGCGAAACCATCCTCACCCAGCTTCGTGCCGATGCTGGCATCGGCCGTAAATATCTCGCCATCGCTGCGATCCATGTTCTGACCGCCTGAGAAGCTGGCCGTTCCGCCATGATGGTCATCCTTGAGGATGATGTTGATCACGCCGGCAATCGCATCGGAGCCATATTGCGCAGCCGCACCGTCGCGCAGCACTTCGATATGATCAACGGCCGAAGTCGGGATCATGTCGAGATCGACCGGCACAGATCCGTTGTAAAGCGAGGAGACCGCATTGATGAGCGACGTCTTATGGCGCCGTTTGCCGTTCACAAGGATCAGCGTCTGATCGGGATTGAGACCACGAAGACCGCCGGTCGAAATGACCGTTGACGTGCCCCCACCCGCACGGGCCGGCACGTTAAAGGAAGGGACTAGTGTGTTCAGCGCCGCGAGCAGGCCGGGCTTGCCGGTCTTAGCCAGTTCGTCGGCCTTGATAACGTCTATCGGCGTCGGACTGTCTGTCACAGTCCGCGGCAGGCCGCGCGATCCGGTGACAACGATGGCAGGGCCGCCATCCTCCCCTTCTACGCCAACTTGCGGCAGGGCTAAGGATGATGCCGCACCCTGCATCGCGAATGGCAGCGCCGTCACGCCCAGACTCGCGACCTCGACCGGCTTTGCGCGGGCGGCACGGGCACCCAACGACAGGGCAACGACATTGCTGTTGGACAGTGTGATTTTGAGCCCGCTGCCTGCGATCATCCGCGTCAGCGCAGCTTCCGGGGTCATCTCACCATTGACTGACTTGGCAATCAACTTCGACACATCGTCATAGGGAAAGAGAACCTGGATGCCGGACTGCTTGGAGAACAGCGCCAGCGCGCTCTGCATCGACTGTGCAGGGATCTTGAACTTCATGGGTTCGGCAGCGCTTGCCGCCTGTACACCGATGGTGACGAGCGCCGCGGCGACATATCCTGCCATGTGCAGAGTGGACCGTGTCATCTTACCCCCTTGGAGATTTTGTGCGTTTCAATGGTGGATACGGGGCTGCCACGCGTCTCTGCTAACGGCGCTTGAAAATATCTCATTTTTATGACGAGTTTGGACCCGCTATCCCTTCGGATACCTCGTCCGGCTGGAGTGACAGTTACTGGTCACACCGAAGCGCTCATGCAGGAAAGCCGGGGAAGGCGCACAAGGGGATAAGGGTGAACAACGAGGTTATCAGGGCCAGGCTGGATTGGTTCAAGGTGGCGATACTGCCGCATGAAGGCACCCTTCGCTCTCGGCTACGCCGCATCGCGCCCTATGGTTGTGACGTTGATGATCTCGTCGCGGAATGCATGACCCGCGCCTATGCCAACGGCGACATCAGCCGCCCTCATACCGGCAAGGCCTTTCTGTTTCAGATCGCTCGAAACCTGCTGATTGACGAGGCCAGACGGGAAAAGATCGTCTCGCTGGAATTTATCGCCGAGCTGGATGTGCTTCAGACGGACAATTCCACCGAGGAAACGCTGCAGGCGCGTGACGAGCTGCGGCACCTCCAGGCAATCCTCGACACCCTCCCCCAACAATGCCGCCGTGCCTTCGTTTTGCGCCGCGTTCATGGAAAATCTGTCAAAGAGATAGCAGAGGAAATGGATCTCTCCGTTTTCACTGTAGACAAGCATTTGACGCGCGCCGCCGTAAAGATAATGCACGCTATCGGGCAGTTCGAGGGTTCCGGATTTGGTTGGTCGCTACAAAAGCGCGGAGGAAATACAGGCGATCGAGGCGGAAGCCGCACGTCTCTTCCTTAAAGCGCGCGCCAGCGACACAAAGGATGATTGGGATGCGGCCTATGCCTGGGTCGCTCTTGATCCATCTCATGGTTTTGCCTTCGCCAAGGCAGAGGCAGGATGGGAGTTAACGGAGCGTTTGAACGAACTTCCCGCGGGGCGGATCGATGCTCTGTCTCCAGCCACTGCACCGTCCGTCCAGCCTGCCCCGAACGAAGATACCTTGCCCATTCCTTTTTTCAGCCGGCGTGCACTTTTCGGATGGGCTACGGCCGCCGCCGTGACCGGGGTCGCCGCTACCATTGCGCTACGACTGTTTGGAACGGTGGACCATTATCGTACCGCAGTGGGGGAAACCCGAAAGGTCACCTTGGCCGACGGCTCAACCGTGTATCTCAATACAGACAGTTCTATCGAGGTCGCACTGCGCAAAAATATTCGCCTTATCAAACTCCTGAAGGGCGAAGCGCGGTTTGATGTAGCACATGACACGACGCGCCCCTTCATCGTAGAGGCCGACGGAACACAGGTCCGCGCATTGGGTACCATGTTCAGTGTGCGCCTGCGAACCGACCTGACCGAACTGACCGTGATCGAGGGCGTGGTGGCGGTGAAGAATGGAGCATCTGCCATACGCAAGATCGCTGGGGGCCGAAGTGCAGCGGTGCGTAGTGGCAGTATCGCCGTAACCCAGATCGATGCAGCCACGGTCAAGCAGCGCATCGCCTGGCAGGATGGTATGATTGAGTTCGACGGCGACACACTGGCACAGGCGGTTGAAGAGTTTAATCGGTACCGAACAACGCCGATGGTGATCGGCGATCCCGCCATCGCCAGCTTGCGCGTGGGCGGCACCTTCCATGTCAATCGGTCCAACGATTTCGTCGCGGCGCTGGAAAGCAGCTTTGGCATCCGCGCCGTGGCCGGATCGGACAACTCCGTCATCCTGGTGGCGGCACAATAACGCCTTCAAAACTACAATAGTAAAAACGCGAGTAGCAGAACTGGCGCCCGCGCCCGTATCCCCATGAATGGAATATACCCACGCACGGCGCACAGCGCAGATTTCGCAGCAGGACAGGCTTAAATCGATCCTCGGCGGATCAGTGGGCAACCTCATCGAATGGTATGACTGGTACGTCTATTCTGCCTTCACCCTTTATTTCGCGCCCGTTTTGTTCCCCTCGGATGACAGTACCGCTCAGCTGCTGAACGCCGCTGCGATCTTCGCTGTCGGCTTTCTGATGCGGCCAATCGGTGCGTGGATCATGGGTATTTATGCAGACCGCAGAGGACGAAAGGCGGGCCTTGCCGTGTCCGTTATGCTGATGGGCGGTGGCTCGCTGATGATCGCCGTCATACCGGGCCACGCGACCATCGGAGTGGCCGCCCCCGCCCTGTTACTTCTCGCCCGGCTGATGCAGGGGCTGTCGGTGGGCGGCGAATATGGCGCGAGTGCCACCTATCTTTCCGAAATGGCGCAGCACGACCAGCGCGGCTTCTTCTCCAGCTTTCAATATGTGACGCTGATCGCCGGACAGCTTCTGGCGCTATGCGTTCTCCTGTTGCTGCAACTGGCGTTGACCGAACAGCAACTCGAAAGCTGGGGCTGGCGCGTCCCCTTCGTGGTGGGTGGGCTGATGGCCATAGGCGTCTATCGCCTGCGCCGGGGTCTGCGGGAAACGGAGGCATTCGAGCAAAGTGCGACAGCGAAGGAGCAGCCGCGGTCGAGCGGCTGGAACCTTATGCGCAAGCACCCACGCGAAGTGCTGCTGGTCATGGCGCTGACAGCCGGCGGCACACTCGCCTTCTATGCCTACAGCACGTACATGCAGAAATTCCTGGTCAACAGCGCCGGCTTTGGCCGCCAGACAGCCACGGCCATCATGGCCTCGGCACTGTTCATCTACATGCTGCTGCAGCCTATGGCTGGATGGCTGTCCGATCGCATTGGGCGAAAGCCGTTACTGCTGGCCTTCGGCTTCACCGGCATGCTGTTTACGATCCCGATTTTTACGGCCCTGGAAAATGTAACATCTTCTTTCGGTGCCTTCCTGCTCGTCCTGAGCGGACTGGTCATCGTAACCGGCTATACGTCGATCAACGCCGTCGTGAAGGCGGAGCTCTTTCCTGCCAACATTCGCGCATTGGGCGTCGCACTCCCCTACGCGCTCGCCAACACGCTCTTTGGCGGCACGGCCGAATATGTGGCGCTCTGGCTCAAGCAGGCCGATCACGAAAGCGGTTTCTATTGGTATGTGACTGCAATGATAGGCGTATCGCTGATCGTCTATTTGCGGATGCAGGACACCAGCAAATCCAGCAAAATATGATCGGTCGAATGTCCCATCATCGAGGGCAATTGCACGGCTACCGGAATGGCCATCCACTGCCGGTCAGGGAAATATAATCTCCGCCAAGCGCGGCGCGCATTGCGGCGCAAAGGTGCGAACTCAACACAATGCTTGCGGGACGGTACCAGTATGGCTATCGCGCAACCATTCAGGAGGTGCCGCAAGCACGCCTGAATGAAGATCGCGCCGGTGCCTCGTAAGAGGCTTAAAATGGGAAGGCGGTGCGGATGGACGCGGGTCGCGCCATCCAATTCCGCAGCTGTCCCTGCAACTGTAAGCGGCGAGCGCGATGCACATCGTTCCCCTCGATTGGGGAACAGCCACTGGGCCGGACGCTAAATCATGCGGGGCCTGGGAAGGCGTGCATCAAGCCCTGACCCGCAAGCCAGGAGACCTGCCGGCGTTTTGGTCGCTCTTGCCTGGACCCAGGGACTGGTCGAGGCACGGTGTTCCCGTCTGAGCGACATGTGCCATGCGGCTGGGGCCGCACGGTCATGCGTCCTTGGGCGAGCGCCCGGCCATGGATGCAGGCCGGCCGGCGCGCGTCTGCTGGATGCCTTCCGCAGAGCGTCGGTATGCCCCGCCGAAGTTGCTCCGGCGCCTGAGGGGGGCACCCATGAACAAGACTATTGCTGTTTCACTTCTCGCTCTGACATGGGCCGGCGTCGCGCACGCCCAGTCTGAACCGTCCGATGCCATAGCGGGAGAAGGCGACGATCGGATCGTCATCACCGCAACCCGTTCGGGCGACGCTGTTCCCGCGCATCTGATCGGGTCTTCTGTAACCGTGCTGGACAGCCAGGCGCTCGAAAGCCGGCAGACCCGCGTGCTGTCCGACATCCTGCGCGACGTGCCCGGCGTAGCGGTCAACCGCTCCGGCGCGATCGGCGGGATCACGCAGATCCGCATCCGCGGATCGGAAAGCAACCATGTCCTGGTCTTTGTGGACGGCATCAAGTCCAGCGATCCCTATTATGGCGAATATGATTTCGGCAACCTGCTCGCGGATGAATATGCGCGCGTCGAAGTGCTGCGCGGCCAGCAGAGCTCGCTCTACGGATCCGACGCGATCGGCGGCGTCATCACCTACACCACGCTCTCGGGGCGCGAGGCTCCCGGTATCTCCGCCCGCGTCGAGGGCGGCTCCTTTGGAACCATTTCGACCGCCGGCCGCGTCGCCGGCACGGACGGAGACAATTTCGACTATGCCGTCTCCGCCACCTATCTCACCACCGATGGCTATCCAACCGCACCGGCCGGCAGTCGCGACGTCGGCTCGGACAATCTGGGAACCTCAGCCAAGCTGAACTGGACGCCCGCGCCGAACCTCAAGGTCACGGCCGTCGCCCGCTACAGCTATACAAAGGCGGATCTCAACGATCAGGCGATCGATGCGACTTCCCCGGTCGTTCAGGGCTATCCGCTTCAAACCGTGGTCGATACGCCGGGCTCCTACTACCGGAACAAGGCGTTCTATGGCCTCGTCCGGGCGGAACTCAGCCTTTTTGACAATGCCCTGACGACGGCGCTGTCCGGTCAGATCACGGACGCCAATCGCGACGCCTACAACAGCTTCGGCTACAACTATGGCGATCGTGGCCGGCGCTATCGCGGGTCGTTTGAAAACACCGTTCGCTTCGGCAATGACCGGCTGAAGAACCGCTTCACCTTCGCGGTCGACGCCGAGCGGGAGGAGTATCGCAATGTCGATCCGTTCGGCTTCGCCTTCACCGGCCTCAGTCAGATCGATACTGTCGGCTTCGTCGCGCAATATGATCTTGCCGTGGACGACCGTTTGGCCATAGGCGCGTCGGCGCGCATTGACGCCAACGACCGTTTCCAGGACGCCACGACGATTCGTGTGACCGGCAGCTATCTGTTCGACACGGGCACGCGCATCCATGCCGCGTACGGCAACGGGGTCAAGGCGCCGACCGCCACGGAACTTTTCGGCTATTCAACCGGCGAGTATATCGGCAACCCGGACCTTAAACCTGAGCGGTCACGCGGCTGGGAAGCTGGCGTCGAGCAGACCCTTCTGGGCGAAAGCGTCACGCTGGGCGCGACCTATTTCCACAGCCGCTTCTTCAACCAGATCGAGACGGTCGGCGCATTCATTGGTGGCGAATATATCTCGACCAGCGTCAACAACGCCGTCGTGGCCAAGCAGCGGGGTGTCGAAACCTACGCCTCAGCGCGTCTTGGAGACTGGCGCGTGGATGCGAGCTACACCTACCTGAAGGCGCCGCAGGTCATCACCGCCCTTGCCGGTCAGGCCCCGGCCGACGGCGGCTTCCAGCTGGCCGTCCCCATCGAGACGCAGGCCGTGCGCCGTCCGAAGAACATCGCGAGCTTCAACCTCAGCTATGCGCCGGAAGCGTTCCCGCTCAGCGCCACACTGACCGTACGCCACAACGGCAAACAGCGCGATTACGCCTTCAACTCCAGCTACCAGCGGCTGTTGGTCGACATGAAGGCGTATACGCTGGTGAACCTCGCCGCGACCTACGACATCAGCCAGGCGCTGCAGGTCTTCGGCCGGGTCGAGAACCTGTTCGACGACGATTATCAGGAGGTGTTCGGCTTCGCTACGGCGGGCCGTTCCGCCTACGGCGGCGTCCGCGTCCGCTTCTGATGCTGGCCGCGCCGTCGATCCCGGTCGGCGGCGCGGAACCCGCACATCATGAAAATCCAGGCATAAGGAAAAGCAGCGTGCGCAAAGTCCCCACGACTGTCATCACCGGCTTTCTGGGCGCGGGCAAGACCACGCTCATCCGCCATCTGCTCCAGAACGCGAACGGCAAGCGCCTCGCGCTCGTCATCAACGAATTCGGAGACGTCGGCGTCGACGGCGAATTGGTGAAGGGCTGCAACGACGCCGCCTGCCCCGAAGAGGATATCGTCGAACTGGCGAATGGCTGCATCTGCTGCACGGTCGCGGATGATTTCCTGCCGACGATGCAAAAGCTGCTCGACCGGCCCAATCCACCCGAACATATCATCATAGAAACCAGCGGCCTCGCCCTCCCCAAGCCGCTGGTGAAAGCGTTCCAGTGGCCGGATATCCGCACGCGGGCGACGGTCGACGGCGTCGTGGCGCTGATCGATGCGGACGCCGTGGCGGCTGGTCGTTTCGCCACGGACGAGGCTGCGCTGGCGGCGGCGCGCGCGGCCGACCCCAATCTGGACCATGACAGTCCGCTTGAGGAACTGTTCGAGGAACAGTTGGGCTGCGCCGACATGGTCGTGCTCAACAAGACCGATCTGGTCGACGCCGCCACGCTGGCGCACGTGGAGACGCTGGTGGAGGCGGAGACGCGCGCGGGCGTGAAGATCGTCCATGCCGATCATGGCGCGGTCGATATCGCAGCGCTGCTGGGCATCACGGCCGCAGCCGAGGACGATCTCGACAGCCGCAAGTCGCATGTCGATGACGGCGAGGAGCATGACCATGACGATTTCGACAGCTTCGTGGTCACGGGCGGCGCTGTCGCGACCACCGAAGCGCTGACCGAGGTCATGACGAAGCTGATCGTGGATCACGACATATTGCGGATCAAGGGCATGGTCGCGGTCGAGGGGAAGGCCAGTCGGCTGGTCGTTCAGGCGGTCGGTCCGCGCATCCAGCATTTCTATGATCGCGCCTGGCTTCCGCAGGAGGAAAAGCGCACGCAACTCGTTGTAATCGGACAGAAAGGTCTGGATCGCGCCGCGATCGAGACTGGACTTGGAACCGTGATCGGCTGATGCATCTGCTGTCCGCCACACCGGGGACGATCTCCAGCGGCGACGAGGCGATCGACCTCGACCAGCCGCCCGGCGACATCGTCATCCTGACCGTGGCGGACAGCGAACTCGCCTGCTTCGCGAAGGCGGCGGCGCAACTGCCTGCGGGCGCGCCAAGCGTGCGGCTCGCCAACCTGCTGCAATTGCGCCACCCCTATTCGGTCGATCTCTACATCGAAAAGGTGATCGCCCACGCCCGCTTCGTCTGCGTCATCCTGCTCGGCGGCAAAAGCTATTGGCCCTACGGCGTGGACGAAATCGCGCAGATCGCGCGCGCGCGCGGTATCGCCTTCGCCGCCATCGCGGACGGCCGGGAACATGATCCCACGCTGGACCATGCATCGACGCTGGCCCCGGACGCCATCGACCGGCTGCGCGGCTATCTGCGTCAGGGCGGCCCGGCCAATGCGCTGGCCTTTCTCCGCACGGCCGCGCGCCTGATCGACCGCGATTGCGGCCCGCCGGACGATCCGGTGCCGGTCGCCGACGCCGGGCTCTATCTGGCCGGCATCGAGCGCCCCGCCCTCGCAGACCTTCGCACGCGCTGGGTTGAGGGTCGCCCCGTCGCCCTGCTCGTCTTCTATCGTGCGCTGATGATCGCAGGCACGCTCGACGCCGTCGACGCGATGGTCGCGGCGCTGGAAGCGCGAGGCTTCAATGTCGCGGCGGTCCATGTCCGCGCGCTGCGCGAGCCCTTCGCCATCGACTGGCTGTCCGGTCTGCTCGGCGCGGTCACGCCCGACATCATCGTCAACGCCACCAGCTTCGCCGCCTCCTCTTCCGGGGAACCGCGTACGCCCGGCGTCCTCGAACGCGCCGACTGCCCTATCCTGCAAGTCGCCTTCGCCGGGGTCGAAGAAAAGGACTGGCTGTCGGCGGCGCGCGGGCTGGGGCCGCGCGATCTGGCCATGAACGTCGCCCTGCCCGAAGTGGACGGACGCATCTTCACGCGCGCCGTCGCGTTCAAGGCGGCGGAACGCTTCGACACGGTCACCCAGTGCGGGATCGTCGTGCCGCGCGTGGCGCAGAGCCGCGTCGCCTTCGTCGCCGATCTCGCCGCCGGCTGGGCGCGTCTGCGCCGTGCGCCGCCGGGCGAACGGCGGGTCGCGCTCGTCCTCGCCAACTATCCCAACCGCGACGGGCGCATCGGCAATGGCGTCGGCCTTGATACGCCCGCCAGCGCGGCGGCGATCCTGTCGGCTTTGCGCGAAGCCGGATACGATGCGGAAGGCGCGCCGGAGGATGGCGCCGCGCTGATGCGGATCATGACCGGCGGCGTGACGAATGACTTATCGTCTTTGGACCGAACCCCACCCCCGATCGCCCTGAGCCTGTCGAAGGGCCGTTCTTCCCCTTCACAGGAAGAGCAGGGCTTCGACAAGCTCAGCCCGAACGGGGGGGAGATAGCGGCATTATCGCTTGAGGAGTATCAGGCGGCGTTCGCGCGCGTGCCGGCATCTGCGCGACAGGCGATGCTCGACCGCTGGGGACCGCCCGAACAGGATCCGTTCTTCCGCGAAGGCGCATTTCAGCTTGCAGTCCACCGCTTCGGCAATGTGGCGGTCGCCGTACAGCCGGCGCGCGGCTATAATATCGATCCCAAGGAAAGCTATCACGATCCGGCCCTGCCGCCGCCGCATGCCTATTTCGCCTTCCATGTCTGGCTGGAGCTGCGTTTCGGCGCACAGGCGATCGTGCATGTCGGCAAGCACGGCAATCTGGAATGGCTGCCGGGCAAGGCGATTTCGCTGTCGGAGGAATGCTTCCCTGAAATCTGCGCCGGCCCCCTGCCCCAGCTCTATCCCTTCATCGTCAATGATCCGGGCGAAGGCACGCAGGCCAAGCGCCGGATCGGCGCGGTCATCATCGACCACCTGACGCCGCCGCTGACGCGCGCCGAAAGCTATGGCCCGCTCAAACAGCTCGAAGCGCTGGTCGACGAATATTATCTGGCGGCCGGCATGGACCCACGCCGGATCGACCGGCTGCGGCGGGACATCATCGACCTCGCGCAGAGCCAGGGGCTGGACAAGGACGCCGGCGCCGAAGGCGATGGCGACGACGCGCTTTCCGCCATCGACAATTATCTGTGCGAGCTGAAGGAATTGCAGATCCGCGACGGCCTGCATGTCTTCGGCGGCTCCCCGGATGGCCGCCTGCGCCGCGACCTGCTGGTGGCGCTGGCGCGTACCCCGCGCGGCTATGACCATGGCGGGCAGGCGTCGCTGCTGCGCGCCATGGCCGAAGACCTGAACCTGAACTTCGATCCGCTCGATTGCCGGATGGGCGATCCGTGGACCGGCCCGAAGCCCGACCTGCTCCGCGCCGTGTGCGATGATCCATGGCGGACGCTGGGCGATACGGTCGAACGGCTGGAGTTGCTGGCCGGAGAATTGGTGCAAAACCGCGTCACCCCGGACCTGATCCGGGGTCCCGCTGCTCTTGCCATCGTCGCAGAAGGAAGCGGGTTCCCGGGTCAGGCCCGGGATGACGGGAATATTGTCGTCGGCGACAGGACCACCGCCGTCCTGAACGCCATCGCCACAGACCTCGCCCCGCGCATCGACGCCTGCGGCACACGCGAAATGCAGGCGCTGCTGGACGGGTTGAA
>Ga0209066_10002166_pt1 | contig 24523 bp, 25 predicted proteins | sample All_14_2_FD_187198 | JGI IMG/M metagenome (GOLD analysis project Ga0209066, IMG submission 187198) | Freshwater microbial communities in response to fracking from Pennsylvania, USA - Allegheny Zone_MetaG_DW_15 (SPAdes) (version 2) ... | reverse complement strand
GATGAATGGCTGCTTTCGATTTCCCGGCCCCTTCGGCCAACGGCCGCTTCAATTTTCCTCCACCGTCGGGTTTGGGTCGACAACGGACTCTTCGTAAAGGCTAGCCAAAGGTCTGCTTTGGCCGAGGAGCCGACCGCCCTTGCGACAACAGAACAGCCCGCTTGTGGCCGTTTGATGACGATGCTGATTCCATGACCCTAGAGGCTCACGTGAAATCTCCGTCCGCTTGCTAGTTCATTTCTCGACGCTTTCCAGCATATTCAAATACCCCGTCATCTTGGCTGTGGAGATTTTGCGGAACTGACCTCGCAAAATGCGGGCCAGTTCTGACTGGCTAGTACCTAGCAACGATGAAGCCTCCGCTTCTGTAAGGCGGCGCTCCTTTAAAATATCGACTATTCCAGAGGCAATGGTGGCTTTCAGCTGCATTTGATCGGCATCTAGCAACCCCAATGCCTCATAGACGTTGTCGGAACTCTGATCAATCACTCGCCGCCTCGGCGCCGCTTTTCTAGTTCCATCAATGCTATTGCGTTATCCATCTTCTTATGCGCATTGATATCTTGTTCTGAAGTCGCATCCACCTTCTGTGGATCAAAACGCCCCTTTGTCCAACTTGAAGGGTGGCGTGGATTAACCCGTATACGTTTGATTTGTTTCATGACCTAAATCGAATCTGAAATCCTAGGCATCTTTGGACCACATGATCAGAGGTCAGGCTCGATAGCTTTTAACGCTTCGGCACCCAACCAATCGACAATTCGTTCAATAGCCACTTCGGTTACGTCTGCAAGGATAGAGTCCTCCTGCAAGAACGCATCAAAGCTGCTTCCAATTTTTTTCTCGCTCATGATGCACAAGTGTAATTGCGTCTGTGCCATGACACAAAAATTTCTAATTAGGCCCTCTCATAATTAGCACCACCTTGGGCTCTTACTGGCATGCCTATTCACATCCGAAATCATGAAGAGAGTACTTGGCCTGTTCCCAATGGTGCTATCAATAACTGCAACTCTAAAACCTTTACTGGGACTGGGTTTTCAGACGGCCATGATGATAACTTTTCTCTCATAGAATGAGAGATCTGCCGTCTATGAGAGAAAATAGAAAAGGCCTCCATCGCTGGAGGCCTTATAAATACTGGCGCGCTCGGAGAGATTCGAACTCCCTACCCCTTGGTTCGTAGACAGGTCAGGGAGATCCAATTTATCCTTTATTCATCAACAGGTTACAAGGCATACCCTGTCTCACGATTTGAGCAACATCCCGTCTGTAACCCCTTGAAATGTCTAGTTTCACTATTGAGCAGTGAGACAGCTTTTCAGGGGGCTTATGCTGAGGTGGAGCCGTGAAAAATCGCATCCTCCACCTTACCCGAAATACGATCCCTTATGTCAAAGAATTACACCCAATCGCTGGTGGCGTTCTCGGATGCCTAGTGATGCAACAATTGGACTACTGGTTTGAAGGTCATCCTGAGGGCTACTATAAATTCCTGATGCCATCGGATCATCCAGCATACAAAATTGGTGATAGTTGGACTGAGGAGCTAGGAATGTCCAAGGATGAGTTCCGGACGGCGTTCGACAAGATTGGTATACGTTACAAGTCAAAATCCGAATTCGACCAAGCTGTGGATAAGTTCCAAGGCAGATTCTATTGCAGCTATGTAGATCGACGCAGCAACCTCACCTACTACTTCCGAAATCACGATTTAGTCGATACAGCCCTGGATGAATTGCTGTCTAAACCAGCTCAAAAGCAAGCAAAACATAGCCCTCCTTCGACCGCAAACCCGCATCGTGACGCGGAATTTACTGTAAAGCGGGAATCCCGATTTACAGGGAATCAAGAATCCCACTTTACAGGAAGTTGGGATTCCCAATCTACAGGGAATGAGGATTCCCGACTTACAGTAAATCGGGAAAATCCACCTCCCCTATACAGAGACTACAACACAGAAACTACAACAACCACGGTGTATAGCAATGCTATGGATTCGGGTGGTTGTGGTGAACTTTTTGATCAGCTGATTTTCCCGACATGTACCCCAGAAGAGAGCATTGCTATTAGCGAATTACTTGGGACTTGCCCTGTAGAATTTCGTCAGAAGGTACTCGATGAGATCGAAGGTGCCCGGCAAGCAGGGGTAATCAAGACGAATCTGGTGCCATTTGCCCGAGGAATCATGACGGCTATCGAACGAGGAACTTTCACGGTTGGGCACGGGCCCAAAGTTGCCGCTCAGCGCGTACAGCAGGCAAGCCGCCTAGACCGACCCAATTCAGACGCCTTACCCTTGGATCTAGAGGCACTGAACAAGGGTAAGGCCTTCATGAATCGACTAGGAAACAAACACAAAATTGATTCTTGCGAATCACGAAATAATTCAACAACATTGTTAGAGTTATAATTTTAGCGCTCTTTAGGGAGTAGCCTGTCTTCTTCGGAAGATGCTTGCGTCATCATATTTGGCAAAAAAAGCCATGGCGTAAGCGGTTAGTAACTTGGCAAGACCTTAGATCACTTTGCTTCCGTAATGGCTGGGGAGGCAATGTGGTCTTTTGTCTTCACCCAGCCAAGGAAACATTATGGAAGCACTCCTTCTCTCTCAACTGGCGTTGTTGCGCTAGCAAACATTGGCGATAAGACCCAGCTACTGGCTTTCCTCTTAGCTGCTCGGTTCAAAAAGCCTGTTCCTATTATTCTCGGCATTCTCGTGGCAACATTGATCAATCATGGTCTGGCCGGTGCTTTAGGCGCCTGGATTACGACCAATGTGGATCCCAGTATCCTGCGTTGGGTGCTCGGTGCTTCGTTCATTGGGATGGCAATCTGGACACTGATCCCCGACGAATTTGAAGAAGACGAAACGATGGGTTGCCAAGCGTTTTGGCGTGTTTGGTGCAACAGCTATCACCTTCTTCCTGGCTGAGATGGGCGATAAAACTAAGATCGCTACTGTGGCCATGGCAGCACACTACCTTGACCCAATCATGGTGGTCATAGGCACTACGCTGGGTATGCTGATCGCTGACGTGCCCGCGGTTTTTGTCGGTGACAAACTGGCTAAGAAAATTCCGATGCGCCTTGTTCACGGTGACGCTGCTGCGGTCTTCGCTGCTTTGGGCATAGCAATACTCATGGGGTTTGGTTCATCATTGTTCCAGGCATAAAGAGTCGCCAAAAAATATGCGCACCAAGCATTTCGTGCTCCGGCACGAAATGCTAGATGAAATTGGGCTTCATTACTGGAGCTAATAGATAGGACTTTGTAAAGGTGAAGAAAAGTTAATGACAAGAACTACAACGACACAATGCAATCATGTGACTATGCTAGACTTAACAAATGAGAAAATTTCTCATATATCTTCTGCTCCTTATAGTGCCTGTTCAATTGGCATGGGCTACTTCTGCCTGTTATAAACATGAAGAATTGCCGACAGAGTTCACTCACCAACCAGTGAGTGCTGAATATCTTCAGCACAGTCATGAGGATAGTCAGAAGCTTGAGAAAACCTCATCCCATGCCAAGCAAGACCAACAGACTGAAAAACACACGGCACATTGCGATGCCTGCCACGCGCACTTAATCATCATCTTAGAAGAAAATCAGTCATTGGTATTGAAAAAAATACCAAACGACACTTTGCCTTCTTACGAAATCCTTTTAATCTCGGCTCTCTCGGATCCACCGTATCGTCCAAAGTGGCGCAACTCCTGACTTAACAAAATTGCTGATTTACAAACGTAATCAGCATCCGTTATATGCCCTTATGTGGGCTATTCAGGAGGTGCATGGGGATGAATACGTTCTCCATCGGAACGCGATTATGCTGTCGCTTCTTATTCGTCGTAAGCGTAACGCTGTTGGTCTATCCTGCATATGGTTTAGAGCCAACAAGGACTTCTGACACATACACGCTTAAAAATCTTTTCGAGGACACATGGTCTAGGCAACCCGAGGCCAAAGCGTACGCAACGCGGCTTGAATCACTTCAGGCACGTCAGAAAGTGAGCCAAAGCCTAGTCGCACGCCCACCCACATTAGAGCTTGGTGGCAAGGGTGAGAAAACCCAAAGCGGCGGGCTTGCCGCGGGTGGTGCCGGTGAATTTATCGCTGGATTATCAGTTCCAATCTGGCTGTGGGGTGAGCGATCTGGTTCAATCGCTTTTGCTGACGCCGAAACTGCACGATTAATAAAGCAGCAGGCCAGTGTCCAGTTGAAAGTCTCCGCGCAACTTCGTGGCCTTTTCTGGGAATTCGAACTGGCCAAGCTTGAATATAACCTGGCAGTGAGTCGTCTCAACAATGCCAAGCGTTTGTTTAAGGACGTTCAGGCTCGCCACAAAGTTGGAGATCTATCCAGAGCAGATCTCTATCAGTCAGAGAGTGCCCTTGCCAATGCTGAAGGCAGCAAGGCGGAAGCGAAAGCCAATCTGATCCTAGCTGTACAGAATCTCAAGGTTCTGACTGGAAAGCCTACAGACGTTGATAGTTTTTTAAATAGTCAGCCTGTAGAGAATGCTGCCACATTATCAAGACTATCCGAGCGGCTACCGAAGCTACCAAGCTCGTTTGCGGACTTAGATACGACGCATCCAGTCATTCAAGATCTGATCGCTCAAGTTGATGTTGCGAGGACAGCAACTGAATTAGCCCGCGCACAGACCCGTCAAAATCCGGAACTGCAAATTTACGGCACCAGCGGTCGTCCTGAAGTTGGCGTACCTATTCAACAAACCGTCATGCTGGGCATAAAAATTCCATTCGGATCTGATGCGCGCACCCAGGCCCAAACGCTCTCCAATAAGGCCAATCAGATCGAAGCGGAAGAGCGTCTGATTTATGAAAAGAATAGGTTACTCTCGGAGTTGGATGGCGCAAAAGCTCGGGTTGAGACAGCTGGCATGCGCCGTGACGCCGCCATACGAAGAGCCAAACTTGCTAATGAGACTCGTAGATTTTTTGAAAAATCTTTCAAGTTCGGTGAAACAGACCTCCCCACACGCCTAAGAATTGAACAAGAAGCTACAGACGCTTCAAAGCAGGCAGCGCAAGCCGAAGTGGCCTATTTAGCTGCCATCTCTTCATTGAGACAGGCACTTGGACTCATTCCAGAATAAAGGTTCGATTATGAAAACACGATACATGGTGATTTTTACTCTCCCGCTTCTCATTCTTGGCCTCTTCGGAAGCTCGATCAGTTATGCCCACACGGATACCCCTGAGGACAAACAGTCTATCGTTTCGATCGGCCCAAAAATCAACTTCATGGCTGTATCAGAATCATACGAGGCGGTGGGTCAGCGCGTCGGAAATGATCTTTACATTTTTGTTGACGAGCGCGTCAGCAATACACCCGTCTTAAATGCTACTGTCAAAGCAAACACGGGCGGAAATGAACTTTTAGTAAGCGAATCAATGCCTGGCGTCTATCGCGCAACACTAGGTGATCTATTCGATCAACCCCAACCCATTAATCTGGCTTTGCAAGTTTCGTCTAAGCTTGGCGATGAATCCATATCAGGCACACTAGACGCTGCGGATACCGCTCCTCACTTGAGCATAGGCCAAACTATCACCCGAATAGCGACTCTGATAGTGATCATAATTGGATTGTGGATGTTCTGGAAACGCGGACTTTTTGGCCCATCGCTTCAGAAATTTCGTAAATTACTGAAAGGATATAAGTGATGAAAAGTACATATACGAAGATCTTGACTGTCACCATACTTTTGACGGCCACCTCCATGGTATTGGCAGGTGGGAACCATGCCGAAAACAACGCAACTAACGAACAAACCACTAGTGTGGTTCGACCTTATCGGTTAAGTGATGGCTCCGTCATCATTCCAAAGCAAACACAACGACAGCTGAATATCCGGACAACGCGCTCGGTTTATGGCGACTACCCAAAAACCGTCGAATTGGCAGGCAAAATTATTCCCGATCCGAATTACGGCGGGAAGGTTCAATCCATGATTGCTGGGCGTATTACCCCACCACCCAATGGTTTCCCGACCCCAGGCGAATCTGTCCATAAGGGTCAACTTCTCGCATACATCACCCCTGATGTTGGTCCGAAAGGCATGAGATCTTTAGCAGAAAGTAGACTTAAACGTCTTCAGGCACTCTCAGACACTGTGCCGAGGAAAACGCTTGAGGAAGCACAAGCGGCTGTCGCTAACGAAGAACTCCGAGCTTCTGTAGATGGCATCATCTCCACAACTGGGATCGTTTCTGGACAAGTGGTCGATGCACGTCAGACTATCTTCGAAATTACAAATGCCGATCGTTTTATGGTCGAAGCCATTGCATACGACACGTTCCTCTTAGACAACATCCAGTCGGCCAATATAACTGAAGGGGATCGCCAGATTCCACTAAAACTTCTCGGAACAGCACGAAATCTGAGAGAACAGGCATTACCTATTACCTTTGTCGCATCCGAGGGCGGCGCGTTGCCTCTTGCAATTGGTCAAGCAGTTCGCATATTTGTGCAAACGAAGCAAACCCAGCAAGGTTATCAGGTACCAGCCAGTGCGCTGGTTAAGGATAGTGCTAATCAGTCAATCATCTGGGTAAAGGAAAGCCCAATCAAGTATTTGGCACGTACCGTAACAATTTTACCTCTGGATGGCACATCTGTAGTTGTTAACGGCTTAGAAAATGGCGACATCGTAGTCAGCCAATCAGCCTCTTTGGTTAACCAGATCCGTTGAGGCGTATATGTTCAAAAAGATACTCGAATTAAGTCTATCAAACAGACTTCTGGTAATTGTCATTGGCTTAGCAATCAGCATCTACGGTGCCTTCAATATCTCACGAGCCCCAATAGATGTATTTCCTGACCTAAACAAACCAACGGTTAACATCATGACAGAAGCTGGTGGCATGGCTTCTGAAGAAGTGGAAATGTTGATTACCTTTCCAATTGAATCTGCAATGAATGGACTCACTGGTGTTCAATCTGTTAGATCAACATCCACAGCTGGGCTTTCGGTAATTTATGTTTCATTTGATTGGAGCGTTGACATATATCGAGCACGACAACTGGTCAGCGAAAAGCTCTCTGGCATTGAGAGCAGCCTTCCTCCGGGAGTTCAACCACGGATGGGACCAGTCAGCTCGATTATGGGCGAAATACTTCAAATAGCGATACCTCTCGGTGCTAACGGAGCATCACCCATGGTTGCCCGAGAATACGCCGATTGGACACTGCGCCCGAGGTTGCTCTCTATACCTGGCATTGCTCAAGTCATTCCAATTGGGGGAGAAGTTCGCCAGTTCCAGGTCTTGCCAGATACAAGACGAATGGCGGAACTTGGTATAACTCCAGAGCAACTGAACAGTTCACTAAAAGGATTTTCGTCGAATACATCCGGGGGTTTCCTAGACGTCAATGGACGGGAGTATCTGATTCGTAATATCGGGCGGACCTCAAAACTTGATGATCTGAAAAATCTCGCCGTAGGCATCCGACAAGGCCAGCCGATCTTGTTGCAACAAATCGCTCAGGTTAAATTCGGACCGGCCATACGTAGAGGCGATGCAGGACTGAATGGACAACCTGCAGTCATCCTAGGTATTCAAAAGCAACCCTCCGCCGACACAGTGATGCTCACACAAGCTGTCGAGAAAGCCATTGATGAACTAGGGGGGTCTTTGCCAACGGGAATGGGAAAGCCACAAATCACCTTCAGACAGGCTAACTTCATCGAGTCTTCGATTGACACCTTAAAAGTGAAACTGATCGCCGCATCGATTTGTGTGGGTGTGATTCTGTACGTATTCTTAGGTAGTCTGCGCCCGGCTTTGATTGCCCTAATCTCCATACCTTTATCTATTGTATTGACGGGCATTGTCTTCAATGCGTTTGGACAAACGATCAACACGATGACCCTTGGAGGCCTAGCGATTGCAATTGGTGGGCTCGTTGATGACGCAGTTGTTGATGTAGAAAACATTATCAGACGTCTAACCCAAAGATCCTCCGACTTGAACCACCGCAGCCCCTCGATTCTGGAAACTGTTCGCGCAGCTTCTCTAGAAGTCCGGACGGGAATTGTTTACGCGACAATGATCACCATCATCGTCTTTGTCCCTCTGTTTGCCTTACCTGGGATTGAAGGCCGCTTCTTCCAGCCGCTTGCAATCGCCTTCATCATCTCGACTTTGGGCTCATTGCTCGTTTCAGTCACGGTCACTCCTGTACTTTCTTACTACCTGCTTCCCAAAATGACCGGTGCAGATCACCAGGATTCGGCCGTAGTTAGATATCTCAAGCATAACTACCAGCGCTTACTGACCCGCATCATCGAAAGTCCGAAGGCCATCGTTCGCTATTCATTAATTGCCGTTGTTCTCGCCATTTTGAGCCTCCCCTTCATGGCGAAGTCATTTTTACCTCCATTTAACGAGGGCACTTATCTGGTCAGCCTTCGGCTCAATCCTGGCACTACACTCACTGAATCAGCGTTAATAGCATCTCAAGGTGAAGCGTTGATCATGGACATCCCGGAGGTTAAATATGTAGGCCGCAGAACAGGTCGGGCCGAACTTGATGAGCACGCCGAAGGCGTTCATACCAGTGAGCTGGACATTGGCCTCACGCCATCCAAGGAATGGGATCGATCAGCATCCGACATACTTCAGGAGATTCGAGCCAAGCTTTCAGTACTACCTGTTGCTATTTCTATTGGGCAACCTATCTCGCATCGCATCGACCACATGCTCAGCGGTTCTAGAACTCAGATAGCCATGCTTATATTTGGTGACAATCTAGAGACGCTGCGAGCCCAGGCAGAACTTCTAAAGTCTAAACTTAGCAACATCCCCGGCATTGCTGACCTGGAAGTCGAAAAACAGGTCCTTGCACCACAAATCCGTGTCGTGATTGACTATGATCGGGCCTCTCAATACGGTCTGTCCGCTTCCGGAGTGAATTCGATGCTCCAAGGGTTGATTGAAGGCGAGCGAATTACTCAGGTCATCGAAGGTTCGAAACGATTCAATTTGATCGTCAAACTACCGGAGGGTGATCGTTCAGTCGACAAGCTGGGAAATCTGGTTGTTGACACACCAAAGGGCTATGTTTCTCTTAACCAAATTGCCACGATTGAGGAATCTGATGGGCCGAATCAGATTAGTCGTGACGGAGGCAAAAGACGGATTCTCATTTCTGCAAACGCATCGGGCAACGCACTTTCTGATGTTGTCTCAGAAATGAGGAAGGTTATTGATTCAAACCCATTGCCTGAAGGCTACTTTATTACTATTGGTGGTCAATTCACTGCACAGGAGGAAGCAAGCAAACTTATCGGACTTCTATCTGCCTGCGCCCTTGCCGTAATCTTCTCTCTCCTTTATTCGAAATACCGATCCGTGCGACTATCAGCCATCATCATGGTTAACATTCCACTGGCTATGATTGGCGGTGTGTTTGCTCTCTGGCTCTTTGGGCAACCGCTGTCCATAGCGTCGATGGTTGGCTTTGTTGCGCTTGCAGGGGTATCGATACGCAACGGTATTCTCAAAATTAGCCACTACCTAAACCTAATCTTGACTGAACAAAAGCCTTTGTCAGTAGAAACCATCATCCAAGGATCTTTGGAGCGTCTTTCTCCTGTCTTAATGACTGCGTTGGTCACTGCATTTGCTCTTATGCCACTGCTCTTTGAAGCCAATCAACCTGGCACAGAAATCCTTCATCCTGTAGCCGTAGTTATATTCTTTGGTCTTTTCAGTTCTACTTTGCTTGATAGTTTTCTAACGCCTATTTTGTTCTTGCAGTACGGCCAAAAGGATATGGTTCGAATTAAGCGTGAATATACTCAAAATTGCGAATCATTCTGAAACACATAAAAAATGCAATTTCTCAGAACTTCAAGCTTCGATGCAGTAATGGCACTCCCTGAAATCATTGCTCGTAATCTGCTTTGGCTAGTTTTGAAACATGGTAAGCCATAGCATTGCCTATTCCTGGCCGTCTTTCTTTAACTGTTTTTGCGAAACCACTTACATTTCATGCTTCTGCTTCCAAATGAACCTATGCAACAAATGGAGTTATCTATATTGTCGTCAAATTTAAGGTTTTAAATTATCGAAGGGCTGTTACTTACACATTGGTTCTATTGGGAGCAAGCATTTCATTAGTGGCTGCAGTTTCATTTCATTCTTTAGTAATCTACAAACACTCAATCGCTTTTAGCGCCTGTTTTGTGCGATGCCGCAACCAATTCACTGAGAATGCCGCAATCCCGAACAATATGGCTATCGCCACATCGTGCCCGTAAGACCTCCAATTGTTTTTCCAGACTCTGCATGCTGTGAAGACGCTCTCGAATGTTATGCAAGTGTGCATCAATCAAGCGATTGATTTCCCCGCAATCCACCTCGGGGTGTGTGATGAAATCCAGAAGGCGCTTCACATCCGCTAAGGGCATATCCAGTGCTCGGCAGTGGCGGATGAAGGCTAGGCGCTCTAAATGGGATGTTTCGTAATTGCGATAGCCATTCGGCTCACGAGGAGGCACCGAGAGCAAGCCGATCTTTTCATAGTGACGAATGGTCTCGATGTCCACTCCTGTCTCATTGCCTAGTTCACCGATACGCATATCGTTCCCCTCTTTAATTTTTCTACGATACCCTATTGACACAGTAGTGACTACAGGGTTTTTAATATCAATGCTGTCTTGTATAGCAGTATTCATGACATCCCTAAGGAGATCGCAATGAAAAAACTGATCGTATTAAGCGTAGCAGCGGCACTCACCATGTCGACGCAAACCGTGCTGGCGGCAGATCCTTCTGGAAGCACGAGCCCCAAAGCACAAGCAACAACATCTGATCTCGCGGAATTCGACAAACAGATGGCACAGATGCAGCAAAACATGAAGGCAATGCAGGAGCAGATGGACAAGATTCGTCAGACACAAGACCCTCAAGCGCGGCAACAACTGCTCCAAGAACATTGGACAACCATGCAAAACAACATGCAATTAATGCATGGGATGTGGGGATCTGGCATGGGTAATTGCTGTTCCGGTGGTCAGCGGATGGGCCACGGCATGATGGGTGATCAAATGTGGGGAGATTACCGCCGTTTGACCCCTGAACAAGCTAGACAACGCCAGTATATGACCGATCGATTCATGCCCATGCAGCAAATGATGATGGATCACATGATGCAGCAACAACAATGGATGTGGAAACAGCCTAAATAACAGCATTCGTGCGAAGAGTGGCTTGGCAATTACCGAGCCACTCGTTCTAACCCACTTTAATCCCAAATACCAAGTCCCATTTCGAGTACCGGCAGAATCAATCATGAGTGAATGTGCGTCCAAATCCTGTGGCTGCGAATCTCCAGCCTCCGATATAAACAATCCAGCACAGACCATACCGGGAGGTATAAGCACGATCCTCGCGATTGCCAAGATGGATTGCCCGACCGAAGAAAGACTGATCCGTAACAAATTAGGCGGGATGCCTGGTATCGGTGAGCTCGATTTCAATCTAATGAAGCGCACACTCACCGTCACTCACGCACCTGATGCTCTGGAGCCTGCCATTACTGCCATCCGTTCGCTGGGTATGGAGGCGGTTCTATTACAAAAGGGCGGCAACACTGAAATCGCCGAACATGATAAAGCACCCTGGTGGCCGCTCGCCCTTTCAGGTATCGCAGCGACCCTAGCGGAAGTGATGCACTGGATTGATGGTGTACCACCTGCCTTTGAAATCATCCTTGCCTTGCTGGCCGTACTCATTGGGGGCTTGCCTACCTATAAGAAAGGCTGGATCGCGCTCAAGAACCGCAATCTGAACATGAATGCGCTGATGTCAATTGCGGTGACAGGGGCGTTTCTAATCGGTCAATGGCCTGAAGGCGCCATGGTGATGTTCCTGTTCGCCCTTGCCGAGGTTATCGAAGCAAAATCTCTTGACCGGGCAAGACAAGCAGTTAGAGGTCTAATGGCGCTTGCCCCTGAAAAGGCCACGGTTTGCCAACCGGATGGAAGCTGGATTGAGGTTACCGCGACTGAGGTTTCGTTGGACGCTCTTGTAAGGGTTCGACCAGGAGAACGGATCGCACTGGATGGGATCATTGTTTCAGGCAGCTCTGCCGTGAATCAGGCACCGATCACGGGAGAAAGCCTCCCGGTCGAGAAGGTCGAAGGCGATCAGGTATTTGCTGGAACGATCAACGAGTCTGGTTCCTTTGAATACAAAGTCACCGCTACAGCGACAAACTCTACCCTAGCCCGAATCATTCACGCAGTTGAAGCCGCCCAGGGTTCACGCGCTCCCACCCAACGCTTTGTGGATCAGTTCGCTCGTGTGTATACACCAGTGGTCTTTCTCATCGCTATCGGTATGGCCGTCATTCCACCGCTGGCTTTTGGTATTCCCTGGTTTGAAGCAATCTACCGCGCTTTGGTGCTGCTCGTCATCGCCTGCCCTTGCGCCTTGGTCATATCAACGCCAGTCACCATTGTCAGCGGATTGGCGACAGCTGCCCATCATGGCATCTTAGTTAAGGGTGGCGCGTATCTGGAAGCCGCTCGACAACTGGCCGTCATTGCGTTCGACAAAACCGGCACACTAACCCATGGCAAACCAGAACAAACCGACTTCGTTAACAACAGCAAAATCGACAAATCAAGAATCAGCGCTATAGCTGCCAGTCTTGGCGCACGTTCAGACCATCCTGTATCGCGTGCCATAACCCGAGCGGCTGAGACAGACGGTATTTCTCTGTCTGAAGTCCAGGATTTCGCCGCGATACCGGGCTGTGGCATCCGCGGTCAAGTTGATGGCTTGACTTATCAACTGGGCAATCGCCGACTGGCCGCTGCAACTCAGCTAAACGCCCCCGAGCTAGAGACTCAAATTGACGCATTGGAAGGTCAAGGCAAAACAGTCGTGTTGCTGATGGATAACCAATCGGTACTCGGCCTGTTTGCAGTTGCAGACACGGTTCGTGATGCAAGCCGTATCGCCATTGCTGAACTACATGCCTTGAATATCCGAACGATCATGCTGACTGGTGACAACCCGCATACTGCTAGAGCTATTGCGGCTCAGGTGGGCATTGATGAAGCACGCGGCAACCTCCTGCCAGAAGACAAGCTGGCCGTTATAAGTTCCCTAGCCTCACCACCCGCCAAAGTTGGTATGGTTGGAGATGGAATTAACGACGCTCCGGCATTAGCTCAAGCAGATATCGGTTTTGCAATGGGTGCCGCAGGGACTGATACGGCCATCGAAACAGCTGATGTAGCGCTCATGGACGATGACCTGCGGAAACTGCCCCTGTTTGTGCGCATTGCTAGGAAAACGGCAGTGATACTGTGGCAGAACATCGCCCTGGCACTGAGTATTAAGGCCGTGTTCATTGTGTTGACCTTTACTGGTAACGCCACTATGTGGATGGCAGTCTTTGCTGATATGGGTGCAAGCCTGTTGGTGGTTTTTAACGGTTTGCGATTGCTACGCAAATAATTCCAACGAAAATCAATATGCACAGATACTCATGGGCAGCTCTAGCCATTTTTGTGGTGTTGGCGGACCAAAGCTCGAAATTCTGGATTGAATCCGAAATGACTCTGGGTGGAAGCATGTTTTTAACACCCTTTTTGAATCTGGTATATGTCTTGAATACCGGTGCTGCCTTCAGTATTCTGGCAGAAGCTAACGGCTGGCAAAAATATATCTTTATAGCGATTGCATCAGCAGTATCAGTATTTTTGACGTTGATGTTGCTCAAAGGAAAACTAAAGCACCACGAGCAAACTTGTTACAGCCTGCTTTTGGGGGGTGCCATCAGTAACCTCCTGGATCGTTTATCTCGGGGTGCTGTAGTCGATTTCATTGACCTTCATGTGGGCTTTTGGCACTGGCCTGCATTCAATATCGCCGATTCTGCTATCGTTCTAAGCGTGTCGGCACTTATTTGTTCATCACTAATGGTCTCAATAAAATCTAAAGCCCAACAGCAGTAATATTACATTTGAATATAAATCGGACCCGACCCTCCTTCGGGGGGGATCCACACTATGTTTTGAGATGGGTCCTTGATGTCGCAGGTTTTACAGTGGATGCAGTTTTGCGCATTGATTTGCAATCGTGTCGTCTGATCAACATTCACAAACTCATACACACCTGCCGGACAATAGCGTTGTTCCGGCCCATCAAAAACTTTTAGATTGAAATCCACGGGTGTCATTGAGTTTTTTAGCCTCAGATGACATGGCTGATCATGGTCATGAGCAATGTTAGAAAGCGCCAAAGAACTTAATCGATCAAAGCTAACGACACCATCAGGTTTCGGGTATTGGATCTTTTCCATCTGGATTGCTGGCTTTAGGCTCTGATAGTCTGGTCGGAGGTGTTTCAAGCTCCATGGTGCTTTCAGCCCCAGCTTAGTAGCCCATAACTCCAGAGCAGCAAAAAAGGATCCGAGCAATGTGCCAAATCGGGATAGATAGGGCTTGGCATTGCGAACGGTATAAAGCTCCTTCCAAACCGATGACTTTCTAAAACTGTCCGAATACACTTTTAGAAGATCACCGGACCTACCGATTGATATTGCTTCAAATGCTGCTTCCCCTGCCAACATTCCTGATTTCATAGCATTGTGCGACCCCTTAATTCTTGGCACATTCACCATGCCAGCAGCGCACCCCAAAAGCGCACCGCCGGGAAACACTAATTCAGGCAATGACTGAATCCCGCCTTCGTTTAAAGACCGTGCCCCATAAGCAATACGTTTACCACCTTCGAGCAATACATGGCTTTTCGGATGGCTCTTGAATCTCTGGAACTCTTCATACGGTGACAAATAAGGATTTTCATAATCCAAATGAACAACGAGTCCAATCGACACAAGATTGTTGCCATAGTGATACAAGAATGAACCCCCGCCTGTTGAATTGTTCAATGGGTAACCCAGAGAGTGCTCGACGAGACCAGGCTGATGTTTTTCTGGTGAAACCTCCCAGACTTCTTTGATCCCAATGCCGTATTTTTGGAATTGATTGTTAGAGCGCAGGTCGTAATGCTGTTCGGCGATACGAGTTAGGGATCCTCGAGTCCCCTCTGCCACAAGGGTATAGCTCGCATGTATTTCCATACCAGACGCAAACTCCGGTTTCGGCTCACCGGACGCATGGACTCCCATATCTCCCGTCACCACCCCCTTTACCGATCCGTCATCGTTGTAAACAAAATCTACTGCGGAAAAACCGGGATAAATCTCCACTCCTAATGCTTCTGCCTGTTCAGACATCCACTGGCAGAGCGCCCCCAAGCTACCGATAAAACAACCATCGTTATGCATGACTGGGGGGATTACCTGCATTGGAATGGAGTAACTCTGCTTCGAAGTCAACCAGTAAAAGCTTTCATTCACAACCGGTGTTTTTAGCGGGGATGAATCTTTCCAAAATGGCAAAAGTTCATCTAGTGACGAAGGATCAATCACCGCACCCGATAGTATGTGAGCGCCAACCTGAGCAGCTTTCTCAAGAACACAGACACTTAACTCTTTCCCAGCGGCACTGGCCAACTGCTTTGCACGAATTGCAGCAGATAGACCGGCTGGACCAGCGCCTACGATCAGTAAATCGTAGGTCATTACATCGCGTTGGATATTCATGATTATCGGATTTCAGGAAGTTGGATTGTATTTGCAGAGCTGGAGCCCTTTGTGAACTCCTTACAAGCTTGCAGGAAATCACGTATGCCCGTAGTAATAAATTTCTGTTTATGTAGCACAAAATGAAAGTTGCGCTTCAAATTTAGCTTGGGCATTTCGATAGGGACCAAGCTGCCTCTTCTAAATGCGTCTCGCAGCGCTAGCCGAGAAATACAGCTCAAACCCAACCCAGATTCAACGGCACGTTTAATGGCCTCTGTGTGTTCAAGTTCAAGCTTGATCGTTGGATAGGCGTTATGTGTAGCAAAAACCTGGTCAATGAGTTCTCGTGTCCCAGAACCCTGCTCACGCATAATCCAAGGATATGCCATCAGTTGCTTCAAATTGACTTTTTCCTGGCTTGCAAGGGTATGGCCTGGCGCACAGAAGATGACAAGTTCGTCTTCAATCCATGGTTCAACATGTAGATCAGGATGGGCACAGAAACCCTCTACCAACCCTAAGTCCAACTCGAACTGCAACAGCCCATCCATGATCGAGGACGTGTTATGCACCGAGAGCTTGAGATCGCTATCTGGATATGACTGAAGAAAATTAGCGGCAATTAATGTAGCGAGGTAGTTACCAATCGTAAGCGTTGCACCAATATTGAGATTCCCATAGCCCTTTTTGCCCGAAAGCAGATCCTCAATGCCCTTAGCTCGGTCCAGAAAATCCACGGCTTGAGGCAGTAACCGCCTCCCAAGATCATTCAGCCGTAGGCTCTTACCTACGCGATCAAACAGAGGAGCATCGAACTGCTTTTCAATTTCTGACAAACCAGTACTTGTTGCAGACTGCGACAACGAAAGCAATACGGAAGCGCGTGAGACGCTTTCGAATCTGGCAACCGTAGTAAAAATCTCTAATTGTCGGAGCGTAAATCTCATATCTATCAAACCGAATAAGCTTATAGAAACAATATGTTTTACAGATATTGTACCCGACACTAGAATACGCTGGAACATTAAGGGGATACACCAGTGAAAATACTTGTTCCAATCAAGCGCGTCGTCGATTACAACATTCAGGTTCACCCAACGGCTGATGGGAAGGCTGTGGATATTAGCGGCCTCAAAATGTCGCCCAATCCGTTCGATGAAAATGCGATTGAAGAAGCTATCCGTCTCAAAGAAGCCGGAACAGCATCGGAGGTTGTAATGGTTTCCTTTGGAACTGAATCAAACCACGATGTATTGCGTCACGGGTTAGCGATGGGGGCTGATAGAGCAATTCTTGTTAAAACTGACAAGACTCTTGGTTCATTAGGCATTGCAAAACTACTCAAAGCGCTCATTGAGAAGGAAGCACCCAATCTAGTTCTAATGGGCAAGCAATCCGTAGACGATGATGCTGGCCAGGCACCGCAAATGCTGGCAGGTCTGCTTGGCTGGGCTCAAGGTACTTTTGTCTCGCAATTGACGATTGAAAATCAAACGGCACATGTTGTGAGAGAAGTGGATGGCGGAACTGAGTCTTTGTCATTGAAACTTCCGGCTGTTATCAGCGCTGACCTACGACTTAACGCTCCCCGCTTTGTAAAACTTCCAAATCTGATGATGGCCAAGAAGAAGCCTATTGAGTCGATTGAGGCAGAAACACTGCTCCCCCTTAAGGATCTGAAGGTTAAAACTATTGCTGTTGAATATCCTGCAAGCCGAGGCCCAGCAAAGATCCTCAATAGCGTTGATGAGCTAATAAACGCACTCAAGAATGAAGCTGGAGTACTGTAATGTCCATATTGATTCTTGCCGATCACAACGGTCATTCACTTAAAATTTCGACCCGCCAAGCAGTCACTGCAGCCAAGTTACTGGGCGATGAGACTCACCTCCTGCTTGTAGGCGCCAATCTTGATGAATTAATCGAAGAAGCTCGCCAACTAAGTGGTGTCAGTAAAGTTTTAGTGGCAGATGCTCCGCACCTTATCCACGCTGTTGCGGAAGACATAGCACCACTTATTACCTGCACTGCTGCTTCGTACAGGACCATCTTTGGCGGTCACTCTTCATTCACACGAGATGTACTGCCGCGTGTTGCTGCTATGACTGATGTTTCGATGATTTCTGATGTTATTGAAATCCTAGACTACAGGACATTCAAGCGCCCGATTTATGCCGGAAACCTTGTGTCTACGGTTCAGAGTGATGACCCTATTCAGGTTCTGACTATTCGTGGAAGTCGCTATAAACCATCAGAATTGAACCCAGCCAACACTGCAGATGTAGAGAGGATTGAAGTGCCTGCTCAGGGACTTCAACTTGCAACTTGGCAGTCCGAAACAAAACAGTCTTCTGATCGACCTGAACTGGCCAATGCACGTATTGTAATTTCAGGTGGCCGTTCTCTTGGATCCCAAGAGAAGTTTCAAGCTACGCTTGGCCCACTTGCAGAAAAACTGAACGCTGCTATTGGTGCCAGTCGTGCTGCCGTAGATGCTGGGTATGCACCCAATGATGCTCAAGTTGGGCAGACTGGTACACAGGTAGCGCCGGATCTATACATTGCATTCGGAATTTCTGGCTCAATACAACACACTGCCGGAATCAAGGATAGCAAGGTTATTGTGGCTGTAAACCTTGACCCCGATGCACCCATATTTCAGATAGCGGATTATGGACTAGTCGCTGATCTATTCGATGTCATTCCCCAATTAACTAACGCGGTTTAAAATTATGAGCAACTTCAACCACGAAACCGTTACCTCTGTTCACCATTGGAACGACACACTTTTTAGTTTCAAAACAACGCGTGACTCGGGCTTACGTTTTGAGAACGGCCAGTTCGTGATGATAGGTCTCGAAGTCAATGGCAAACCACTACTTCGCGCCTACAGTATTGCCAGCCCTAACTATGAGGAACACCTGGAATTTTTTAGCATCAAAGTTCCAAACGGGCCGCTGACTTCGCTACTGCAACATCTGAAAGTTGGGGATAAGATACTTGTGAGCCGAAAGCCAACCGGCACACTTGTTCTCAACGATCTAAAACCCGGCAAAAGACTGTTCATGTTCTCGACAGGAACCGGCTTGGCGCCTTTTATCAGCCTAATTCAAGACCCAGATGCGTATGAACAGTATGACAAGATCGTACTGATTCATGGGGTTCGTACGGTCAGCGAATTAGCCTATGAAGATTTTATTAGCAACGAACTGCCTAACAACGAGTTCTTCGGAGAAGAAGTTCAAAAGAAACTATTCTACTACCCAACAGTAACTCGTGAACCATACCGAAACCAAGGTCGTTTAACTGATTTAATCGAATCGGGAAAACTTTTCACAGACCTTGGTATTGAACCACTCAATCCAGAAACAGACCGGGGGATGATCTGCGGTAGTCCTTCAATGTTGGAAGATACAAGCGTAATGCTCGAGAAAAGAGGGTTCAAAGTCTCGCCAAAAACAGGCGTGCAAGGTGATTACGTCATAGAGCGTGCTTTTGTGGAAAAGTGACAGCTCGAGGGATCATGACGGCTATCGCACGAGGAACCTTCACAGTGGGTCACGGCCCCAGAATTGCTGCTCAACGGATACGACAATCTGCTCTCCAGGAACGACCTAATCCAACAGAAATTTCCATGGATCCGGAAGTCCTTAACAAAGGCAAAGCTTTGATGGGTCGATTAGGGCAACAATCTGATCTAAGAAATCAGATTGGGTCGAGCACGTAGTTTGGTGCAGATGAAATCTGCACCAAACTAATGTGAATGATGATGCCCCATACCTTTCTTGATAGCGTTTGAATAATCTTGTCTATTCATCTGCGGCAAAGCGCGAACAAACGCTACTAAGTCCCAGGTCTCATCGTCCGTAAGGCCAACCTCACCCCATGAGGGCATGCCACTACCCTTAACACCATGCTTTATGATCCAGAAATCTCTAGCAGGATCTGCGTGTTGACGTTCTTTGGACAGATTAGGCGGCGCTGGGTAAAGACCAACACTAAGCTCAGACTTATCAACTCCCGGCTTCAGATGACATGAAGCACACATAGCATCGTAGTTACCTGATGATCTGCGTATCCTTTCGTTAGCGTCCAGGTTTTTAGGGGCTTCTATGCTTTTCGATTGACTGCGAATCGAGTACTCCCTTATAAGCTCTATGCCTTTGTAAACAGTTTGCGAATGGGGTTGATCTGCTGCAAAACTGAGATTTTTGATGACCAGGTAACTTGCAACCCCAATACCAAGTAACCCAATGCCTACTATATGACTGGCTCGCATTGTTACTTACTCCCACGCATCCGCAATGCATTCGTGATAACTGAAGCAGAACTGAAACTCATGGCAAGTGCTGCAATCAGGGGCGAAAGCAGCCAACCAGTCAGCGGGTAAAAGGCTCCGGCAGCGATAGGGATTCCAAGGGCGTTGTACAAGAATGCAAACATAAGGTTCTGCTTCATGTTCCGGACGGTACCAACAGATATCTCACGGGCTACAGAAATGCCACGAAGATCGCCTTTAACAAGGGTCAGTTGTGCACTATTCATCGCCACATCTGTACCTGTCCCCATAGCAATGCCAACGTCTGCCTTGGCTAGTGCTGGCGCATCATTGATCCCGTCACCGGCCATCGCAACCACATACCCCTGCTTCTGCAAGGACTCAACCAGGTTGAGTTTGTCCTGCGGCTTAACCTCGCCATAAACCTCAGAAATGCCTAGTTTGGCACCTACTGATTTGGCCGTGGTTAAACCATCCCCAGTTGCCATAACAACTTTGATACCTGATTCAGCCAGAGTTTTAAGGGCCTCTGGCGTAGTTGTCTTTATGGGGTCAGCAACAGCTAACAAACCTGCAAATTGGCCATCAACTGCCAAGTAGAAAACACTTGCACCTTCCGAACGCAATTGCTCAGCTTCATTTCTGAGCGCTTCGACGGAAACACCCACCTGAGTCATTAATGTTGTATTTCCAAGACTCAGAGACTTTCCATCGACCTTACCTCGAACGCCGATTCCAGAGCTTGATTCGAATTCTTCAGGTGCCAACAAAGACACCCCCTGCTCTCGTGCTGCACGCACAATGGCCTCTGCCAACGGATGCTCACTTCCCTGATCAAGGCTAGCAGCAAGCCTTAACACTTCACCATCAGAGAATTCGCCTATTCCAATCGCTTTATTAAAGGCTGGCTTCCCTTCGGTCAGCGTCCCTGTCTTATCAACAATCAGGGCATTAACCTTTCTTAGGTTTTCAATGGCGGCAGCATCTCTAAAGAGAATCCCTTGGGTAGCAGCCCTGCCAGTCGCCACCATGATCGACATAGGTGTAGCTAACCCTAGTGCGCATGGACACGCAATAATCAACACAGCTACAGCATTGATCAGCGCATAAACCCAGCTAGGCTGCGGCCCGAAAAGCCCCCAGACCACAAAAGTCAGTAAAGATATAAGAACAACAGTCACCACAAAATAGCCCGCTACAATATCGGCCATTCTCTGCATAGGAGCCCGAGACCGTTGCGCTTGAGCGACCATCTGGATGATTTGAGCCAGAACCGTTGCAGAACCGATTCTTTCTGACCGCATCACCAGACTTCCTGACGTATTCATGGTTGCGCCAATAACCTTGTCACCAGGTCGTTTGGAAACTGGTAACGGCTCCCCGGTCAGCATTGATTCGTCTAAAGCACTCTCACCTTCCAGAACAACACCATCAACGGGGATTTTCTCTCCAGGGCGTATTCGGAGCTTGTCACCCACATGAACATTGGAAAGTGGAATATCCTCTTCGACACCATCAGAACCTATTCTTCGGGCTGTTTTTGGTGAAAGCCCTAGTAACGATTTGATTGCAGCCGAGGTCTGAGAACGAGCCTTGAGCTCCATAACCTGACCTAGCAGGGTCAATGAAATGATGACAGCCACAGCTTCGAAATAAACAGACACGCGACCCATTGCAAAGAATGATTCCGGGAATACCTGTGGAGCGAAGGTTGCAACAACGCTATAGAGGAATGCTGCGCCTGTCCCAAGACCAATAAGCGTCCACATATTGGGGCTTCGGTTAATCACCGACTGAAATCCGCGCTCAAAGAAAGGCCAACCAGCCCAAAGAGTAATTGGAACAGACAGCACAAACTCAACCCAAGTTTGCATAGCCATGCTCATCAAGCCAAGTTTATGACCGAACATTGCTAGTACTGTCACAACTATTGTCAATGGCAATGTCCACCAGAAACGTTGCTTGAAATCTTTTAACTCTGGATTTTCTTCGTCATCTAGCGATGGCAACTCAGGCTCAAGTGCCATGCCGCATTTTGGGCAAACTCCAGGGCCATTCTGTCGAATCTCTGGATGCATCGGACAGGTATAAATCGCACCTTCAACAACTGGCTGTATCGTTTGCGGCGTTGTACCGTCGTATTGCGAAGGGTCTGCTTCAAATTTATGTAAGCACTTTTCACTACAAAAAAAGTAGTCGTGATCATTATGTAGCACATGCCCTTTTCCAGGCGGCGCAACAGTCATTCCACAGACAGGGTCTTTGAACTGAGAACCATCTGTGTTTTCAACATGAGGATGCTGTTCATGTTCCGGGTTATTCATGGTTGATCTTTTCTGTTAGTTAAATTCAATAATCCGGGCTCAACAGCATGGATCTGCAAGATCCCATGCATCACCATCTTCCTGAGGCACCACCACCGCCAAAACCGCCGCCACCACCCCTAAAGCCTCCACCGCCACCTCTGCCACCACCAATCCCGCGTCCACCAATACCAATGCCTGACAAGGCAACGATGAAAGCAAGGGACCCAGCGAGAAGTGCCATTGAAATGGCACCTAGAACAAACCACGCAACTAGCGCAATAAAACCGCCAGTTACCAGAGCGCCTTTCATTCGACCAAGAATTGATCTCATGAGGCCGCCAAGTATGAGCGCGGCGATAAAAACCGCAGGCGCAACTTGATACACATCGTCTTCAGTTATCTGATCGCTTTTTGCTGTTGAAGGCAATGTCTCACCATCTATAACAGCAATGATTGATTGAACGCCTGCCGAGACGCCACCATAAAAGTCTTTCTGTTTAAATCTCGGAACGATAATGTCATCAATGATGCGCTTGCTGGTGGCATCAGTTAAAGCCCCTTCCAGGCCATATCCAACCTCTATGCGGAGGGTCCGATCCGCCTTAGCGATTATTAATACAGTGCCGTCATCAACCTTCTTACGGCCCAACTTCCACTGATCAGCAACACGAATCCCGAATTGCTCAATAGACTCTGGCGCCGTCGTCGGTACAATCAGAACCGCTAACTGACTGCCTTTACGTTTCTCGAAAGTGCTTAAAACCTGATCCAGTGAAGCGACTTGGCTAGATGACAGCGTACCCGTCTGGTCAATCACTCTGGCAGATAAGACTGGGACAGCTTGCTGCGCCTGCGAGAATTGCGGCAGGCACAGCGCGATCAATATTGGTATGAATGCCAGGAACCGAATTGTTTTAATCTGACTGAATTGGAATTCAAACATAAAGACTACTTCGAAGCTGGCGTATCAAATGTAACACTAGGCGGCTTTGAAATTTCTTTTTCGTTCTCAACTGTAAAGTTCGCCTTGGGTTTGTAACCGAAGAGCATGGCGGTCAAATTCGAAGGAAAAGAGCGAATCGTAACGTTGTACGCCTGTACAGATTGAATGTATCGATTGCGCGCCACCGTGATACGGTTCTCAGTCCCTTCTAGCTGGGCTTGTAGATCTCTAAAACCCTGATTAGCTCGCAGGGATGGATAGTTCTCAGATACAACCAGCAACCTTGAAAGCGCTGATGTTAATTGACCCTGTGCCTGCTGGAATTTCTGAAAGGCTACTGGGTTGTTTATCAACTCTGGTGTGGCTTGAATCGAAGTAGCTTTGGCTCTTGCATCAACCACTTTCGTTAACGTGTCCTGCTCGAATTTTGCTTCACCCTTAACGGTGCTTACAAGATTCGGAATCAGATCTGCTCGACGTTGGTACTGATTGAGTACTTCGGCCCAACTGGACGTAATTTGCTCGTCTTGAGACTGTATCTGGTTGTATCCGCAGCCCGTCAACGTCAATGTTGCCAGCAACATCAATCCGGTCAGTATTTTTTTCATTTCCTTGCTCCATTAATGAGTTGCAGCGGTATTTCGGTAAGTAAAAATCTAAGTAGACTCTTGGTTTGCCCATTGATGTTCAATGAGCTCAGCGGTTAACGATATGGCCAGGCTTGCTAGCGGATATAAAAATATTTGCAATGCAGGCAGATTGTTGTAAAGCCAATAAGCCCCCGCAATGTAAACAAATAGCGAAGAGAATAGAACGACGTTAATCAGATACCTAACATGACTGCTAAATTTGTAATAGTTCAGGGCAAACCACGTTTTTGCAGACAGCGTCAAAATTCCGAATTGCGCTAATGATAGAAGGACTTTATGTTCAGGACTTGTGGATGAATCTATGTTAATCGGCGTATGAAATCTGATGGTAGCGACAGATGTAAGAACGAATACGATAAACGCAATCCGACTATATTCCTCGGCAGTCACTTTCCTATAGGGAACCAAGAGCAATCCTAATGCCATAATGATCCAAAGGAGGAAGATGCCGTTGCTAGGAGAATCCATTTTCAGCAGTCCAGGTCATTCACCGCCTAAAACTTAGGAATAAACTTGGGTGTTGAGTTTAGATAGTCTTGATACGGCTGACCGAATCTAGCAACCATCTCCACCTCCTCTTGCTTGCCAAGGCGTGCGTACATGACCACGAGTATCGGGAACATGGCAACTGTCAATATTGTAGGCCACTGGAATAAAAAGCCCAACATGATGAGAACAAATGCAACGTATTGAGGATG
>Ga0209066_10002165_pt1 | contig 24532 bp, 11 predicted proteins | sample All_14_2_FD_187198 | JGI IMG/M metagenome (GOLD analysis project Ga0209066, IMG submission 187198) | Freshwater microbial communities in response to fracking from Pennsylvania, USA - Allegheny Zone_MetaG_DW_15 (SPAdes) (version 2) ... | reverse complement strand
GTTACAAAATAGTTAATGTTGTTTTTATTCAGTATTTCCATGCAGCAGTTCCAGGAGAGTGAGGATGATACACATACGTCTTTATCAACAAAATAAAAATCGCGGATACGAGCATTAAGTGCATTTTGGCTTATGCAACTTAGCTGATCCAGATTTACTAAAACCATTTCTTTGTCAATATTTCGCAACCAGTATTTTGTATTGCTGTTTCCTGTTTGCAGAAGCGCTTTAGTTTCTGCCTGAGCCAGGTAATCAGTCATGTGTAGCCGCAAATCTTCCCAAATGGGTTTAACAAGGTATTTGTCAACGTGGTAGTTGTTAATAATTTCCTGCGGAATATCGGGGTTGTCTTTTTGAAAGCCTGTATTGAAAATTATATACGGATTGTAGCCTGACAAGTTTTGGATAAATTTAAGGATGTCGTAAGCGCTTCCGCCAGCCAGATCCCAATCCATGAATAACAATTGAGGCCGGTATGTTTCAATTATTTTGCACGAATCATTAATGCCTGTAGTATAACCAATACTTTCCCAGCGTGTAAATTGTTTCATTCGTCTGATTATCCCGTCGCATACGCTGGTGGCGTTTTCAATAACCAGGAATCTCAAATTAGGTACAGTCATTTTGCTGGTATTTTCGGGATTTCGATAATCACTCTGGTTCCATAAGTTGCATCATCATATTCAAAGATATTGTCCTGGTAGTTTATGGATATCTTTTTTTCTGAATTCTCATTTAAAATCCGGATTACTTCCTCCAGGTTTTTAGCACCGGTGCCGTGTTTGGTAAAGTTACTCAACGTGGCTGATTTTGGTCGGCCAACCCCATTATCGGTAATAATTATGATTGTCACCGTTTCGTGAAGTTCAATATCTATATTCAAAATCCAGGGAGGTATCAGCCTGTTATTTAATCCGTGCAATAATGCATTTTCAACAGGTATCTGAAGCAAACCCAAAGGAACTTGTATATCAGCTACTTCGGACAGCATATGAACAGAAGGGAGTGTTAGCTGGAGTTCTTTCAGGTATATAAGTTTATGGATTTCAATAACATTGAGCACCAGTTTCCATTCGTTCGAAAAGGTATGTGTGGTTTTTTGCTCCTTGGCATGGTTAAAAATAAGATTTACACTTTCGCCAAGTCTGCTCAGAATGCTTTCCTGCTCGGGTTTATCGTCGGAACCGGCGCCAATAGCATTTAAAGCATTCAAAATAAAATGAGGCCTGAACTGACTGCTGAGGCTAACCAATTGCAGGTTTGCAAGTTTTGAGTCCTGTTCGGCTTTTAGTTTTTGCAGCTGTGCTGTTTTTCGCAATCCATTGAACCATAATATGATAGGGATTAGCACAATAAGCGCAAAAACAATCCACACCCAAAAATGCTGCCACCAGAATTTTTTTACAACAATGGTATATCTATGTGAACTTGTTGTTCCATCACTTTGAAAGATCCGAACGCTAAACAAATAAGTACCGGATGCCAGGTTGCTGTAGTCGAAATGAGTTTGTAGCGAAGGATCAGGAAATGCAATACTATCGCCTTGGAGTGTGAGTGCAGCACTCATATAACGGGGCATATTATCGCGGCTTTGAAACCAGATTTGCAGTGAAAACGTGTTTTGAGTTGGCTCAATTTTTAAAGGTTGATTTTCGGCTAAAGCAAATTCGCCTTTACCTTTTTTCACCACCACATTGGGGGCTACTTTATAAATGGGCAACAAAAGCCAGGTTTTAATATCCCATTGGTAAAGCATATCGGTGGTACTGAACCATAGCGAGCTATCCCTTTTATCGATCAGAAAAATATTTTGCTCCACTTTGCCTGTAAAAGCGGCTTCCTGAGGATTCAAATATCTGATAATTATACCTTTATCCTTATGCCAGCGTTTTAAATCCAGTAGCAAAATTTTATTTTCGGTACCAATAACCAGCCAATTACCCCAGGCGCAAAGTGAACTGATGTGTCTTTTGTCGGGTAATAACGGATGAATTAATCTTTTGAAATCAGAAGGCTTTACTGTATTTGTATATGCATCGTAATAGAGTAACCCTTTTTCATTGGTTCCCAGCCAAACTGTTCCCCACTTATCGGTAAGCATACTAATTGCATAAAAATTTATTTCTTCTCCGCTTTTAAAAGTTTCGGCTTTACCGGTTTTGGTATCATATACGCCAAACCCTCTTTGGCCATACCATATACGGCCTAACGTGTCGCTTGTTATGGCAATAATATTATTAAAATTTACACCTTTGCTTACACCTATTGTATCCCATTTTGGATCTCCACCGGCAAGTGAGGTAATACGGGTATGCCATAAACCATTATATTGTCCCATTCCGAAGTAAACATCATTTTTATCGGGAGTTAAGTAGCCGATAAATCCGCCAAAACCGTCAAATCTATTTATCATTTTACCCTTCATATCATACAGAAGAGTGCACATTGAATTCCCTTCGGCGAAGAACAACACTTTATCACCGGCCACCATGTTTCCGCTTAAAAAATGAAGGTTATTTATGGGAACCTCCGTTATTTTGGCAGGTTCAATAATACTTAGTTTGCCCTGGTAACTTGCGGCCCATATGCGGTTTTTATTATCCTGGGCAAGCGAAAAGACTTCGACAGCATTGGCATTTTTATACAGGTCAGGATATTTTTTAATGTACGAAAAAGCCCTTGCCGGTTGCATGCTCCCATAAGCATAAAAGGTTTTACAATTCATACCGGCATCAGGCAAAAACACTCTTGATTTACCGGGGATATCAATTTTACCAACAGGAACCAATTCTTCATCCTTTAGTGCAAAAATCGTTTTCGGATTACCATCTTTTGTTAATACATAGTTTAAATGGCGCTTGTTTAACCGCTCTAATAATTGTGGTACCTCAAATGATTTATTGGGTTTAAAATCCTTATAGCAGTATATTCTATCAGAAGCATATACACACCAGTTATGATTTGATTTTAATAATTCGATATTCCTGATAACAAAATTTTGATTCTCAATAGATTTCACCATTCTAACTTTTTGCTGATCATAAATAGCGTAAATATGGATAGCCTTTTTTGCCTGACAGTAAACAAAAATACTGTCGCCATTTACATATATACGGATATCACCGCTATCAGGAAAGTTGGTACTACTGAAAATCTTTGTAAAGGTGTACCCGTCGCAATAATAAATTGATTTACCCTTTTCTGATTCCAGGTAATTAGTATTCCCAACCGAAAAAAGCATTTCGCCTTCCGGATATTTTATACTTCTGACAAGGGTATCGTTATGCAAAACACTCATTTGCGAACGCTGGTACACCCATATTTCACCATCAGGGGTTTCGGCAAATCCATCAATCAAATCTAAGGGATGTGTTCTGGAATCAGAAATGGTATGGGTATAGTTGTTGCCAATAATGAGTATCTGGCGGGTTCCGTAAGGAGAAGTGTAAACCTTACCGGAGGACGAAATAAAAGTGTACGAATAATTGGTATTATCAAATTCCTCTTTGTCAGTATAGGAATAGGAATTTAAGATACCGGTAGGCGCGTATTTCTGCGCACCTGCCGGTAGATAGAAGAAAATAGAAAGAAATAAACCAATATAAAAAGATCTCATTAATGTGTCTTTTGGTAAGGCAACAGAGTGCGAAATAATTTTACACAGTTTCATTGTTTCTGGCTTCGTGAAACAAATATAGAGCATTAACCCGGTTTGCTTAACCACTTATATACTTTACGGTAAAAGTATTTGCAATTATGGCTTTAATCCAGAATGATATTCCGTTTCGTGCGTGTTTTTGGGGGTTTCGTGCAGGAGGGACATTGAATTATGAAAAGGCAGGATATATTTGTTTTGATAAAAAATAAATGCATTGATCAAGAAATCAATTTAATTACCAATAACTTCCAACATATAGTTACTGATATAATTACATAGGCCATATTAAATCCCTACACTCATGAAGAATCTGATTTTTACTGTTTTTTTTCTAGTCTCTTTTGTATCACTCAGTGCTCAAATTATATACGTAACACCCGAAGGAGCGGGCTTAAAAGATGGGACTTCGTGGGGAAATGCTTTGGATGGGAATAGCCCTGCCGGCAATGGGTACACAAAACTTGCTCAATTAACTCAGACTGCGCCATCGGGCAGGCAGTTTTGGATTGGTGCTGGTAGCTATTATGCTGCTACGGATAATAACAGGGGCCGGTTTTTCCTACTTAAAGATGGAGTTAGTTTTTATGGAGGATTTTCTGGTATTGAAAATACAATTGATGAGCGACACATACAGCAAAATAGAACTATACTGAGTGGAGATATTGGCATTAGTAATGATTTTACTGACAATTCGGTCCACATTTTTGCAACTGATCAATATTCAACCGCTTTTGTTCAAATACCTGTAATTGATGGATTTACCTTATTCGGAGGTAATGCAAACATTAGTAGTGGTGCATTTAATAATACTGGTGGAGCAGTTTACATCTGGTCAGGAAAAGATGTGATTATCAGGAACTCTGTCATTACGAATAACAATGGATTAAGAGGCGGTGCGATTTATACACTAAATAAAGCAACTATTTCAAATTGTGTATTATCAAATAACGGTCAGTCTGCAGTTGATGGAGGAGAGTACACCGTATTTAACTCTACAATAGTTAACAACGAAAAGACATTTATTTTCAGATTAAATAGTTTTGACGATAACTGTATTGTATGGAACAACGGGGCACCAGGAGGCACGTATGGAGGCGTTAACGAAGATCCTCTTTTTATAAATCCGTCCTCTGGTATTGGCTTTAACTTCGATGGATTAAGCGCTGACTGGAATCTGTTACCAGCTTCCCCTTGCATTGATGCGGGAATAAATACTGGAATTCCTTACAACACTTTCTATGATTGTGCTAACAGAAAAAGAATCAATAATGGAACTGTTGATCTTGGCGCAATGGAATATAACTCTTCATATTATACGACCTTCATTTCACGTAATCCTTGTTCCGCAGCAACAATAGCATCATTAACTGATACAACTGCTGAAATTGAATGGATCCGTGGTAATGGGATTAAAACCAAGGTTTGGGTTGCAAGAGCCGATCAATCCAATAATTTACCTAAGACCAATGGAAGTGATTTTATTGCAGATTCACTTTTCAGAGCTGGTGGTTTTGTTATGGAAAATGGGATGGCCTGGTTCTGTACATACAACGCTACTGAGAATAGTGTTGCATTATCAGGATTGTGTCCAGGAACTAATTACGCTGTCTGTATTTTTGAACATTTTGGCGACTCTCTGGCTCAGCTACCCGAAACAATTTCTTTCACTACCCCTGGAACGGCTTCAACAGTTGGACAGATTTTTTATGTTAAAAATGGTGGTGGAATTAATGGTCATGATGGCAGAACTTGGGAAACTGCATTCAGCGCTCCCAATCTGGCTCTTTCATTAGCGAAATCATCCGATTATGTCTGGATGGCAGGTGGAACTTATTTCCCTACTCCGGCAAACAACCGCTATGAACCTTTTCTACTAAAAAACGGCATCAAAATTTTGGGGGGATTTGCAGGAAATGAAATGACTTTATCGCAGCGAATACCTGGTGCAAATGAAACTATATTATCAGGAAATATTGGCAACCCTGCAGACAGCCTTGATAACTCATATCATGTAATTTATTCACTTCCCTCTGCAACTTTATGGAGTGATACAGCCTTGCTTGATAACATTACAATACTAGATGGCGTAGCAAACGGATCGGGCGAAAATAATTGTGGAGGAGGTGTTTTTCTGAATACAAATTGCGTTTTAAAGATGACTTTTTGTAATGTTCACAGGAATTCCTGTATAGGAAGCGGGAACCCAAATTCACCAGTATATACCGGAGGTGGAGGTATAATGAATAAAGGTAAACTAATGATGGAGGATTGCGAAGTTTCCAAAAACAAAGCCGTTTATCTGGGAGGCGGCCTATTCAATAACGGCGAATTGTCATTAAAAAACTGTTTGATCGAAAGTAACAGAATCACATTTCCAGGTGGCGGTTGGTTTGATCAATGGGGCGGAGGTGGAATATATAATTTTACTACCGGGAAAATGACTGTAAATTCCTGTGAAATAAAAAATAATACAACCCAAAACAACCTGCATGCCGGAGGGATTTATAACAAAGGCAAGCTTCAGCTTCAGCGTTCAACCATTGAAAGCAATTTTTCAGGAAGAGATGGAGGTGGAATATATTCTATGGGAACAACTATCATTGAACACTGCCATTTTACAACCAATCAATCAGCTTATTATGGTGGTGCAATTGTTGCCACCGACACCCTGAAAATTGATAGCTGCCTTTTTGATTATAATAAAGGTGGCAGTCAACCCAATATAGTCACCTCGGGTGTAAGCATTATTTCCAATTCTGAACTTAGTCACAGCATTGTTACAAACCAGTCAGGTAGAGCAGGAGGCATATACAGCAATGGGAAAACAAAAGTTATTAACTGTAATATTCATTCGAATGACACCCATGGAATTCAGATGATAAATACCGGTGGCATGTTTAATTTTGTAATCATATTTACAGGCTCTGATGGAGGTGGAATCCAGCACCAGGGCGACACGCTATGGGTTGAGAATTGCAATATTCATCACAACATTGCAGGTGGTGGTGGCGGAATTGCAGTATATTCTGGTGTTGCTTATATTAAGAATTCTAAGTTGGTTAACAATTTTACTGCTGTTGGAGCTGCTATACGGAACAAAGCGAAAGTATATGTTTCCAATAGTCTGTTTGCGAACAACTGGTATTATAACGGTGGACTGTTTCAAAATGTTAGTAACAGTTACATGGAGATTGAAAGTTCAACAATTTCAAATAACCGGCAAATTTCAACCAGTAACGGAAATGCATTACTGTATCATGGCGAATTTCAGAATCTACTGGCCAATCAATTCCAGCTGAACAATTGTATTATTGAAACACAATCGGCGCTAACAGGATATTACCCAGGTGCTTCAGGTAGCGATTTTATCAGCTACTCGGCTGTCACTGGCGGTTTTCCGGGTGCCGGCAACATCAATTCAAATCCATTATTTGTGAATCCAACCGCCGACACCGATACTTCCAGTAACGCCCTCCAAGCCGACTGGACCCTTTCCGCCTGTTCCCCTTGTGTAAATGCCGGTAATGATGCATTTGTCAATGACAGCCTTGATCTTGGCGGAAATATCCGCAAATTCAACCAGGTGGATATGGGTGCATATGAACTCCAATACTTGAATATAATAGCTTCAGTAAACGCATCTCAGATCGGACGGACTAAGGCATTAATTGCCTGGGAAACAAGCATATTACCTTGCCGTACAGCTGTATTCGTAAAGGACACCATTGCAGGGCAGCCTCCCATCGACAATGTCGGTTTATACTCAGCAAATACCCTATTGGGGTCGGGTTCACAGCTTGATGGCTGGTCGTGCATCTTTAATGGAACAGGCGATTCTGTTGCCATTTCAGGCCTCTCCGAAGGGATTACTTATAGAATTGCGGTGTTTAATTTTGTGTTAAATCAGTTTTATGATTTACCCGTATTACAAAACTTTACAACTGAAAAAACTGAAATAGCTGCCATTACCAAAACATATGGTGATAGCCCTTTTACTGTGCAGGCAAGTTCGGCTTCAGGTATTACTGCACATTTTTATTCGATTAATTACGACAGCATTGCGGCTGTTAACAACAACATAGTAACTGTTTCAGGAGCAGGTACAGCCGTTATTAAAGCTTTTCATATTGGTAATACCTACTATCTCCCAGATAGCACCGAAACAAATTTAACTGTCACTAAAGCCATTCTGAATGCTGTTTCTGATGATAAAGTGAAAACCTATGGTGAGATTAATCCTCCTTTAACTGTTTCCTACACTGGTTTTGCTGGCGCTGATGACGAAAGTGTTATTGATACTTTAGTCTATGCCCTTACTGATGCGACCTCAAACAGTAACGCAGGAACCTATATAATTTATACATTGGGAGGTTTTGACAATAATTATTCTTTTAACCGAATAAATGGAGTGCTGACAATCAATAAACTAATTCGTCAGATTTCATCCACTACTTCAATCTGCGAGGGAGATACCTTAGCTGTTGGAAATCATTTTTACACAACAAGTGGAGTTTATCTTGATACGATCGTCTCAACTAATATAGATACAATTTTCACAACATATTTAACTGTCAATCCTGTTTATGCCTTCACCGAAAACCATAGCATTTGCAATGGCGAAACTTACACCTGGCAGGGAACGGATTATACTTCTGCCGGTATTTACACTGCAAATTATTCAAGCGTAAGCGGTTGCGATAGTATTTTTACTTTGAATCTAACTGTCAATCCCGTTTATGCCTTCACCGAAAACCACAGCATCTGCTCCGGCGGAACCTACACCTGGCAGGGAGCGGATTATACTTATGCCGGTAATTATACTGCAAACTATTCAAGCGTAAGCGGTTGCGATAGTATTTTTACGTTGAATCTAACTGTTAATCCCGTTTATGCCTTCACCGAAAACCATAGCATCTGCAATGGCGGAACCTACACCTGGCAGGGAACGGATTATACTTCTGCCGGTGTTTACACTGCAAATTATTTAAGCGTAAGCGGTTGTGATAGTATTTACACTTTGAATTTGACCGTCAATCCCGTTTATGCCTTCACCGAAAACCACAGCATCTGCTCCGGCGGAACCTACACCTGGCAGGCAACGGATTATACTTCTGCCGGTATTTACACTGCAAATTATTCAAGCGTAAGCGGTTGCGATAGTATTTTTACTTTGAATCTAATCGTCAATCCCGTGTATGCCTTCACCGAAAACCACAGCATCTGCAATGGCGGAACCTACACCTGGCAGGGATCGGATTATACTTCTGCCGGTATTTACACTGCAAATTATTCAAGCGTAAACGGTTGCGATAGTATTTACACCTTGAATTTAACCGTAAATCCGGTGTATGCCTTCACCGAAAACTACAGCATTTGCAATGGCGAAACTTATACCTGGCAGGGAACGGATTATACCTCAGCCGGTGTTTACAATGCAAATTATTCAACGGTTAACGGTTGCGATAGTATTTTTACTTTGAATCTAACCGTCAATCCCGTGTATGCCTTCACCGAAAACCATAGCATTTGCAATGGTGAAACCTACACCTGGCAGGGAACGGATTATACTTCTGCCGGTATTTACAATGCAAATTATGCAAGCGTAAGCGGTTGCGATAGTATTTTCACTTTGAATCTAACTGTCAATCCTGTTTATGCCTTTACCGAAAACCATAGCATCTGCAATGGCGAAACCTACTCCTGGCAGGGAACGGATTATACTTCTGCCGGTGTTTACACTGCAAATTATTCAAGCATAAATGGTTGCGACAGTATGTATACTTTGAACTTAAATGTTAACATTATTGACATTACTGTTACTCTTTCCGGAATCACACTAACTGCAAATACCTTAGCCGATGCTTACCAATGGATTGATTGCGGGAATGGTTTTGCGCTGATTAACGGGGAGGTAAGCCAAAGTTTTACCGCTTCGTTTAATGGAAGTTATGCTGTGATTATTACCGAGGGTATGTGTTCTGATACTTCCCTATGTACTGAAGTAACAACTGTTGGCACACAAACATTTGATTTGCAGGAAACTATAAGAATTTATCCTAATCCCACTGCTGACGAATTAAATATAGAATGGGCAGGTAATACGAAAATTATAAATTTCCGAATTTTCAACGCAACAGGCGAAGTGGTTCTAACAGGTAGTTTACTTGGAAAAACGGTTGTTAATACCCGGAACTTAGCGCCGGGGCTATACCTTATTCAGCCCGAAAAAGGGAAATCGATATCATTTATTAAAACCGTTGATGAATAGCTTTATTCATCTTTTCGTTGGCTTCGGGTATTCGTTTTCTACAGGTCGGGTAAAGGGTGATATGATGATTGAACAGTTAAGACTTAAACTGGACCTAACCCGGAATAGTTTTGGGTTGAAATAATCCACAATTAAGCTGAAATCAGTTTAAAAACGGGAGCTGATCGCATTTTTTGTTTGGCCAATATTGTGTATTGCTTCGTTTTCCTTTTGTTTAAGCTACACTGCCGATGGCCGGGAAGAGAATTAGCTCTGCATGCCAATTTTTAGCTAGAGGGTTTATCTTAGCTATGGAAAACAATCAGGCTTTGTCTTCCGTTGTGACTAATCCGGACTATATAGGGTCTGCTGAAAAACTTAACCAGAAAAATGATCGGTCTAATATTCCGGTGTGCTGGACCTTCAATTTAACTCAATTCCGCGAGGCTACAAATATTGCGCCACTCTGTGGCTTTATTTGACCTCCGTATTTGCAATAAATAAAGGTGCAGAGCACCGTAATATTTGCAGGAAAATGTAATAATACCACACAAGGTGCAGCGCACCGAAAAATAGTACATGCAATAAAAGTCCCCGGCTGTATGTGCAAATTCGGCAAACACGAACAAATAAATAAAAATAATTCTGCCATGCACCATGGCAAATTATGTGCAAAACTCATTAGCAGCAATTTACCTTAATCCCTGCTTCCTCTGTTTTTATATGTCAGCGATCTGGCTCTATCCTGTTTTATTTGCCTTGTAGTTCTCCGCCAGCAGCAACTCAACTTTGCGAATATTGTACTGATAGGTATTCCGGAATTTTTCGCCTTCAAGTATTCCCGATGCGCGCCAGACTGCCAGGGTGCGACGCGAAATGTTCAGTGCTTCCATAACCTGCTCCGTGCTGAGATAATCTCTCGAAAGGGTGTCCATTCCGATTGCCTGGTTTTTACAGGCATAATAAAAGATGAAACGGATAATTTCATTCTCCGAAATAGCTGCCTGCAGGGATGACAAAGCCTCCTTTGAGGATTGATTTTTCATTAGCTCATTCAGTCTGGTCAATTTGTGTTTCGATTCAGGAGTGAGTTCTTTTTCCAGGACAGCCGATAATAATTTTTCGTTTTTCATAGCATTTGTTTTTACTACTAAATACTGAAAAACGTAATCTTTTGTAAAGGACAAAACTGGTAGAATCGCTGAAAGGCCTGTAAATGCTGGCTTTTTGTAAATCAGATATGCGTGTGGGTTGGTTTTGTTTTCAGAAAACTACAGGAACAGACTTAAATAATATTATTTTACGAGAAGTAAGGAATGTGGTTTCCGGGGCTGTCCTTCTGTCAGTTCATGTAGTGGTTTGCACCCGGATGCACAAGCGTGTCAGCATACTGACAGAATGACAACTGACAGCATTAGGCAGGCGAATGCAAAGCGATGCAGAAAAAATAGAGTTGAATATTTTGCAGGGTATTTGCCCATAGTACATCAATCGCGGCGATGTTGCCGCGAGGCAAAACAAAAAAGCCCCATGGGGACAATTAAACAAGGAATCCTTGGTGGATTCAACGGCAGAGTCGGCAATGTGATCGGCTCAACCTGGAAGGGTAGGAGCGTTATGAAAATACGCCCTGCCTCAGTAACGAACCCCAATACCGAACGTCAGCAGCAACAGCGGTCGAAGTTTGGTTTGGTCGGGCGCTTTAACCGGGCGCACCGTAATTTAATCCGTATTGGCTTCCGGGCCTTTACCAAAGATATGACAGCCATGAACGCTGCCATGTCGTACAATCTGGCAAATGCTGTTAGCGGCACTGCACCTGATTTGAATATTGACTTCAGTAAAGTTGCTCTGAGTAATGGGTATCTGGCAGCGCTTGAGAATCCTGTGGCAGTTTCAACTCTGGCTGCTACTGTATCTTTGAGCTGGACAGATAACAGCCTTGCGTCGAATGCACACGAAAGCGATCAGTTAATTGTGAGCTTGTTCGACAGCGCCACTGATGAGGTTAGCTACTTTGCAGGAGCAGCAAACCGGCAGGCTGGAATTGCAGTCCTAAATCTTCCGGCAAACTGGAGTACACGTACTGTTGAAGTGTTTGCATTCCTGGTTGCACTCGAAGGCTTAGCTTCAAGTCCCGATACTGTCTCAAAAACGGTGTATGCAGGATCAGTTGAAATTATGTAGTCAGTGATTATTCTTTCCGGGGCTTGATTGCCCGTACTCAAAAAAAAGACTGCCGTTTGTGGCAGTCTTTTTTCGTTTATAAAACCCTGAGTTTATGGTAAACTGTTATAAAGTTATAGCAGTTCGTTTTATACAACTACTTATGCTAAACTCTCATTTATGCTGAGGTTGTGCAAGGTTTACCTGGTGATACTAACTTTTTTCATAACACGGTTGTTATTGTTTCGGATAATAACCATATAAGTACCCGGGGTTACACCGCTCAGATCGATATGCTTTATAAGTGAACCGTCAAAAATAACATTTTCTTGTTTCAAAATAAGCGAACCAAGATTATTGTAAATTTCGAGTGTGCATTCTATCTGCTGCTTTGTCAGTGCCTTAATGTCGAACCTGCCATTGTTAGGATTTGGATATATCTCGAAAGTGTTATCCCAATTGACGTCAGTAATGGATACCGGAAGCACCAAAATACTGTTTGAAGCAACCGAACTACAGCCATCAATTGTTACAACTACCGAATAATGTCCGGTATAAACAGCAATATGTTTGTTTTCAGTTGCTCCCGGAATTTCAACCCCATTCAGATACCACTGGTTTCCTGAATTTGCACTGCTTACCAGAGTATCGCCATACTGAGTAATAACCGGGGTAAGAGGCCGTGGAGTTACTACCACGCCGAATACCGATGGTACAATGGCATCGCAGCCAAGTTCATTTGTATAGTTAACACTTACGCTATGGTTTCCACTGGTATTCCAGGTAACTGCAATTGAATTTGTTCCTGCTCCGCTTGTTATGGTTCCACCTGATGATACTGACCAGGTATATCCGGTATAATTCGGCTGCGTAGTGTAAGTTGCTCCGGTCGATCCTTCGCAAACCATATCATCACCCGAAATAATGGGTACCGGAACTGAAAGCACTGTTATGCTGTGATAAACAGGCTGGGTTGCATAGCACCCGTAATCATTCGCATAGTTTACAGCTATATAGCGTTGCCCTGCAATTCCCCAGTCAACTGTAATTTCGTTGGTGTTTAATCCGGCTGTGATAATGCCTCCATAGGATATAATCCAGACATAATTTGTGAAACCTGCTTCGGTGAAATAGGTTACTCCGGTAGTACCTGCGCACAATTCAGAAAGTCCGGTAATGCCGGGTGCCGGCGCAGGATTAACAGTAACAGTTACTGTTGAGGGAACTGCTGCCTGACAACCATTTTCGTTGGTGTAAATTACTGATACGGTCTGGGTTCCGTAGTCGTTCCAGTTTACCATGATTTCGTTGGTGCCATTACCTGATGTGATAGTACCTCCTGATGACAGGGTCCAGTTGTAAGCTGACATAGATAATTCAGTTGTATAGCTAATACCTGCAGAACCTGCGCATATTGTGGTCAAACCGCTGATTGTTGGCACAGGCAAAGGATTTACTGTAATAGTGAAGGACCTGGTGGCACCTGCACAACCTACTGCTCCATTAGTAAAAGTTGGTGTTACCACTATTGTAGCAACAACTGGTGTTGTTCCGGCATTAACTGCAGTAAATGATGCAATGTTTCCGGTTCCTGATGCTGCAAGACCGATCCCCGGTGTATCATTGGTCCATGTGTAGGTAGTGGTTCCACCGGTATTGATTGTACCAAATTCAAGGGTTACAGTGCTGCTGTTGTGGCAAACGGACTGGTTTTCCGGCTGGTTCACCTGCCCTGTTGGATTTACTGTAATTGTGGATGACTGGGTAGCACCGGCACAACCAACTCCACCGTTAGTAAAAGTTGGTGTTACTATAATGGTGGATACTACCGGTGATGTTCCAGTATTAACAGCTGTAAATGATGCAATGTTTCCATTTCCTGATAAGGCAAGGCCGATTCCCGGTGTATCATTGATCCAGGAATAAGTGGTGGTTCCACCGCTATTGATTGTGCCAAATTCCAGAATTGCAGTACTGCTGTTGTTGCAAACTAACTGGTTTCCAGGTTGGTTTACCTGACCAGTTGGATTTACCGTAATTGTGAATGACTTGCTGGCACCTGAACAACCAACTCCACCGTTGGTATAGGTTGGTGTTACGATGATGGTTGCAACTACCGGTGATGTTCCATTGTTTACAGCCGTGAATGATGCAATGTTTCCGGTTCCGGATGCGGCAAGGCCGATTCCTGGAGTGTCATTGGTCCAGCTATAAGTGGTGGCTCCTCCGGTGTTTGCAGTGCTGAATGGTACTTCGGCTGTTAATGATCCGTTGCATGCTACTATATCGTCAGGTTGATTAACCTGACCTAATGGATTAACTTCTATAGTGGCATCCGACGAATTTATGGTGGAGCAAACCCCGCTCTGTACCACAGCCCTGTAAAGTGTGGTAATGTTGAGATCAGTGGCAATCAGGGAGATGCTTGTGTTAGCAACGTCAACAGATGTGCCCCAGTTATCGGTGGATTTCTGCCATTTTATAACGCTGCCGGTGTGTCCCGAAAGAGTAAGTAATGTGGAATTGGTTCCGTAGCAAACATTAACCCCGCCTGCGATTGAGCCACCAACAGAAACCGGATCAACAGTTATTTTTACGACATTCGATTCAGAAGCTCCGATCCAGTCTGTCTTGCAACTTACCCTTGCCAACCTTTTATACCATGAAGTCTGAGTTAAAACTCCGGGGCTATAGGTTTCGGAGTTGCTTGATGATATGTCAGTAAAACCAGACAGGTTACTTATTGTTGAAACCTGCCATTTGTATTCCAGCGTTCCTGCGTAATTGCTTGCCACGCTGATGCTTGTAAATGGATCAGGGGTGGTGCCTGAGCAGATTGTCTGGTCGATGGCGATTAATCCTCCGTTTGTGGGGTTTGAACAGGTGCTCTGTGATGTACCTGGTCCGTAGGCAGTTTCTATATTAGCATTGTTTCTGGCTTTTACTTCAAAAGTATAGGTGCTTCCGGTAGTTAAACCGGTTACGGTTATTGTTCCCCAGGTGGAGGCGGTTTGCCATACAGTAGAGGCCCCAAGTGTGCCGTTAGCCTGGATGAATTTGTCAGTAGTTGTTTCGTGGATGGCAAATTCAGAACCTGTAGGATTCCCGTTTACATTTACCTCAACATCAAGCGTTGTGGCTGTTGGGTTATCAACAGTGGGTGCATCGGGCACATTGGCCAGTGTCCAGAAATCAACCCTCACACCATAGCCTGTTCCAATGGAATTGGTTGCATAGGCTCTTGCATTGTAATGTGTATTAACCGACAAGTCAGGTAAAGAAAGGGTAAAGGTTCCTGTGCCAAAATCAGGAGAACCATTTTCCGAAACATTGGTCACAATAGCGTCCGTAATAATCTGGTCGGTGTTATTGTAAGGCCAGTGAATAATTCCCCTTACGGTGGGGCTGATTCCACTTGTGGATGTTATATTGCCATTTCCGGTTGCTGTTGTAGTAGTAACTGAACTTGCTGCCTGGGTGGTTACTACTGGAGACGCAACCGGTGTTCCACTGGCCGTTGCTCCGTAAGCAGTTTCGGTGTTGCCACCGTTTCTGGCTTTTACTTCAAAAGTATAGGTGCTTCCGGTAGTTAAACCGGTTACGGTTTTAGTGCCCCAGGCAGCGGCAGTTTGCCATACGGCTGCAACTCCCAGAGTTCCATCGGCCTGTATAAACTTGCCGGTAGATGTTTCGTGGATGGCAAATTCAGTACCTGTAGGATTCCCGTTTACATTTACCTCAACATCAAGCGTTGTGGCTGTTGGGTTATCTACGGTGGGTGCATCGGGCACATCGGCCAGTGTCCAGAAATCAACCCTCACACCATAGCCTGTTCCAATGGAATTGGTTGCATAGGCTCTGGCATTGTAACGGGTATTTACCGATAATCCTGACAACGAACGGGTGAAGGTTCCTGTGGTAAAATAAGGAGAACCATTTTCCGAAACATTTGTCACAATAGCGTCCGTAATAATCTGGTCGGTGTTATTGTAAGGCCAGTGAATAATTCCCCTTACGGTAGGGGCAACTCCATTGGTAGCGGTTATATTGCCATTTCCGGTTGCTGTTGTAGTTGTAACTGAACTTGCAGCCTGGGTGGTTACTACTGGAGACGCAACCGGTGTTCCACTGGCCGTTGCTCCGTAAGCAGTTTCGGTGTTGCCACCGTTTCTGGCTTTTACTTCAAAAGTATAGGTGCTTCCGGTAGTTAAACCGGTTACGGTTTTAGTGCCCCAGGCAGCGGCAGTTTGCCATACGGCTGCAACTCCCAGAGTTCCATCGGCCTGGATAAATTTGCCGGTAGATGTTTCGTGGATGGCAAATTCAGAACCTGTAGGATTCCCGTTTACATTTACCTCAACATCAAGCGTTGTGGCTGTTGGGTTATCAACAGTGGGTGCATCGGGCACATTGGCCAGTGTCCAGAAATCAACCCTCGCACCATAGCCTGTTCCATTGGAATTGGTTGCGTATGCCCTTGCATTGTAACGCGTATTTACCGATAATCCTGACAACGAACCGGTAAAGGCTCCTGTGGTAAAATCAGGAGAACCATTTTCTGAAACATTGGTCACAATGGCATCTGTAATAATCTGGTCGGTATTATTGTACATCCAATGAATAATTCCCCTTACCGTGGGGCTGATTCCACTTGTGGATGTTATATTGCCATTACCGGTAGCTGTTGTAGTTGTAACTGAACTTGCAGCCTGGGTGGTTACTACAGGAGATGCTACCGGTGTTCCACTGGCCGTTGCTCCGTAAGCAGTTTCGGTATTGCCACCGTTTCTTGCTTTTACTTCAAAAGTATAAGTTGTTCCTGCTGTAAGGCCGGTTACGGTTATTGTTCCCCAGGTGGCGGTAGTCTGCCATACGGCAGTTGCACCTAAAGTCCCATTTGCCTGGATGAAATTACCTGTTGCTGTTTCGTGAATGGCAAACTCAGTACCGGATGGATTACTGTTAGCATTTACTGCAACATCGAGGGTTGAAGCCGATGGATTATTTACTGTTGGGGCATTTGGAACATTCGCCAGTGTCCAGAAGTCTATTCTTGAACCATAGCCGGTTCCCTGGGTATTTGTAGCATATGCCCTTGCATTGTAATGGGTATTTACCGCCAGGCCTGCCAATGATCGGGTAAAGGCTCCTGTGCTAAAATCAGGCGATCCGGTTTCAGAAACATTGGTCACATTAGCATCTGCCAGAATCTGGTCGGTGTTATTGTACAGCCAGTGAATAATTCCCCTTAGGGTTGGATTAACACCGTTAGTAGCTGTTATGTTTCCATTTCCAATTGCTGAAATAGTTGTTATTGAACTTGCAGCCTGTGTGGTAACCGTGGGACTGGGTGCAATAACTTCAAAGGCATAATCTTCTGTTTCACCATAATCCAGAGTGGCGCATGGATTATCGGGGATAGGATATCCATCATATTCTCCCATTACTCGCATTCTGTGAGAACCTGTTGTTGCTCCTGCGGGGACAATAAAAGAAGCAGTAGTGGTAGCACTTGAATTACTTTTTGAGATTACTTTTTCATCGGAAGTAAGGGTTCCATCATTGTTAAAATCTACCCATACTGCATAGTTTAGAGCATAGCCATAAGAAGTAAAACTCATTGTAACGGAACCTCCGTGAACTTGTGAAACAGACTGAGTAGCACTGTAATTGGTATAGGATGTCGCTGCACAGGTTGTGGTGTTGTTAAAATTAGTAACCCCTCCGGTTGTAGTGACATTGGTAATATACATATAAGCACAGGCGGATGTAGATGCACCTGGAGCACACAACCCTGCAATAAAGTTCAATTCAGCCCCGTAGTTTGTGCCTAAAGCATTTGTTGCATATGCTCTTACATAGTATGTGTTTCCGATAGTAAGTCCTGTAAGTGAGCTGGTGAAACTCCCCAAACCAGATCCATCGGTGGTGTGGCTGTCAGTCGCTACAGGAGCGCCGGTTGTATTCCAGCACACTCCACGGGCTGTTACAGTTGATGAGCCATCTTCGGTAACAGCTCCACCAGAAGTTGCTGAAGAGCCAGAAATGGCAGAAATGGCAGCTGTTGTAACCGTGGGAGGACCGGGGATAACGACGTTCCTTGATGCAGTGTTGGAGTACATAGAACCATCGAAAACCTTGAATGAGATCATCCGGATGGTATTGTTCGATGTGAGATCGCTGTTTTGATATTTTACAGTCCTCAGTGCAGACTGATAATTGGCAATGGTTGTGGTTCCTGTTAAGGTAAGTACTCCGGTTGCCGCGTTAAATGACCCGGTTATGCCATAAGCGTTTTCAAAAGACAACACATCTTTCCCTGCCTGGAAGCCGGTTGCGATGGTTACTGTTGCACTTTCGAAGTTGGTTCCTGTATTCTGCGATGCCACAAGGGATGATGTAACTGTTACAGAGGGATCACCAAGGGTATATGGAATTGCAGTTCCTTCAATGTTTGTAAGCATGGGGTTGTTCGGTGTAAATTTTGTGAAACCAGTTCCCGCCTCTCCCTGTATGATATATAAAGAGGTTCCATACACACAAATTGTTGCATCATCAATCGACCATGGAAGGGTAAGTGTATTGTTCCATTCTTTTTCTCCCAAATCGTACGAATAAAGATTTGAACCGTCATAGTCTCCCATGCAGTAATAATAAGCATCAAAGATGGCCGCGCCCAGCACAGCGCCTTCCGGAACGTCGGAAAGATTCTCCCACACATCGGTGGCAACACGGTATCTGTCAAATTTGGTTTGTCCGTCTCCCCAGCTATGGTAGAAATAGCCATTACTATAACTAAGTCCTCCCCATTTGTTGTCTCCATCGGTTCCATTGTTTGCTAGTTCCACCCAGGATCCCGAAGATATAACATATTTCCAAAAATGAGCATTATTACTTATGTAGATATTAGTCCCATCATTAGATATATTTCCTGTATAAACGCCATCTGTAGGTCCGGTAAGGGTTGTCCAGGTATTGCTCGATACAGTGTAAATTTGTATATCTTGCTTTGTTGTATATGCGATATAGATTTTGCCATTGAGATAAGTAGCACCGGCATTATTGCCTGTGTTAACCGGAGCGTTTGCCAAAGCAGTCCAGGTGCTGGTAGAAATGGTATATTTGTAAAATGCATTACTGCTTTGGTCTCCAACTGCATAGAACACTCCATTTACAGGATCGAGACACATGGCCGACAAAGTTTGCGGACATGCTGTCAATGTGGTAAAGGTACCTGAAATCGTACCCCCATAAAGTCTGACATTTAGAGTTAATACCGTAAGCATAATTAAATAAATGCTGACGATCCATTTTCTGTGATTGTATATTGTTTTCATAACAAAACTATTTTTAATTTACTGATTAGTATGTTCTTAAAACTTGAACTTTCAATCCGGTACTATTTTCAATTTCATCAATTATTGCCGGTTTTACTGCGCTTTCGGCAACACTCAGATTGTGAATTATAATATCGCCCGCAACATTTTTCTTCCACATTTTTAACAATGAGGCATAGTTCATAATGTTTTTTTGGCTCAGCCTGAAATCATTAATCATTATATCATTTTCAGAAAATGTAATGTATAAATGTAAATTGTTGCAGGATTTATCTTCCAAAAATTGAGTGATCGAAGAAATTGGATTTAGATCCCCTTCTTTCAGAAAAAGCGCATTGGGTTTCAATTTATATCTTTGATTTACCTGCTCAAGGTTTCCATCGCCTGATGCCTGGCAAATAATAAGTATGTCATTGGTTTTCAATGCAATTGTATTCGTATTGTCCAAAGGAAGGTTAAAAGACTTGCTGCAATAATTGCTGCGGTTTCGAATGCTTGTGTTTTCGCTAACCTCAATGTTAGGAGAAATTGTCGGTTTGTCGATTTTACCTACATTCAATTCGTTGTTGTTTGCTGAATAACCGCTTGTTGCATTGGTATCTTGGGTTATCGCTTCATTACAGGTCAGAACCCATGCGATGGATGTTAGCGCTTCATTAACTGTGCATTGGTTTGCATAGCTCAAATCATTTTCACTTTTCTCCAAAGCATTGCAACTAAATGCCATACTGAGCAAAACACTAAAGAGAGTCATTTTTTTTTGCGCCATTGTTCTCCAATCGATATGGAGGAATGCTGACAAAAGCGACTTTTTTTCAAAAATTAAATTTTTCATTAGCTTCCGAGTTTTAGTTTAACAATTGATTATTATTCTATTTTCTGTTTTTCGGTAGGTTGAATTGATTTATTGAGCAGTTTGCTCACAATTTTGCCTTTTGTTTTTTCCCTGTCGATCATTTTGTTGATTTCTTTTTCAAGGAAATTCCCTTCGGGTTTATCCAAAGAAGGTTTGCTTTTTGTAATACAATTCTTTTTCACTATTACCATTTTAATGGCGAAATTACAGGCGTAAGTAAGCGTAATGCAAAAAAGTGACCTTAACAAAAGTTTGGGACCACCTTAACCACACCTTAATCGGAATGTTAGTTGATTGATTGTTTGCGGTTTACAGGTGTAATTTATATTCCCGTGATATATCCGGTGAGGCTTTCGCCGTGGTTGAGCCCGATTTTTTTACGGATTTTGGCACGGCTTACTTCGATGGATGCAGGCGTGGAAAGCAGGAGGACAGCAATTTCTTTGGTGTTCAGGTTCATTTTGAGGAAAGTGCATATTTTTTTCTCGGTAGGTGTAAGTTCAGGATGTTTGGTATCAATCCGTTCGTAAAATTCGGCATGGATATCCCTGAATTGCGTTTCGAAAACATTCAGGAAATCACGCTCGTAGTTCGATTTATTATCGTTGATAATTTTCCTTATTATTTCCATCCCATCTTTATTGATGAAGGGTATCAGCTTTTTTATCTCGACAAGCAGCTCTTCGTTCCTTTGCTGATAGTTGGCCAGGTGCAGTGCTGCAATGGCGAGTTCCTTCTTACTGCTTTCAAGTTCTGCATTTAACCGATCTTCTTCTTGTTTACGAATGGTTTTATTGGCTGTAGAAAGCTTCAGCATGGTTTTGGTTCGGGCCAACAATTCAGTCTTATCAATGGGTTTGCGGATGTAATCAACAGCACCAACCGACATGGCTGTCCTGAGGTCGTAAGGTGATAACATAAAACCAGTGACCATAATTACGGGAATGTCGCGCAAAGATTCTGCTGACTGCAATTTCCCGATCAACTGCAGGCCATCCATCACAGGCATTTCCCAGTCGGTGAGTACCAGGTCGGGAACAATTTTTTGAACCACCTGAAAAGCCGTTTCGCCATTCAGCGCCTGAAACAGCTCGAACGGTTCGCGCGATTCGATATAGCAATTTACAATGCTTTCGAGGATGGCGGGTTCATCGTCGACGATCAGTATTTTTTGTTTATTCATTTTCGGCCAGTTTGATTAAACGGTTGAATTCATCCCGGTTCTGAATGTTTATTGCGCTAAACAAGAGGGAAATCCATTCATTCACTGCACTTCCCGAAGTCTCCTTCATGGGGTCGAGCACTTCATGAAAATGGGATATTTCATAAATTTCAAATTGCTTTAACTGTTTCACCACGGCCTGCAGCTCTTTTCGGTTGGTAGCTGTTAACTGCATAATGGGCTGAATATCTTCAGTAACTGTAAGGTTTTTAGATGTTTCGCCGGTGCTTATTGCGCATGGAATAGTGAACCAGAAGTCGCACCCTACACCTGTTTTGCATTGGGCACCAATCAGCCCGCCATGTGCCTCAACCGCCATCTTGCAAAAGGTGAGCCCTATGCCAGTGGTACGACAAACGCTGCTCTCGTTTTTTCCGAATTGTCGGTATTTATCGAAAATATAGGGCAAAGCTTCTTCTGGAATGGGTTCCCCATAATTTCGCATCACGATTTTGATAAGATTGTCGCCGTATTGTTCAACGAAAATATCAACACTCCCATTCAGTGGCGAAAACCGTATGGCATTCGAAAGCAGATTATCAAAAATGCGTATCATCAACTCTTTGTCAGCTTCAATTTTGCGATCAGAGAAATGTGATTTCAATTCCAGATTTTTTTCTTTCATGCTGATTTCTTGTCCTTTGGCAACTTCAAGAATTATATCGGGCAGCGAATGGGTTTCCTTGTTGAGCTTAAATCCGGTATGTTCGTATTTCTCAACATCAAGCATGTTTGTGATAAGTCGCAGCATTTTACGCGCTGCTCCGCTCACACTTTGGTTGCTGGTTTTGAGCATGATTTGGCTGAGCGGATTTTTTAAATCGTGCACCAATGCATGGGTCATTGATTCCTTAAACCGATCGAGTTTTTCGAGATCCTCGTATTGTTTACTGATTTTTTTTGCCTGGGTTTGTATTTCAGCGTTTTTAATGACCAGCACCTGGTTTTTAAATTGCAGCTCAGCAGTACGTTGTGTTACTGTTTTTTCGAGCAGCCGCTTTTCATGCTCAAGTCGTTTGGAATTTAATTTCAGGATGAGCGTAAGCAGACCGAAGGAAAAGAAAAATATAGCGATGTAAAAAGGATATTTGAATATCGCAAAGCGATTTTTACTGTAGCTGAAAAGGTAATAGAACAACCTGGAGTTGTAAGTAAAACTTTGCTTGCCCGGAATGTGAAGGATCTGAATACCACTTTCGTCGGGTAATGGGGCAAATTCCTGATCAATCCGCAGTGTTGCCAGAGGATCGAAATCCTTTGAAAAAATGATTAGCTTATTATTTCTGAAAGCCACAAACTCATTTTCCTCGTCCTGGTCAATGTCAATGAAGCCGGCGGAGTGCGTAATATCCGGTACTTTTTTTACCAACTGAAGATGCTCCGAATATTGATGCAATTCATTTTTTGTGTCGAAAACAATGATATCGTGGCTGGTAAAAACATTAGTGTAATTGTATGGCATCGGAATCTGCTTTGCAATTCGCCCATCTAAACCGCAAATAGTGATAGTATTATTGTTTGTATCGCCTTTTACGGTATTTGTTAAAGCAATGATTCCGGGAGGGTTGCCGGAATGTAAAAACTCAGTTTTTGTATAGTTTGTCCAGCCAAAAAACTCTATGGGTTCAAACTCAAAATTTAGATTTGTGTTATAGAGAAGAATATAGGATGCGAAGTCGCCGTACTTGTAAACCCTGTTTTTGGTGTATTCATAATAAATGACAGAGTCGGGATCATTTGAGTTTTTCAGCATTTCCGATTCAGCTGGTGAAACAGTATTACCGGAAGCGATTACATTTTTTGCCAGTAAATAGTTATGACCTTCAGAAACTAATAATTCGAGCTTTTTGCATACTATGCTGTTCCTGGCGGTTTTGGTTAACTTCCCGGAATTACTATTGTAGTTGTATATATTGCGGGGCTGTATCGAATACATGGATTGAAGGTCGAACCAGATATCGGTGTCATTAACAAGTAAATTATAGTTATTTGCATCGGGTAAATGATTATAATAGCTGATGGTATCAACCGTGATTTTGTTTTCTTTTTTTAATCGGTAACCCATTTGGGCATCATAAGTGTATTCTTGAATATTCAGAATTGCTAAGCGGTCAGTGGCGGTCAGGAATAAAATTTCCGTTGAACCATTGTTGTCAACATCAGCAAAAGTGAGGTGTCCACTGATAAAGAACTCATTGTTATTAAATATTTTTATCATCTTAATCCCGCCACCACTTACTATAGCCAGCGAATGTCCTGTTTTGTTGATGTTGTAGTGGTGGATTGATTCGTATTTTGTGTCGTGATTTAAATCAACAAGATACTCCTGCTTAGCTGTTTCTTTGCTCCACACTGAATCCAGTTGAAGCCGGAAAGGATCAAATTGTTTTTCAGGCACAACTTCATTTATCAACCACGTAAACAGAAGTGCAATCAGAAGCAGAACAACATTCAATATTTTTTTGGAAATACTCATATACTTTGGTAATGGTTCAGGATTTTCAAAATCGGATCAGGTTTTATTTACAAATCAGGAATCGATATCGTTTCAGTTAATGCTTCATTGATAGTTTGCAGGATCAACACACTGTTAATTAAATATTTATCGGGTAACAACTGATTGGTTAATATGCATTAAAATTATTGTATAAACTATAGATTGTCTGTAGCTTGAAGGCTCTAATGAATGTAGATACTATTGCTTAGTATATGTAGTTGAGAATTCTACAAACATATAATCTAAAAGTGATTTGCATGTATTTAGCAGGAATAGTTTTAACAGCCATCCCGCAAATCAGGATAGCTGTTTTTACATTGAAAGAAGGGTGATTTACTCTGCGGCTTCTTTTCGCGTACTGATTGCTTTTCGGGTTCCGTACAATACCGCCAGCCCCAGCAACAGCAAGTTCCCGCTGCCAACCGGTGCGCCCGATGGCGCATCGCCGATACGGCCTCCGCTAACGCCGCCGCCACCACTTTGTTGTCCGGAATGGGGTTGGGCATTTACACGTATAAAGGTCGAAAATACCAGGAATGCAGTAAGGGA
>Ga0209066_10002164_pt1 | contig 24534 bp, 20 predicted proteins | sample All_14_2_FD_187198 | JGI IMG/M metagenome (GOLD analysis project Ga0209066, IMG submission 187198) | Freshwater microbial communities in response to fracking from Pennsylvania, USA - Allegheny Zone_MetaG_DW_15 (SPAdes) (version 2) ... | reverse complement strand
GTACTGGTATACGTCGCTCCCGTCCTGATCGGCTCCGGCCCGGACCGCGATCGGCCGGCTGTGACCGACATCGGGGTCACGACCCTCGCACAGGCTCACCGGCTCGAGCTGACTTCGCTCGAGCCGCTCGGCGATGACGTGTTGTTTGTCGCCCGCCCCCGCGCCGCAGCCGAGGCCCCCGAATCCCTGTCCCCCGAGACCACCGTCGCTGACGCTTCGTCGGTGTAGTCAGGAGATCGCCATGTTCACAGGACTCGTTGAAGAGATCGGCCGCGTTACCGCCGTCGAGCCGTCGGGCGACGGCATCCGGTTGACGATTCACGCACCGCGATCCGTCGCGGATGCCGCGCACGGCGACTCCATCGCCGTCAGCGGGGTGTGTTTGACCGTCGTCGCCCGCGACGTTGATGGCTTTACGGCAGATGTCATGCGCCAGACCCTCGACATGTCGACCCTCGCGGATGTCTCGGTCGATCGCCTCGTCAACCTCGAACGCGCTACCGCCGCCGGCGGGCGCCTGGGCGGCCACATCGTGCAGGGTCACATCGATGGCACGGGGACGGTGCTCGAGGTTCGGCCCGGCGACCAGTGGCGCGTGATCCGCGTTGCGATCCCACAGCACCTGGCCCCGCTCATCGTCGACAAGGGATCGATCGCGATGGACGGCGTGTCACTGACCGTCAGCGCCGTCAGCGAGCCCGCTGACTCCGAACCGTGGTTCGAGGTCTCGCTCATCCCCGAAACCCTCGAGGCGACCACGTTCGACGCCCTCCAGCCGGGCTCGCCCGTCAATCTCGAGACCGACATCCTTGCCCGTCACGTACAGCGTCTGCTGGCGTTCCCTCCGGCGGCCCCGGCCGCCCCGACCGAAGGAGGCTCGCAGTGAGCCTTGCCCCCATCACCGAGGCGCTCGATGCCCTGCGCGCCGGCCGCCCGATCATCGTCGCTGATGACGAGGACCGCGAGAACGAGGGCGATGTCATCCTCTCGGCAGAACTTGCCACGCCCGAGGCCGTGGCGTGGACGATCCGCTGGTCCAGCGGCCTGCTGTGCGCACCGATGCCCGCCGAGTGGGCCGATCGCCTCGACCTGCCGCCCATGGTCGCGGTCAACGAGGACGCCCGCGGCACCGCCTACACGGTGACCGTCGACGCAGCCGACCGCACCTCGACCGGCATCAGCGCGAGTGATCGGGCACACACGCTGAACGTGCTGGCCGATCCCGCCTCGACGCCCTCGAGCGTCATCCGGCCGGGCCACGTTCTGCCGCTGCGCGCCGTCGACGGGGGCGTTCGCGAACGCGCCGGCCACACTGAGGCTGCCGTCGAGTTGATGCGCCTGGCAGGGCTGCAGCCGGTCGGGGCGATCGCGGAGGTCGTCGCCGAGGACGGCTCCATGATGCGGATGCCGGGACTGCTGGAACTCGGCGCGCGCGACGGGGTGCCGGTCATCACGATCGAGCAGCTCATCGCCTACCTCGACGAGCACGAGCCTCGCACCGTCGCACCGCACAACGTGCATCACCGTCGTGTGAGCCTGCGCGCCGAGGCCACCGTGCCCACGTCACACGGCGTGTTCCGATTCCTGGCCTATAAGGATCGGATCACGGGCACCGACCACATTGCGGTCGTCGCCGGCGATCTGGCCGAGGATGCGCCGCTCGTGCGCGTGCACTCGGAGTGCCTGACCGGCGAGGCGTTTGGTTCCCTGAAGTGCGAATGCGGACCCCAGTTGGATGCCGCACTCGACGCGATCGCGCACGACGGCGGCGTCGTCATCTACATGCGCGGGCACGAGGGACGCGGTATCGGCCTGATCAACAAGCTGCGCGCCTACAGCCTGCAGGAGCGAGGCCTCGACACCGTCGACGCGAACCTGGCCCTCGGGCTCCCTGCAGACGCGCGTGACTACGCTGCCGCTGCCGGCATCCTGGGAGATCTGGGCATCGACCGGATGCGACTGCTGACCAACAACGGCGACAAGGTGGCTCAGCTGCGGGGCCTCGGCCTCGACATCGTCGAGCAGGTGCCGCTCCTCGTGGGCGTCGGCCCCAACAACCACCAGTACCTGGCAACGAAGGCTGAGCGCATGGGGCACACCATCGCTCTCGACGACCTGGATCGCGCCCTCGGAGCCGGGGTCGCGACAGAGAGGACCGACGCATGAGCGGAACCGGCGCACCGGAACGCGAGACGATCGACGGCTCGGGGCTGAACATCGTGATCGTCGCCGGGCAGTGGCACGAGACGATCGCGAACGGCCTGCTGGAGGGTGCCCGCCGGGCACTCGAGGGCGCAGGAGCGTCCTACCGTGTCGTCCCCGTGCCGGGCTCGTTCGAGCTTCCCGTGGTGGCGAAGGCAGCCCTGGATGCCGGCGCTGACGCGGTCGTCGCGCTCGGGGTCATCATCCGCGGCGGAACCCCGCACTTCGAGTTCGTGTCATCGGCAGCCACCGACGGGCTCACCCGCGTCGCCCTGGACACCGGCAAGCCCGTCGGCTTCGGCGTGCTGACCCTGGACGACGAGGCGCAGGGGATCGACCGGGCCGGCCTTCCGGGCTCGCGCGAAGACAAGGGCTTTGAGGCAGCGGACGCTGCCCTGCGTACCGCGCTCGCGCTGCGCGAGCTGCGGGGCTGATCAGCACGCGGGGCTGATCAGCCCAGGGGGAGGCGACCGAGACTCCACCTTCAGTGAGGCATAAGGTACGCTGACGGCATGGAGATTCTTCGTCACGCCGTCCTTCTCGTTCATCTCTCGGGCTTTGCGATTTTGTTCGGCGCCTGGGTCGTCGAGGCCGTGCGCCGCACCGGGGCCGTGACCGCTCTGATGAACTGGGGCCTGCTGATCGCGGGCGTCGCAGGGCTCGCGCTGGCAGCACCGTGGGGCGTGCCCGAGGGCGTCGAGTTCAACTACGCGAAGATCGGCACGAAGCTCGTCATCCTGCTGATCATTGGGGCGCTCCTGGGTATCGGGTCGGCCCGTACCAAGCGGAACGGCTCAGCCCCTGCCGGTGTATTCTGGGCGATCGGCATCCTGACCTTTGTGAACGCGGCCATCGCCACACTCTGGCGCTAGCCGGCGCCGAAGGCGCAGAGGCCGTTATCGTCCGCCTCGTCGACAGGCCCGCATGACCTCCGCAACCGCTGCCCTTCCCGCGCCCGCCAACCCGCGAAGCCGTGTCATCACGGCAAGCCTTATCGGCACGACGATCGAGTTCTACGACTTCTACGTCTACGCCACGGCGGCGGTTCTGGTCTTCCCTACTCTGTTCTTTCCGACGGGAAACGAGACCACGTCGCTACTGGCATCCTTTGCGGTGTTCGGCGCGGCGATGGTTGCGCGTCCGCTCGGCGCCGTGGTGTTCGGTCACTTCGGAGACCGGTTCGGCCGCAAGGCGACCCTCGTCACCTCGCTGCTCACGATGGGGATCGCGACCTTCGTGATCGGTCTGCTGCCCACGGTCAATGAGATCGGGGTCTGGGCGGCGGTATTCCTGCTCGTGCTGCGACTCGCGCAGGGATTCGCGCTCGGCGGCGAGTGGTCGGGCGCCGCGCTTGTGGCAACGGAGAACGCCCCGGCCGGCAAGCGCGCGTGGTACGGCACCTTCCCGCAGCTGGGCGCACCGATCGGCTTCATCATCGCCAACGGCATCTTCCTGGCGATCAATCTTTCGCTCCCCCACCCGGATGGCACCGCGCAGGCATCCGACGCGTTCCTTGCCTGGGGCTGGCGCATCCCGTTCCTCTTCTCGGCAGTCATGGTGATCGTCGGGCTGTGGGTCCGGCTGCGCCTGGTCGAATCCGACTCATTCACGCGGGCCGAAAAGAAGGGGACGCTCAGGAAGTTCCCGCTCGGGCTCGCGCTGCGTCGCTACTGGTGGCAGCTGATCCTCGGCACCTTCATCATGCTGGCGACCTACGTGCTGTTCTATCTGATGACGAGCTTCACGCTCTCGTACGGAACGAAGGCGACCACGGATGCCGCGCAGGCCGCCGCAGAAGCCGCGGGAACCCCGTTCGACCCGGCCACCTACGTGCCTGGCCTCGGTTTCGGGTACACCGACTTCGTGCTGATGCAGATCATCGGGGTCGTCTTCTTCGGGATCTTCACACTGCTGTCGGGCCCCGTGGCCGACGCGATCGGCCGCCGTCGCCTGCTGCTGTGGGTGACGGCGGCGATCATCGTGTTCGGCTTCACCTTCACGGTGTTCCTGCTCCCCCAGGCTGACCCGAAGTTCACGGGAGCACTCGTGCAGGCGTTCCTCGTGTTCGGGTTCGTCCTCATGGGGTCGACCTTCGGCCCGATGGGCGCGGTGCTGCCCGAACTGTTCCCCACCGAGGTGCGCTACACGGGCTCGGCGGTGTCCTACAACGTGTCGTCGATCCTGGGCGCGGCCCTTGCTCCCCTGGTCGCGGTCGCCCTATGGGCAACCGCCGACGGGAGCCCGGTGCTCGTCGGGCTCTACCTGTCGGCGATGGCCATGCTCACCTTCATCGCCCTCGTGCTGTCTCCCGAGACCAAGGACGTGGACTACGACGAGATCGGGGCGGGCGAGACGGTATCGCTCTAACGAGGACCTCGGCGGCAGAACGCTGTCGCGTCAGTCCAGGAAGAGCTTGCGCAGTCGGGTGGTCGTAAAGACGAGGCCGACGGCGATCATGACCACGTAATACAGGACGTGACCGAGCATCGCGATCGAGAGCGCGCCGGTGGTGAGGCCGCGAATGAGTTCCACGCCGTGCCACAGCGGCAGGGCCATGACGATCGCCTGGACGAACTCCGGATAGACGGTGATCGGGTAGAAAGTCGCCGAGAAGAGGAACATCGGCAGCAGCACCATGTTGATCCAGTCCATGTGTTGGAAGGTCTTCATGTAGCTCGTGATCGCCATCCCGAGGCTCGCGAACCCGAAAGCGATCAGCACGACCGCGGGGAGCGCGAGGATAGCCGTGGGCGCGAGGTTCAGCCCCGCGATCTGCATGATGATCATGAACCCGGTGGCGTAGACGAGTCCGCGCAACAGTGCGTAGAGGATCTCACCGAGGGCGACATCCAGCGGCCCGAGGGATGTCGAGAGCTGCCCCTCGTAGAGCTTGCCGTAGTTGAGCTTGAAGAAGACGTTCCAGGTGGAGTCGTAGATGGCGCCGTTCATCGCCGACACCGCCAACAGCGCGGGAGCGATGAAAGCCGCGTAGGAGACCACCAGCCCCGAGGAGGTCTCGACATCCTCGATGAGGCTACCCAGACCGATGCCGAGCGAGGCAAGGTAGAACACGGGCTCGAAAAAGCCCGAGAGCACGACGATCCAACTCGACGAACGCGCCGCGATGAGACCGCGCTGCACGACGGCCCAGGGGTTGCCCGACCACAGGGCGCGGACGCTCCCGCTGCGACGGGGTTCGATCTCCGATGCCACCGCGGTCATGTCGCGAGCCTCCGGGTGAAGGTGCGGCGAGCGAACGCGTAGCCGACCACGGTCAGGACGATCAGATATGCGAGGTGCATCGCAGCGGCACCCGGGCCACCCGGTGACCCGTACGTTGCCATCCGACCCAGCTCCGATGCATGCCACAGGGGCGAGACCCACCCGATCCACTGCAGCCAGATGGGCAGGGTCTCGAGCGGGTAGAAGGTGCCCGAGAACAGGAACATCGGAACGAAGAGGAAGCGCTGCACGAGCGCGAACTGCCCCTTGTCATCCTGGATCGAGGCGGCGTATGCCATCAGGGGCACGCCGAACGCGAGGCCCGCAAGCAAACCGACGAACATCGCTACCCAGCCGGTCGCAGGGTCGGGAACAGCGCCGAAGAGGACGATGAACACGTAGTAGGCGACGACAGCGATCAGCATCCGTGCGGATGCGCCGAGGATCACCCCGTTCGCGATCTGCGGGCTCGACAGCGCTGACGCGTTGAACCCGTAGAAGTAGCGGCGCCACTTGAAGCCCGACATCACCGGGTAGGTGAACTCCTCGGTAGCCACGCCGATCGCTGCGGTCATGAGCAGCGCCGGGGCGACGAACACGAGGTAGCGGATCTGCTCGCCGTGTACCTCGATCGTCCCGTCCAGGAGCGCAGCAAGTCCCAGCACCAGTCCGAGCAGGTACAGGATGGGCTGTCCGAGGGCCCCGACCACGATCGTCCACCCGTAGGCGCGCATCGCACGCACCATGTGCTCGGCGACGTACCACGATCCCCACCGGCGGGGCTTGCGCCCCCAGGCGAGCGCCTCGGCGCGCAGCTCATCGAGCGAGGGCTGAATGCGCGCATCCGGGACCGGCGTACTCATTCGATCAGCGACCTTCCGGTCAGGCGCAGGAAGACATCCTCGAGGCTCGACCGGCGCACCAGGGAGGTCAGTGGCTGCAGCCCGGCGGCTGTCACCCGTTCGAGCGCCTGTTCACCGTCGTGCGCGTAGACGAGGATGCGGTCGGGCAGCACCTCGACGCGGTCGCCGATCCCCTCGAGCTGCGGCGCCACCTGCTCGTTGCGGTCCGACCCGAAACGCACCTCGAGCACCTCACGGCTGGAATGCTCGCGGATGAGGGAGGCAGGCGTCCCCTCGGCCATGATCCGGCCCTTGTCGACCACGATGAGCCTGTCGCACAACTGCTCGGCCTCGTCCATGTAATGCGTGGTCAGGACCAGCGTCGTGCCGCGCTCCTTCAAACGGAAGAGGCGATCCCACAGCACGTGCCGGGCCTGCGGATCAAGACCAGTCGTGGGCTCGTCCAGCAGCAGGATGCGGGGGTCGTTGATCAGCCCGCGCGCGATCGTGAGCCGACGCTTCATGCCGCCGGAGAGCTGGTCGACCTTGCTCTTGGCTTTGTCTTCGAGCGCAGCGAACGCGAGCAGCTCGTCGGCCTTCTGGGCGCACACCTTGCCGGGCAGCCCGAAGTAGCGGCCGTAAATGAAGAGGTTCTCGCGGGCGTTGAGTTCCCCGTCGAGGTTGTCCTGCTGGGGAACGACGCCCAGTCGCGAGCGGATCTCGGGCCCGTACTGGTCAGGATCCAGGCCCAGGATGCTGAGCTCTCCGCCCGTGCGGGTCGAGACTGCACCGATCATCTTCATCGTCGTTGACTTACCGGCACCGTTGGGTCCGAGAAGTCCGAAGGACTCGCCGGGGGCGACCTCGAACGATAGCCCGTTCACGGCGAAGAAGTCATCCTTGCCCGCGACCTTGTAGGCCTTGACGAGGTTATGGGCGCGGATCACGGGCTCTGGCACCGTCCTACTGTACGAGCGATCTCCGACATCCTGAGACGTCGGAGTAGCATCCCGGTGTGACCGATACACAGCTTCCATACCGCGCCGACATCGTCGGCAGTTTCCTTCGACCGGCAGCTCTCGCCGAGGCTCGTGCCGCGCGCGCTGCCGGCGAGATCGACGAGAGCGCCCTGCGCGAGGTGGAAGACGCCGAGATCGCGGCGCTCGTGGCCAAGGAAGCGCAGAACGGTCTGCGGCTTGCCACCGATGGGGAATTCCGGCGGTCGTGGTGGCACTTTGACTTCTTCGGGATGCTCGATGGCGTCGAGGTCGTCGAGCTCGACCACGGCATCCAGTTCCAGGGTGTGCAGACCCGGCCGCTCGGCCTGCAGGTGAGCGGACAAGTCGGATTCAGTGACACGCACCCGTTCGTCGCCCACTTCCGCGCGCTTGCCGAAGCCACTGCTGCAACCGGAGCAACACCGAAATTCACGATCCCCGCCCCCACCGTGTTCGACTTCCGCCTCGAGCCCTCCGGGATCACCACCGACCTGTATGCCGACCGCGACGCGCTCGTACCCGACCTCGTGCAGGCCTACCGCGACGCGGTACAGGCGTTCTATGACGCCGGATGCCGCTACCTGCAGTTCGATGACACCGCATGGGCCTACCTCTGTTCGCCCGAGGAGCTCGAGAAGGCAGCGGCCCGCGGCATCCGCACCGAGGGAATCGGCGAACGCTACTCAGCGATGCTCAACGCGATCCTCGAGGCAAAGCCCGCCGACATGACGATCACCACCCACGTGTGCCGGGGCAATTTCCGGTCTACCTGGATCTCCTCCGGCGGCTACGAGCCGGTCGCCAAGCACCTGCTGGCCGACACGAACTACGACGGTTACTTCCTCGAGTACGACAGCGACCGCGCCGGCGGCTTCGAGCCGTTGCGCTTCCTCCCCCATGGCCACAAGCGCGTCGTGCTGGGCCTGGTGACCACCAAGTCGGGAGAGCTCGAGGATGCCGCCCTGCTGCGCACCCGCATCCAGGAGGCTGCGCAGTTCGCGCCGCTTGAGCAGCTTGCCCTCAGCCCCCAGTGCGGATTCGCCTCGACCGAGGAGGGCAACCTCCTCACCGAGGACGAGCAGTGGGCCAAGATCCGCCTGGTCGTCGACACCGCCGCCACCGTCTGGAGCTGACCCGCACGCGAGCCGCAGCCTTGACGCGAGGGGTCGCAACACGCCGCACAGACGCAGCGGCTTACGGCGTGTTGCGACCCCTCGCGTGGGAGTCCACAGCTCAGGAGCGCTTGAGGTAAGGACGGCCCTCGAGGGCTGCACGGTCGATCTCTTCCTGGTCCTCGACGAACGGGGTGCCGTGGGTGTGGAACGTCGGCACCGTCTTCATCCCCCAGGCCTGCCCTTTGGCACGCTCGGCCTGACTCCACTCGACGACCGGCCAGTCGGGGTCGAGGATGAGACGCCCTTGTGCGGTGGCAAATTCGATGCGGTTCCCGCCCGGTTCCCATACGTAGAGGAAGAACGTCTGGTTGATCGCGTGCTTGTAGGGGCCGTACTCGATGTAGATGCCGTTCTCGAGGCAGATGTCAGCTGCCTTGAGGATGTCTTCCCGAGAGTCCGGGGCGATCGCGAAGTGGTGGAACCGGCCCCGCTGGTGCGTCCAGTCGTCGGAGTACACGACGTCGTACGACTTCTGGTTGAACCGGAACCACCAGGCCCCATACCGGCCGTCGTCGAGGCGCACCCGCTCGGACTCCCGCGACATCATGACATCGCGCCAGAACTCCCCCGCCGCGTTGACATCGCTCGCGAGGTAGTTGATGTGATCCATCCGCCGTGCGTTGATCCCCCGGCCGGGGTACGCGGATGCCTGGTTCTTCAGCGCCGGGCGATCCTCGTCATCCGGAACATAGTGCTCGGTGTCGTAGTACAGCGCCATGAGGTGGCCGTCGGGATCCTCGAACTCGAACGAGCGGCCCACACCGGCCTCGGCATCCCGCCAGCCATGCCCGAGGCCGGATGCCTCGATCGCCGCCACTCGTCTCTCCAGAGCCTCCGGGCTCGATGCGCGGTAGAGAGTGCGACCCACGCCGTTCGTGTCGGACGCGGTGAGCTTGAGCGTGTACAGCTGGTACTCGTCCCAACACCGCAGATACGCCGAATCTCCGATGCGGGCGACCTCCCGCATCGCGCAGATGTCGCGGAAGAACCGGAGGCTCTCCTCGAACCGCGGAGTGAACAGTTCCACGGCGCCCAGGTGGGCAAGGTCGAAGTTCTCGCTCGTAGCCATGGGTGTCCTCTCTGACACAGCCTCTCTGCCGATGCCTCCTGTCTATCATCGATTTACCTCTGGACATAGGTAAATTTTGCCCGTACGCTCTCGCTGACACCACCCGGACGAGGAAGTCGAGGAGACACCCATGGCCAAGAATCTGCAAGAGCTGCTGGACGAGAAGGGCGATACCGTCCGGATGCTGCGGGACTCGCAGCTCGGCACGTACATCTACCCGGTCGTCCCGGCCGAGTTCAGCAACTGGCGCCGCGAGCAGAAGGCGTGGCGCAATGCCGCCGTGCTCTACGACCAGAGCCACCACATGGTCAACTTCTTCGTGAAGGGACCCGACGCGCTGAAGCTGCTCAGCGAGACCGGCATCAACGGGTTCAAGAACTTCCCCGTCAACACGGCCAAGCAGTTCGTCCCGACGGCCTCCAACGGCGGCGTCATCGGCGACGGCATCCTCTTCCACGAAGCAGAAGGCGAGTACGTGTACGTCGGCCGCGCTCCCGGCGCGAACTGGCTGCAGTTCCACGCCGAGACCGGCGGCTACAACGTCGAGGTCCGCTACGACGACCGCTCCCCCTCGCGCCCGTACGGCCAGGCCGTGCACCGCGACTACTACCGCTTCCAGATTCAGGGCCCCAACGCCTGGGCGATCATCGAGAAGCTCGCCGGCGGCCCCGTCGAGCAGGTCAAGTTCTTCCACATGGGAGAGATGACGATCGCTGGCGAGAAGGTGCGCACCCTCCGTCACGGTATGGCCGGCGCCCCGGGCCTGGAGATCTGGGGACCGTACGAGCAGCACGGCAAGATCCGTGACGCCATCCTCGAGGCCGGCCGCGAGTTCGGCATCGAGCCCTGCGGCTCCCGCGCCTACTCCTCGAACACCCTGGAGTCGGGCTGGATCCCCTCGCCCCTTCCGGCGATCTACTCCAGTGAGGCAGAGCGCGCCTACCGCGAGTGGCTGCCCGCGAACAGCTACGAGGCCATCAACGCTCTGGCTGGATCGTTCGTCTCGGACAACATCGAGGACTACTACCTGAACCCCTGGGAGCTCGGCTACGGGTCGTTCGTCAAGTTCGACCACGACTTCATCGGTCGTGATGCCCTCGAGAAGATCGACCCCGAGACCCAGCGCAAGAAGGTCACTCTGGCCTGGAACGACGAGGACCTCACCAAGGTGCTCGCCTCCGTGCTCGACCGCGAAGGCCCCGGCTACCAGTTCTTCGACCTGCCCAACGCAAACTACGGCTCGAGCAACTACGACGCGGTCATCGACGCCGACGGCAACACCGTCGGACTGTCGCTGTTCACCGGCGTCACCGCCAACGAGAAGCGCGGCCTGTCGCTGGCCACGGTCGACCGTGACGTGCCCGTGGGCGCCGAGGTCCGGGTCGTCTGGGGCGAGCCGAACGGCGGGTCGGGCAAGACGACAGTCGAGCCGCACGAGCAGATCGCGATCCGCGCCGTCGTGAGCCCGGTGCCGTACGCGGTGACCGCACGTCAGGAATACCAGGGCGGCTGGCGCACCACCGGGGCACTCTGACCCCGACGCGCTACGCGCACCACACGAACGAGGGGGCGGATGCTGCAGCATCCGCCCCCTCGTTCGTGTCAGAACCGACGCATCACGACGCGATGTGAATGCCTTCAAAGCCGCCCGGAAAGCCGCTGACGGCGGCAGAGACCGTCGCAAAGAACCAGTCCAGCGCTCCCGTGTGCTGCGGGGAGCGGCGACGATACAGGTGCAGCTCTACCGGGCCCAGAGCAAACGGCAGATCACGGATCACCAGTGGCCAACTGCGCGACCACCCGACGGCGAGAGTCTCGGGAATCGTGGCGATCAGTGTTGTCGACCGCGCCAGCAGAGGCGGGAGCGACGCGACATGCTGCACGCTGATTGCCGGAGGATCGCTCACGCCCTGACGGGCATGCACGCCGGCCAGCACGCTTGCGCTCGAGTCGCCTTCGACCCACACTCGCCGCGCCCCCCGGTAGACCTCGAGAGTCATCTCTGTCTCGGCTAACGGGTTCTGGGCCGACATCACGACGCGGTACCCCTCGCGCTTGACGGTCTGCCGCTCAAAGGCGCCAGGCAGCTCCATGGGGGTGATGGCAAGGTCCACGGACCCCCTCGTGAGCAGCTCTTCGAGGTCTTCGCGCCGCAGCGCACTGACGGCGAGCCGGGCGCGCGGCGCCGCGGCAGCCATGGCCTCCCCGATCGCAGGTGACCAGCCGATCTCGCCCAGTTCTGACAGGGCTATCCGAAACGTGCGCTCGGAGGTGGAGGGATCAAAGCCGGTCACGGCGGCCAGCGTCCGATCGATCACGGACAGACCCTCGTGCAGCTCGGGATAGATCGCCTCGGCGAGGGCCGTGGGGCGCATCCCCTGGGCAGTGCGCTCGAACAACGGATCACCGAGCTCCCGTCGCAGCCTCGCCAGCGACTGACTGATCGCCGACTGCGTCACAAAGAGCCTGCGCCCCGCCGCCGTAAGGCTGCCGGACTCGTAGATGGCCACGAAGACCCGTGTGAGGTCTGCGCAGGAACTGTCGACGATTTCTTTCACGATCTCGGTGCGGATCCTCACCCGACGTCATCCGCCGGGTGAGCAGAACAACCAGCGCGGAGTACGGTCGTAGTTAGCCCCTCCCCCGAATCGAGGTCTCGATGTCGCGCGCTGATTCGCGTCCCGCCCGCCGTGGTCGTCGCACCCCCGAAGAAGGCCCGCGCGCGACGTTCCGCCAGCTGGTGCCCTTCCTTCTCGAGCATCGGAACGTGCTCATCGTGGTCGCGATCCTGAGCATCATCGGCGCAGTCGCCACTCTCGCCCAGCCCGTGCTGGTCGGCCAGGTGATCACCCGCGTTCAGGATCAAGTCCCCCTCGGATGGCTGGTGTGGGGAATCGTCGCACTCGTGGTCGCGGCGTCCCTCATCTCCGGGTTCCAGCACTACCTGCTGCAGCGCACCGGGACTGCCGTGGTCTACTCGAGCCGGCGACAGCTCGTGGCCCGCATCCTGCATCTTCCCATCCGGGAGTTCGATGCCCGCCGCACGGGCGACCTCGTCTCCCGTGTCGGTACCGACACCACGCTGCTCTACGCGGTCCTCACGCAGGGACTCGCGGATGCCGTCGGCAACTCGCTCCTCTTTATCGGCGCCCTGGTCGCGATGGCCCTGATCGACCCCCTCCTGCTGCTGCTGATTGTCGTCGTCATCGGTCTGTCGGTCACCGTGGTCGTGATCCTCAGCGGCAGGATTCGCCGCGCCACGGGTGAGCAGCAAGAGAAGGTCGGCGAGCTCGCGTCGTCAGTGGAGCGCGCTGTGAGTTCGATACGGACGGTGCGCGCCGCCGGCGCCACCGACCGCGAAGTCGCAGACATCACGGGTGTCGCGACGGAGGCTTACGGCGTCGGCGTGCGGATCGCGAAGGTCTCGGCGCTCGTCGTTCCCGTCGCGGGTATCGCCCTGCAGGTCTCGCTGCTGGTCGTCCTGGGCGTCGGCGGGTTCCGCGTGGCATCCGGCGCGATCGAGATCGCGAGCCTGGTCACCTTCATCATGTTCCTCTTCCTGCTCGTCGGCCCCCTCGGGAGCTTCTTCGGCGCCATCACCTCGGTGAACCAGGCCCTGGGGGCTCTCGGCCGCATCCAAGAGATCCTCAATCTGCCGGTCGAGGATGCCGACGACGCGCGGCTCGCGGCATCCGTCACGGAGTCCTCCCCCGCCCGTTTGCCGCAACACGCCGCAGGCTCAGACGCCGACGATCAGTTTGCGGCAATCGAATCGCCGGCGATCGAGTTCCGGGATGTCTGGTTCCGCTATCCCGAGGCCGTTGTCGCCGCGCGCCGGAAGGCCGAAACTGAAGCACGTGCGGTGCTCGAGAGTGCGCATGTCGACACCTCGGTGATCGCACTCCCGGGTGACGGCGAGGGCGACGCGGATGCCGAGTCCGGCGCGCAGGCGCAGTCCGAGGCATCCGATCATGCTGGCGAGGTGCTGCGCGGCGTCTCGTTCCACGTCCCCCGCGGGTCGCGCGTGGCGATCGTCGGCCCGTCAGGAGCCGGTAAGAGCACGACGCTCGCGCTCATCGAGCGGTTCTACGACCCGACAGCCGGCGCGATCCTGCTGGGCGGCGCCGATATCCGGACACTCCCGCGCGAACAGCTTCGCGCGCAGCTCGGCTACGTCGAACAAGATGCGCCGACCCTCGCCGGGACGATCGCGCAGAACCTGCGCCTGGCCTCTCCCGAGGCGACGGATGCTGATTGCGAGCGCGTCCTCGACGCGGTGAACCTGACCGAGGTGCTGGAGCGCAGTCCGTTGCGCCTGGAGGCTCCGGTGGGCGAGAACGGCGTCATGCTCTCGGGCGGCGAGCGTCAGCGGCTGGCGATCGCGCGTGCCCTGCTGGCAGCTCCCCCCATCTTGCTGCTGGACGAATCGACATCATCCTTGGACGGTCTCAACGAGCAGCGGATGCGGGATGCCATCGACGCCGTCGCAGCAGAACGGACCCTCATCGTCATCGCCCATCGCCTGTCGACGGTCGTGGACAGTGACCTGATCGTCGTCATGCAAAACGGCGAGGTGATCGGCCAAGGGACCCATGGTGAGTTGGTCGAGTCGACACCGCTCTATCGCGACCTCGCCCGCCACCAACTGCTGGTCTGACCCGCGTGCGCTGCGGTCAGGCTGATCTGAGGCGGTACCGAAGCGCCGCGAGCTCGGCGTTCAGCTGAGCCGGGATGCGGCCATCGAAGACGCCGTAGAACTCTTCGGTGAGGTCAGCCTCGTGCAGCCACGAGGCCGGATCGACCGCGAACAGCTCATCGAGGTCTTCCTGCGGAACCTCGATGCCCTCGAGGTTGAGGTCCTCGACGCGCGGCAGGCGCCCGATGGGGCTGTCAAGAGCCGGCACCTTCCCGTCGACGCGACGGATGATCCACTCGATGACACGCGAGTTGTCGCCGAATCCGGGCCAGAGGAAGCGGCCATCCGCCCCCTTTCGGAACCAGTTGACCTGGAAGATCCGCGGCGCGCGATCGAACCGCAGCTGCTGGCCCATCTTGACCCAGTGGCCGAAGTAGTCGGCCATGTTGTAGCCGCAGAAGGGCAGCATCGCGAACGGGTCGCGACGCAGTTCACCGACCGTGCCCTCAGCAGCCGCGGTGCGCTCGGACGAGATCGTCGAGCCGAGGAAAACCCCGTGAACCCAGTCGGTTGCCTCGACCACGAGCGGAACGTTCGTGGCGCGGCGTCCGCCGAACAGGATTGCGTCGATCGGCACGCCCTGGGGCGCATCCCAGTCGTCCGCGATCTGCGGGCACTGGTCTGCGCGAACGGTGAAGCGGGAGTTCGGGTGCGCGGCGGGACGCCCCGATGCCGGGGTCCAGGGGTTGCCTTCCCAGTCGATGAGTTCGGCGGGAGCTTCGTCGGTCAGTCCCTCCCACCAGACGTCGCCATCGGGCCGGAGCGCGACATTCGTGAAGATCGTGTTGCCCCAGAGCGTTTCGACAGCCGTGACGTTGGTGGACTCGCCGGTCCCGGGTGCCACGCCGAAGAAGCCGGCCTCGGGGTTGATCGCCCAGAGACGCCCATCCTCGCCCGGGCGCAGCCACGCGATGTCGTCGCCGAGCGTCTCGACGCGCCATCCGGGAATCGTCGGGCGCAGCATCGCGAGGTTGGTTTTGCCGCACGCCGACGGGAACGCGGCGGCGAGATGGTACGCCTTGCCCTCGGGGCTGATGACGCGGATGAGCAGCATGTGCTCAGCCATCCACCCCTCGTCGCGGCCGATGACCGATGCGATACGAAGCGCGAAGCACTTCTTGGCGAGGATGGCGTTGCCGCCGTATCCGGAGCCGTACGACCACACCTCGAGGGTGTCGGGGAAGTGCACGATGTACTTCTCGTCGTTGCACGGCCAGGCGACATCCTCCTGACCGGGCGCGAGCGGCGCACCCACGGAGTGGACGGTCTTGACCCACGGCGACCCGCCTGCGATCTCGCGCAGGACGTCGGTGCCCACACGCGTCATGATGCCGATCGAGGTGACCGCGTAGGCACTGTCGGTGATCTGCACACCGATGTGCGACAACGGTCCAGCGACGGGTCCCATCGAGAACGGCACGACGTACATCGTGCGCCCACGCATCGACCCGTCGAAAAGCGGAGTGATCGTGGCGCGGATCTCGGCGGGGGCCACCCAGTTATTGGTCGGGCCGGCATCTTCCTCGCGCTCCGACGCGATGAAGGTGCGCGCCTCGGTGCGTGCCACGTCGCTCGGGTGAGAGCGCGCGAGGTACGACCCCGGCCGCCACTCGGGGTTGAGCTTGATGAGTTTGCCCTGCTCGACCTGCTCGCGCAGCAGAGCCTCGTTCTCGGCGCGGGAGCCGTTAACCCAGTGGATCCGATCGGGCTTGGTGAGCGCTGCGATCTCGCCTACCCACTCGATGAGGGCATCCATGCCGGGGCCAGAGATCGACGGCAGCTCGCCGGATGCCGACGCGAGCGCCGAGATGGTGGGGTGAGTAATGTCAGCGATGGCCATTGTCTCTCCTGTGTGCGACGTCGTCTGGGGGCTCGTTGTCCACTTTCCTGCACGTGAAGCACGGTTTGAACGCGTTCGACCTCATAAGAAACCCGATTCTTTCGCTACCATCAAGGAATGGCACCCACGAACCTCGAACTGGTGACGCTCGGGCACCGCATCCGTCACGAACGCGTGTCTCGGGGTTGGACGCTCGACGAGTTGGGTGCACAGGTCGGGGTCGCGGGCAGCCAACTGAGCCTCATTGAAAACGGCAAGCGCGAGCCGAAGCTCTCGCTGTTGCAGGCAATCGCCCACGCGACGGGACTGGAAGTCACCGATCTTCTGGCCGCTGAACCGCCGAATCGCCGAGCGGCGCTGGAGATCGAACTCGAACGAGCTCAGGCAAGCCCCGTGTTTCGCAGGCTCGGCATTCCGCCGGTCAAGGTCACCAAGGGAACGCCCGACGAGACGATCGAGTCAATACTCGGTCTGCACCGGGAACTCGATCGCCGTGAGCGAGAAGCGATCGCGACGCCCGAGGAGGCGCGTCGGGCCAACACCGAGCTGCGGCTGCGGATGCGGGAGCGCGACAATTACCTTCCCGAGATCGAGAAGCTCGCTGAGAAGCAACTCGCAGCGGCAGGTCACGTGTCAGGAGCCCTCACCCACCGCACCGTGAGCATCATGGCAGAGCGACTCGGGTTCGAGCTGCTCTACGTCAACGACCTGCCACGCTCCGCGCGATCGGTCACCGACCTCGAGAACGGCCGCATCTACCTCCCGCCCGCGTCGATCCCGGGCGGCCACGGGCTGCGCTCGATGGCATTGCAGGCGATGGCGCACCGGCTGCTCGGACACCAGCGGCCCACCTCGTATGCCGACTTCCTGCAACAGCGCCTGGAGATCAACTACTTCGCCGCCTGCTGCCTCATCCCCGAGACCAATGGCGTCGCGTTCCTACAGCAGGCCAAGAAGGACCGCAACCTTGCCGTCGAGGACTTCCGTGACGCATTCGGCGTGACCCACGAGGCGGCTGCGATGCGGATGACGAACCTGATGACGCAGCACCTCGGCATCCGTCTGCACTTCTTGCGCGTCGACGGATCCGGAGCCATCTCGCGCGTCTATGAGAACGACGACCTTCCCCTGCCCATGGACGTCACAGGGGCGGTCGATGGGCAGATCGCGTGCCGCAAGTGGTCGGCCCGCGCTGCCTTCTCGGAGCAGAACCGCACGACCGAGCATTACCAGTACACCGACACTCCCGCCGGGACGTTCTGGTGTGCCACACAGACCGGCACCACAGCCGACGGCGAGTTCTCGATCAGTGTGGGGGTTCCATTCGACGACGCCCGCTGGTTCCGTGGTCGCGAGACGACCAAGCGCGCGGTCTCTTCGTGTCCCGACGAGGCGTGCTGCCGCCGGGCACCCTCGGAGCTCACCTCGCGTTGGGAGGGCAAGGCGTGGCCGAGCGCCCGCGTACACATGCAGATGTTCACCCCGCTCCCCCGCGGCAACTTCCCCGGCGTCGACGACTCCGAGGTGTACGCCTTCCTCGACCGCCACGCCTGACCGACGGCATCCGTGGCTCGCGCCCGCAAAAGTGGGCGTAGATTGTCGTCTCGACTCGATAAGTGGGCGCACATTGTCGCCTCAGGACCTGCAAGCGACAATTCAGGCCAACCTTTCGCCGTTGGGACCGCGCGCGAGAATCAGACAGTGAAGCTCGAGAGTCCGGCATGGGCTCCTCCCCACCTCCAGGTTCAGCGCAGGATGACACGAGTTGCCTGAACGGCCAGCCCCGGGTGCGGCCCGACCAGGATGCTGATCGGATGCCGCGCCGCCACGCCTCGCTTCCTCCGACGCTGTCTGGCACATTCGCCTACGCCGAGGCGCGCGCGATGGGTGTTAGTCCCCGGCGACTGCGTGGGTCCGATCTCGAGCGCCCGTTCCATGCCACTCGGATTCGTCCCGAGGCCGCGACACGCTCCGCGTTCGAGGGTCCGCAAGCGATCGACGCCCGCGCCCGCGCCCGGGTACTCGAGCGGGCCCGCGCCTACAGCAGCGTGATGAGTCGGCGCGGATTCTTCACGGGGATGACGGCAGCAGCGCTTCTCGGGTGTCCACTCCCCGACGGCTTCGACGCTGAAGCGGACCTGTCGGTCGGCATTATGCACCCGCATCGGGCAGCGCGAGCCCGAGGCGTGGCCGGCCTTCAGACGCGCGAGCACCTTGCGTACGTGATGGATGTCGAAGGCTTGCGCGTGACCACTCCCGCCTCCACCTGGGCGATGCTCGGCGGAGAGTTGTCAGAACGGTGGCTCGTGATCATGGGGGATCATTTCGTACGAGTTCCTCGCGACCACCGGGGTCGTGCCATGCCGAACGCGCGACTCGCCACGCCCGCACAGTTGGAGGCAGCAGCGCTCGCGCCAGGGCGGCGGCACCGCAAAGCGCTCCTTCGTGCCCTGACGTCGGTGCGCGTCGGCAGTGCCTCCCGGCTCGAGACTGAGTATCGACTGGATGCCGAGGCCGCGCGACTGCCCGACATGGAGTTGGATGTCGAGGTCCGCGATGCGGACGGAGCGCTGATAGCAATTGTTGACGGCATGCATCGAGCGTTCGACCTGATTGTCGAAGTCGAAGGGGATCACCACCGGACCGATCGCGCACAGTGGAATCGCGACATCGACAGAACGGCGGCACTGGCGGCGCAGGGGTGGGAGGTCATTCGCCTGACCTCTCGACGGATTCGAGACGGGAGCGCGACGGCGGTGGTCGGAAGCGCCCTCCACCGCCATGGTTGGGCGGGACCGCGGGGCCACTAGCAGCGGCGCATCCCGGCTGACGTGGTGCGGCATCCGTGGCAGGGTGGATCCGTGCGCGCCTGGCTGATCCGCTTCGTCACTCTCTACGTTTTCGACGTTGTCGTGCTGCTCGTGATCGGTCTGATCATGCCGCAGGTATCGGTCGGATGGTCGGTACTGTGGGCAGCCGTGATCCTCGCGCTGGCGACGCTCTGGGTCAAGCCGGCCCTACGACGCTGGCTCGGGGGCCGCGCCGAACGGTCAAGCCGCGACCTCACGCGAACAGGCGCAAAGCTCGTTCAGGGCGCCGTCGTGCTCATCGTCGCAGCAGTCGTGTGGGTGCTCGTCGTCGTACTGTCCGGTGTGAACGTCGCGGGCTTTTTCTGGGGCTGGGTCATCCCGCCGGTGTTGCTCGTCATCGCGTGGCTCATCTACGACGCCATCGATGACCGTCTCGAAGCGCACGCTGGCCGTCTCTGGGATGGCGCCCGCGGGCGGTCGTAGCTCACTCGCCCCCGCCGGCCCCGCCACCATCTGATCCGGCATCCGCGTCGGATCCATCGCCTGGCACGTGGGAGTCGCCCCCGGACTCAGCAGCGGCAACGCCGGCCGGGCCACTGCGAAGCCACGCGAGGATGAAGATCACCAGTCCGGCGATGAGCGCAGCAATCACCCAGAGCACGATGAGGTAGTCCACCCAGGAGCCGATCGGCGGGGAACCGGGAAGGAAGTTGCGCAGCGGAATCGTCGCGAACAGCATCGCGCCGAACCAGCCGAGCATGGTCGCCTCGATCTTGCGTCGGCCCCGATAGACGGTGATCGCAGCGGTCAGAACGAGAACCGGCGCAATCACCATCAGGGTCAACAGCACAACACCGAAAGCGATCGTGGAGGCCGCGCGCGTGATGGTGAACTGAACCCCGAGCGTTGTGATCAGCCCGTCCTCGGTCGCCATGGCGGGCAACTCCACCGCCTGCGCAGTGACGTTCCAACCCGGAACTCGACCGTCGACCGCGAGTTCGTACGGAATGGGCACGCCCTCGCCGTCAGCTCCTTCGCGCAGCGGCACGATCATCGTCTCCGTCGTGTAGCGGTCGAACGGCCACTGCTCGATGAATCCGTCGAGCGTGAGCGCGACGGTCTCGGCCCCCACGACCTCATCCGCGCCGTAGGTGATCGTGCGCGACCCGTCGGTTCCGGTGACCAGGACGTGGACCGTTTGGTCCATCGAGAACTGGTCGGACGAGTAGGAACCGAGGTCGGGACCGGGCGTGATACGCAGCGTGAGGTGGCTCGCCGCGGCGTCCACGTCAGCAGGAGTCAGGGTGAGCACGAGCGGTTGCCCCGAGCCCCCGCTAGACACCGAAGCACGGTCGATGCGTCCGCCTGACGCGTAGAGCAGCACCACGACGACGTACAACAGAACGAGGGCGAGGATGCCGCCCACCATCGCCGCGCGACGGCCGCGGCGTCGTGCAGGAGTCGAGGACGTCACGGCGTCATTGTGCCAGAGCGAGGATGCCGACGCGGGCCGCCCCTGGGGTCGGGGTCAGCCGGCCAGGCGTTCGGCGGTCTCCACGACGTTTGCGACGAGCATCGCCCGCGTCATGGGGCCGACACCACCGGGGTTCGGCGAGAGCCAGCCGGCGACCTCCGCCACGGCGGGATCGACATCACCGGCGAGCTTCGCGCGGCCCGAGTCGGTCGTTCCGACACGCGTCACACCCACATCGAGCACGGCGGCGCCGGGGGCGATCCACTCGGGCTTCACCAGGTGCGGCTGTCCGACGGCGGCGACGACGATGTCGGCCCGGCGAACCTGAGCCTCGAGGTCGGGAGTGCGCGAGTGGGTGAGGGTCACTGTCGCGTCGGTGCCTTTGCGGGTCAGCAGAAGCCCGAGCGGGCGACCGACGGTGATGCCGCGCCCGATGACGGTCACGTGCTTGCCGGCGATCTGCACCCCGTGGCGAGTGAGCAGCTCGATGATGCCGGCAGGCGTGCACGGCAGGGGCGCTGCAACCGCGGTAGCGGGGTCGACCCCAAGCACGAGCCGACCGAGGTTCGTCGGATGCAGGCCGTCGGCATCCTTGTCAGGATCGATCAGCTCGAGGATGGCGTTCTCATCGATGCCCTTCGGCAGCGGCAGCTGCACGATGAACCCGGTGACGGCGGGGTCCGCGTTGAGCGCACGGACGGCATCCGCGATCTCTTCCTGCGTCGCCGTCGCGGGCAGCTCGACAGCAATCGAGGCGACGCCGACTTCCGCGCAGTCGCGGTGCTTGCCGGTGACGTACGAGCGCGAGGCACCGTCATCGCCGACGAGTAGTGTCCCGAGGCCCGGCACGATGCCCCGCTCGGCGAGAGCGGCGACGCGGTCGCGAAGCTCCCCCTTGATCGCGGCGGCGGTCCCGGTGCCATCGAGCAGTTGTGCAGTCATTCGCGTCTCCTGTCGTCATCCCGCGACATCCGCGTCCCGGGACGGATAACTACGTCCATAGGTATTCTACGGGCGCGGGGTCGCGTCATCCAGACCCGGATGCCGCAGCGCTCCGGGGTTACTGGGACAGGCCCGGGTAGAGCGGGAAGGCTTCGGTCAGCGTTGCGACCCGCGCACGCAGCGCATCGATGTCGGGGTTCGGCAGCAGCGCCAGCGCGATGATGTCGGCGACCTCGGCGAATTCAGCGTCCCCGAAACCACGCGTGGCGAGCGCGGGCGTCCCGATACGCAAGCCAGACGTGACCATCGGCGGCCGCGGGTCATTGGGCACGGCGTTGCGGTTGACGGTGATCTGGATTTCGTGCAGCAGATCCTCGGCCTGCTTCCCATCGATCGCCGCGTTTCGCAGGTCGACGAGCACGAGGTGCACATCGGTGCCACCCGAGCGAACAGCGATGCCGGCGTCGGCCACATCGCGCTGCGCGAGCCGGTCGGCGAGGATCTTCGCCCCGCGCACGGTGCGCTGCTGACGCTCGCGGAACTCTGGGGTCGCGGCGAGCTTGAAAGCCGTCGCCTTCGCCGCGATCACGTGCATCAGCGGGCCACCCTGCTGCCCCGGGAAGACCGCCGAGTTGATCTTCTTCGCAAGCGCCTCGTCGTTGGTCAGAATGAACCCCGAACGCGGGCCGCCGATGGTCTTGTGAACCGTGGATGACACGACGTGCGCGTGCGGCACGGGCGAGGGATGCACGCCACCGGCCACCAGACCGGCGAAGTGAGCCATGTCGACCCAGAGCAGCGCATCCACCTCGTCGGCGATCTCGCGGAAGCGCGCGAAGTCGAGCTGGCGCGGGTACGCCGACCAGCCCGCGATGATGACCTGCGGACGGTGTTCGAGCGCGAGGCGACGCACCTCGTCCATGTCGATCAGGCTCGTCTCGGGGTCGACTCCGTAGGCGACGATGTCGTACAGGCGACCGGAGAAGTTGGCCTTCATGCCGTGCGTGAGGTGTCCACCGTGATCGAGCGACAGACCGAGGATCGTGTCGCCCGGACGCGCGATCGCGTGAAGGACAGCCGCGTTCGCCGTGGCACCGGAGTGGGGCTGCACGTTCGCGTACGCCGCGCCGAACAGCTCCTTCGCACGGGCGATCGCGAGCTCTTCGGCGACGTCGACTTCTTCGCACCCGCCGTAGTACCGCTTGCCCGGGTAACCCTCGGCGTACTTGTTCGTGAGCACCGAGCCCTGCGACTGCAGGACCGAGACGGGCACGAAGTTCTCGGACGCGATCATCTCGAGGTAGCTCTGCTGACGAGCGAGCTCGCGGTCAAGGACCTGAGCGATCTCGGGATCGACTTCGGCAAGCGGGGCGGTGAACAGCGAGTCGCTCATGGCGTTGTGCTCCTTGTGCTGCGGGGCGGGGACGACGGCTTCGGGTGGGGTTCCGTCTCGACCCAGGCGTACGGTCGAGTACCGTGTCGGTCGCTCCCCGGTGGTCATCCACCTCAACGCCAGTCGCGACATCCTGAGCATACCGGATTGCACTCAGCCCTCGATCCGCGACAGGGCGGTTGGTAGAGTGACTCAACGCTATTTGTTAGGACTCTTTACATGACCGGGACCCAGCCCCGCGATGCAACCACCTCCGCCTGGCCCGTGCCGCTCCCCAGCGATGTCGTGGCGGGTGAGGGACCGGGTTTCATCCTGCGAGCGCTGACCGCCGTCAGGGGCGACCAGGCCGTGGTCGGCATCCTCACCAACCTCGTGTCTGCGCGAACGGACGGCGAGATCAACCTCGATTCCCCCGCGACGGGTCCCGGTATCTCGCTGGCCGTCACGGATGCCGACACCCCCGACTCCTACCGACTGATCGCCTCTGCGGAGGGCGTCGAGGTGGCCGGGTCTGACGCTGCTGGCCTGTTTCACGGCATCCAGACCCTCGCGCAGCTCATCGAACGCACGCCGGACGGATGGCGCATCCCGGCTGTAGAAATCACCGACGCGCCGCGCTTTGCGTACCGGGGTGTCATGCTCGATGTCGCGCGCCACTTCTTCCCAGTCGAGGTGGTGCTCGGAATTATCGACCGAGCCGCGCAGCTCAAGCTCAATCACCTCCATCTGCACCTGACCGATGACCAGGGATGGCGGATCGAGATCCCCTCGCGCCCCGAGCTGACCCGGTTCGCATCCGGTACCGCCATCGGCGGGGACTCCGGCGGCTTCTACACCGCCGAGGACTACGCCCGCATCGTGGCGTACGCCGCCGCCCGCCACATGACCGTCGTGCCCGAGATCGACCTTCCCGGACACACCCATGCTGTCGGCCTCGCCTACCCCGACCTCGTGGAACCTCCCGTGCTCTCGGAGCACATCCGCGAGGTCGTCGAGGCCTACGGCAGCACGCTTCCGGTCGCGGGCGAGCCGTACGAGGGCATCGCGGTCGGCTTCTCCTCGTTGCGGATCGGCGACCCGGCGACGGAAGCCTTCGTGACGGATGTCGTCGCCGACCTGGCCGCGATGACTGCCGGGCCCTACCTTCACGTCGGCGGGGATGAGGCCCTCGGCACGGATCCGCGAGATTACGCCGCCTTCGTGAGCCTCGCCTCGCGCGTCGTCGCGGATGCCGGGAAACTGCCCGTGATGTGGCACGAGGCCGGCGCTGCGAATGACCTGCATCCCGGAACGATCGGCCAGTACTGGGGATTCGTCTCGCCCACCGACGGTATGGACGAGAAGGCGCGGGGCTTCGTTGCGCGCGGCGGACGCGTCATCCTGTCGCCTGCCGACGCGGTCTACCTCGACATGAAGGACTCGGTGGATTCGGAGCTCGGCCTGACCTGGGCGAACGGTGTCACGAGCGTGGAACGCGCGTACGCGTGGGAGCCGGCGTCGGTGCTCGACGGGGTGGCCGAGAGCGACATTCTGGGCATCGAAGCACCGCTGTGGACCGAAACCGTGCGCACCGCCACCGATATCGACACGCTGATGTTCCCGAGGATCGCTGCTGCAGCCGAGGCAGCCTGGTCACCGGCTACCGGCGAGCACCCGCTACGCAGCTGGGAGTCGTTCCGCGAGCGGGTCGGCAGACTCGACGGTCTGTGGAGCGCCCTCGGCATCCGGTTCCGCCGATCGCCTGAGATTCCCTGGAGTGGCGAGGGAGCATCGTGAGCACCACGATCATCCACAGCGCGCGGCTCGTCGCGGACGGCGCCGAGACGAGCGACGCCTGGGTCGAGATGCAGGGTGACACCATCGCTGCCGTC
>Ga0209066_10002163_pt1 | contig 24540 bp, 28 predicted proteins | sample All_14_2_FD_187198 | JGI IMG/M metagenome (GOLD analysis project Ga0209066, IMG submission 187198) | Freshwater microbial communities in response to fracking from Pennsylvania, USA - Allegheny Zone_MetaG_DW_15 (SPAdes) (version 2) ... | reverse complement strand
GGTCCGGCCCGAATAGCGCCCAGGCGGCAGCGGCAACAAGCGCGACCGCAATAACCACAGGGACGAACCAGCCAGAGACCTGGTCCGCCATGCGCTGGATCGGTGCGCGGCTGCGCTGCGCCTCTGCCACCATCTGGACGATCCGCGAGAGCAGCGTCTCACTTCCAACCTTCTCTGCCACCATGACGAAACTACCGGTCTTGTTGAGCGAGCCAGCGATGACCTTGGCGCCGGCTTCCTTGGTCACCGGCATCGACTCGCCTGTGACCAGCGATTCATCGATCGAGACCCGCCCCTCGGCTATGACGCCATCGACAGGCACCTTTTCGCCGGGACGAACCCGAAGGTGATCACCGACAACGATCAGGTCGAGCGTGACTTCTTCGTCCTGCCCATCCGCGGTGATGCGCCGCGCGGTCTTGGGCGCCAGATCGAGCAGCGCCTTGATCGCGCCTGAGGTGCGCTCTCGCGCCCGAAGTTCCAGAACCTGTCCCAACAGGACGAGCACGGTGATCACGGCGGCCGCTTCGAAATAGACCGGAACGGTGCCCATCGTGTCGCGAAAGGCCGGGGGAAACAACGACGGCGCGAAATGTGCGACGAGGCTGTAGAGATAGGCGACGCCCACGCCCATGGCGATCAGCGTGAACATATTGAGGTGGCGCGACTTGATCGAGGCCCATCCGCGCACGAAGAACGGCCAGCCAGCCCACAACACGACCGGTGTTGCGAGCCCAAACTGGATCCAGTTCGATGTCTGCTTGCCAACGAACATCATGAGCCCGGTCAGGTGACCGCCCATCTCGAGCGCGAAAACGGGTAGGGTCAGGACGAGTGCAATCCAGAAGCGCCGGGTCATGTCGGTGAGTTCTGCACTGGGTCCGGTATCGAGCGTAACGGTCGCAGGCTCCAGGGCCATGCCGCAGATCGGGCACGAGCCCGGCCCGAGTTGCCGTACCTCCGGATGCATCGGACAGGTGTAGATGACGTCGTTCGCCCCTGCTGGCGGCGGTGCAGCCACCTTGGAGAGGTACAGATCGGGGTTGGCGACAAACTTGGTGCGGCAGCCAGCGCTGCAGAAATGGTAGTCCTGACCATGATGAGCAGCATGGTGTTCGGTCGCCGACGGATCGACTTTCATCCCGCAAACCGGGTCGATCGTGGCCGGACTGCCGGCCTTTTTCGCCGCACCACTGCAGCAGGCGCCATCATGGTGATGCGCCTTGTGATCAGTCGATGTCATATCGATTCTCCTCTAACGCATCATCATATGGGGTCTGACATCATGTCAGGGTCAAGCGTTCATTTTATACAGGCCAACGGACTGGCATCTCACCTGGCGCTTTCACTATGCCATCTGGGGAAGAAGCCACCGGTTTGCGCCATATAGTCACGATAGGCATCGCCGAATTCCGCAATCGCAGCTTGCTCTTCATGGCGCGCTAGGCGGACGTACATCACCACCAGAACCGGATACATCACAACCGTCAGCAGCGTTGGCCATTGTAGCAGGAAACCGGTCAGGACCATGATGAAGCCGACATATTGCGGGTGTCGCAGACGTTCGTAGATACCGGTTGTCGCCATGGCGCGATTCTGCTGGGCGGCATGGAGGACGGCCCAGCCTGCAGAAATTAGCCAGAAGCCGGCACCGATCAGGACGAAGCTTGCCATGTGGAAGGGGCCAAAGTGCGGGTTGACCCGCCATCCGAACATCATTTCGAGCAGATGGCCTGCGTCGTGACTGAACCAATTGACGCCAGGATAATGCGACTGCAGCCAGCCCGAGAAGAGATAAATGGTGAGCGGAAAGCCATACATTTCGGCAAAGAGCGCAACGAGAAACGCACTGAAAGCGCTGAAGCTGCGCCAGTCCCGCGCCGACTGCGGTTTGAAGAAGCTCAGGGCAAACAGGATGAAGATCGCCGCGTTGACGAAGGCGAGGCCCCACAGGCCGAAGCTCTGCATGTCATGCGTTCCCATTGTCGCCTCCCTTTTCCGGCGTTGATTCTGACGCAGGCGGCACGGCATGGGTGCGACCGTGATTATGGCCGTGATGCATGAAGAGATGCATGATCGGGCAGGATAGGAAGAGGAGCAGTGGCAGTGCGGTCAGGACATGAGCTGCATGCTCCGTCATTAGGTAATAGCCTGCGACGACTGCGAATCCGATAAAGACCACTTTTGCCCCGGTCGGCATTCTTGTCCTGCAATGATATTGAGCGTCCGGCATATATTATTCCTCCTGCTCCGCTGCCGATTATTTAAAAACAATCGAGATGGCCGTACGCAATTCAATAATTAATGCACTTTCACCATGCCAACTCTTTTAATGTTGTTGAACGAGTCGGTTTGATGGCAACTGTAGCACTGATCGACTCGGGCATTGTGTTCGCCTGAAATAGGCTGATCCATCATTTGAAAATGCATCATGTAATGGCTCGGAGGTGCCTTGTGGCACTGTGAACATTCGGTCGATCGTGGACTGGGATGGAGATAGCCCGGAATTTTCCAGCTCGAAGTCTGGTGGCAACTGGCACAATCTTTCCCGAAATACCCTTTGTGCCTGTCGATCGGGGCATGACAGGATAGGCAGTCGAGCGTGGTCGCGGAGCCGCCTTTTTGAATGGCGATCCGTTCAAGCAGACCGTGATCCATCTTTGTTGGCCTGATACCGAACCCTTGATGTTCAACATGACAACCGGCGCATTCCGATATCTTCGCGTGGAATGCGGTCGCAGGTTTCATCAGCAAATCCGTGGCGGCTGCGTGGCATGTTATGCAGTTTTGTGCCTTCACGCCGCTGTTGGGGGTGTGGCAACTCTCGCACTTGTTCTCGAGGAAGGCATGTGCCTTCGAGAGCGGCCCTGGTTCGACAGCTGACACCCAGCGCGGAGCTGCGGCGCTACTCGAACGATAGACGCTAACCGGAATGGCGATGGCGGCAAACAGGGCGATGGCTCCCAAAGCCAGGTAGAACAGGTTGCTGGGTTTCATGGGAGCCACCGCAGGCCGAAATAGTAGCTGCTCCAGACATGGATGAAGAGGAGCCCGTACATTGCGATCGCGGCACCAATATGCAGGATGAGCCAGCGTGAAAGAGTGCGCTTGATCGCGTCGCGGGCCATGATGGCAAATTCGAGGTCGGATATCGCGCCAAGCAGGTGGCCCAGAGGTAATCCTGCCGGGCCTATACTAGGCGAACCAGGTATCTGCGCCGGGGCTGTGCGTGCAAACGCGTCGAACTGGTCTCGCAGCAGTTTAAGTTCGCGCTGCTGCAGTTTCAGTTCTTGGCCGATCTGGGCTAGATAGTACCGGCCGATAAAGCCGGTGAAAGCGACAATCAGCATAGTTGCAACCAGCGCCACGCCAAGCGTGCTGTCGAACTTGTGTCCCGAATGAACAATTCCGAGCAAGGCGCCGATGCTTCCGGCATAGGCGTGGAAGGTCATCAAGGCGCTGAGCGAAATTCGGCCAGTCACTAGTTGCTTGAGCCTGGGCTGGTGCTTGACCGCCGTGTACACCATCAACAACAGGAACAGCGCCGCCGCGACAATGCCGATTATGCTGCCCGTCAGGCTCCCGGGGAACCTCGGTGCAGTGTGGATGATGAATGCGGGCACAAGCAATACGAGCGCCCCGATCAGCCCACTGATTGTGGTTTTCTCGGTCTCGGTCATTTCACGCGTCCACGACCAGGTTTCCGGTGGACTTGGCCTGACAGGCCAGAATCACTCCCGACGCTTTTTCGGCCGCCGAGAGGGCATCTTCGACCTCCATTACGACCTGGCCTTCGCGCAGCGGCACTTTGCATCGGCCGCAAGTTCCCTGACGGCAATCGTAGTCGATGGTGACCCCTAGTGCTTCCGCCGCTTCCAGCACCGACTGGTCCGGCGCCAATGGACTGGACTTCCCCGACCCCGAGAAGGTGATCGATGCATGTGCGGAAAGCGCGGGAACAGGCGGTGAGGCGTCGGTTCCGGTTTCTGCCGAGGCCGAGGCCGAGGCCGACGCCTGCGGCAACGCTTCAGCTTCCAGTACCGGTCCGCCTTTCGGGGGAGCGAAGTCCTCAGTTTTGACTTGTTCGGAAGGCACTTTAAGCTCTTCGAGCGCGGTCTTTACCGCTGCCATCATGGGTGGGGGTCCGCACAGGTGAATGCGGCGGCGAGCTATGTCCGGAACGGTCGAGGCGATGAATTCGGCCGTGATATAGCCAACCGGGCCCGTCCACTCTGTGCCCTCAGGCTTGGCGACAACGGAAGCAATGTGCAGCCGGGGGTGACGCCGGGCGAGATAGTCGCATTCCTCGGCAAAGATCAAATCCGCAGGCGTATTCACTCCATAGAGCAAAAAGACGTCGTAGGCGTACGATCGGTCGGTTAGGCTGCGCAATACACTCATCATCGGGGTTATACCGACGCCGCCAGCAATCAGGACGATTCCTTCAGCCTCTTCGCCGGTGAAGAAAAACCGGCCCGCAGGCGCGGCGATCTCGAGGAGATCGCCGGCGAGTGCGTGATCGTGCAAATGGCGCGATTCCAGGCCATTCTGCTCGCGTTTGATGGTCAGCTCGATATAGTCGCGTTGGGTTGGCGACGATGAGATTGTATAGGATCGTCGCACCTTCTGGCCGTCGATCTCCGACGTGATGGTGGCATATTGCCCCGGCAGGAAGCTGAAGGGAATGGCCCCGCCACTTGGCTCCATCAGCCGGAAGGTCTTCACAGCGGGTGTTTCCTGGAAGATCGCCTTGATCCGCAAGGTACCCTTCCATGGCTTTTGCTGTGCTGCGGCAGGCGAGGACGGCATGGTGGTTGGCGGCGGGGGCGGACTTGCGGGACCGGTGGTTACCGGAGCTCCCGAAGCCAAACGCTCGACAAGCCCGGCAACACGCCGACGCCGGGCGTTCCATGACAGCAGCGCTGCCGCGACTGCAGCGGCAAGGAGTGCCATTGCGATCAGGTGCCACCATGACAGACCTGCAAGATCGCCATGAGTCGGCATCTGTTTGTCTCCTCCAATTGCAGTCTCGGTTTTGAACCAGCTGAGCGCCATATCGCGGGGCGCGCGTTCCTCGGCGAGCCCCTTGAGCACGCTTGCGCCGCTCTCCGCGAGCGCTATATTCTCGCGTGCCCGTGAAATGGCCGTGGAAGCGGCGGCAAAATCGTTCATGGACATTGCATGGTGGATTTGCGTCTGCTGTGTCGAAAGCGCGACCATTCCGGCATTGAGCCGCTCAAGCGCCAAGGGGCGCACGGCACTGCGTGCGTCGTCGGTCAGCGCCGGCCATTCCATCAGGGACGCGTAATAGGGTTTTACTCCGCCCATGCCGCAGCAGCCTGCAGCCATACCGCCCGGCGATGAGCCGGCCGGAGCCATCATCTTCTGCATCATCTGAGCCATTGCACCGCCCGCAGCCGGGCTGCCCGAATTGCCGGGCATTTGCGCGGCGCTTCCTGGAGGAGGGATAGCTTGCGACGATCCGGCAGCGGTTCCGGGATGATGGGAGGCATGCTCGGCTGCGGGGTCCTGCGCCACAAGCGGCTGTGCCGCCACAAGCGCCAGGCCGGCCAAGAGGATTCGCGGGCGTCCAGCTACGCGCCGGGAAGTTGCTCTGGTTAGAGAGTTAAAATGGACCTGCAACGCCCCGATCCTTCATTCATTGGTGTCATTACGTCGAACTGATGCGCGGGGCTGAAGGGATCGAGCTGGACCGACCGATTTTCGGCCCCCCTTGGCGGCGTAATTGAGATACGACAGTTAACCATGCATGCCCCGGGCAAGGCGATCGAACCTGAATTGCGCGGGAAGGGCGCTTTCAGGTTCGATCTGCCTCACGGTGCGACCCGTGTCCAAACGGACATAGACAATAGCGCGCTCGTCGGATCGACAAGCCTGCTTACATATGATTCATGGGTGCTGCCGGGCTGTCGCTCGGCGACGGACTGGCTCCTGGCCCCATCTGTGGGCCCATCTGGTTCCCTTGGCGCATGGAATCATGGTCCATTTTCTGGCGGTGACGCTCAGCCATATCGTTTGGCATCGTATCCCCGCTTGCACGGTTGGCATCATCAGCTGCGCTGGCCGCGGCCTCGTTACCGGTTGCAGCCGGTGCATTGGTCGTTGCGCTCGCGGTAGGCGTTGCTGTTGTATCGCTGGCCTTCTTGTCACAGCCGGCAAGCAAGCCAGCCAGTGCAAATGCACCAATCGCCGACGCGGTGATCTTGGTAAACAGTGTCATGACGTCTTCTCCTTGTGATGTAGTGAGTGGAGCCGCCGAGGCGAAGCAACGACCTGCTGCCAGCCTCGGCGGCTCCAGGCGGCTATTGCTTGAGAATCTGCTGGCAGCGAGCATGCGACAGGTTCATCGGATTGATACCCCGTCCCTTCATTTCGTTATGGTCGTGGGTCTGCCCGACGCCCATCTCGCTTTCCATTCTCTGACAACTCTCTACCTCTGCGCTCGTCGGCGGAATGGTTGCGCAGGCGCCCAGCAGGCTGGCCGGCAGAAGAGCCAGGATCATTGCGTACCTCATGTTAATTCCCTCCTTGTTGTAAGAGTGGTGGTCCTCTCCATCTTGCTCGTTTTTTGTTCTTTCGACCCGAGTTCCACAAAGTCCCCATTTGAGAGGAAATCGAGGATCGGGCAGGCATCGGTCGCGGCATCCTGGGGGCAGGCATCGGCCAGCTTTTGAAGAATCTCGCGGATGTGGCCGAGCCGCTCGACCTTGAGTTTGGCTTGATCCAGTTTGGCCAGTGTCACGGCCAGAATATCCGAGGCCTTGGCATGATCGCTCGCTTTCAACTCGAGCAGCGATTTCGTTTCGGCGAGGGTGAAATCGAGCGATTGGGCGGCACGGATAAACCTCATCCGATCGACATCCGACTGGTCATAGAGCCGGTACCCCGAACTGGTGCGCTCGGGGGGCGATAGCAGACCGGTGCGCTCGTAATAGCGAATGGTATCCCTCGGTACATTTGCAGCCTGGGCCAATTCGCCGATTTTGAATCGAGTCATAGCCGATCACATTCCAAAATAACCCTTGGACCATGGTCCAAGGTCAAGAAGGATTCTGCGCCGGAACTGCTCTGAATTGTCGTCGTCAGTTCAGGAGTGCCAGCTCAGGCATTGCGGCGGTGGGCGTGGAAACAGCCGTTTGCTGTCTCCACGCCCTGCGTTTAGCGCCGAGTGCGGCGCAATTCGACAATGTCGTGTACGGCCGGAGCGCCATCGACGACGCTTACGTGGGCGAAGTGAGCGTCATAGACGTGGTCGATACGGACATGACCAGTCCGTTCCCGGCGAAATGTCGGGCCCGCGCCTTTATTGCCGGGGCCTGGGTTCTGCACGACCTTGTAGGCATCGAGAATCTGGCCAACCGTTGCCCCATCTTCGCTGCCGATGCAGACGACCTTGCCTTCTGCTTGCTCGCCAACGATCGAGCCGCGCATGAACCAAGAGTGGCCGACGCTAGCGGCAGCTACGGGGACGGCGCCCAGCATGGCGATGCTGGCGATGGCGAGAGAAATTTTGGTCTTGAGCTTCATTTTCGGTCTCCGTGTGTGAAAGTGGTTGTTCGCCTCTCCGGAACCAGAGACTATGGACCCTACTCCCGGTTCTATATCCGTAATGTCCCCAAGGTGGCGAAGCTGCGCAAACCGCCAAATTGAGGTACGCTTCGACGATGACCGGCATTTGTTCCATGTGCTCAGACGGGTCGCTGGCGTTGCCCTGAGAGCTTGGCTACAGCACCTGGGTGGTGTTGGGTGGAGACCTTGACTTTGGCTGATTTCGACATGCGGGCTCGACAACTGATCCAGCGCTGGAAAGAGGATCCCAACGCCACCTACCAAAGCTGGTTTTTGTGGGACGAACGCCTGAAGAACTTCCGTTCGATCCGTCGCGGTCTTGCCCAAGTCGTTGACGCTATTGAGGATGGCAGTTTTGGCGTGGCGTACCGCGGCTCTTCGCTCGAAACCGTGGTCCATTCAATCGCCGAGCAGCGGCAGATTTTCAAAGGTGCCGACCACGCCTTTCTCTGGAAGCCGAAGCTGCGGATACCCGACATCTACGAGAACCCGGTCAACCAGCGCGCGTTTGGACAGCTACTGCACCATTGCGCCTGCTGCGATACCGCCGAAGAGGTTGTCGCCGGCATTCACGAGATCGATGCGCTGAAAATAAAGGGCTTGGGCCCGGCGGTTGCCAATCTTCTCTATTTCTTGCACCCGACTCTTGTACCCCCGTTCAACACGGCTATCGTGAACGGGTTTAACAAGCTGACTGGTGCGAAAGTCAAACTTGGCAGTTGGCAGCACTTCCTCGCGATGCGTTCCGGCATGTTGGACCTCAATGAGCAGTTTCGGGATCTGCTGTCCAATGACCTCGGGGCAATCGGAGGTTTGTTGTTCGATATTGGTTCCGGAAGGTACCCAGCGCCACCCCGTGACGATGTAGACGAAAAACCTGGAAACTGGATTGCGCGGCTTGAACAGGCACGCATTGAAGCCGCGGCCCTAAACAAGCCGCTCGCCAAACAGGGAGAAAGTGACCGCACGCACTCGGAGATACAGGCCTGGCTGAGAGACCTCGGCCATGCACTCGGATATGATGTCTGGATTGCGGCGAACGATCGCAGCCGCCTGCATGATGGCCGCAGACTAGGCGAAGGGTGCCTGACGTCATTGCCTGAAACTATTACGACCTCACGCGGCGGTGATGCCATTCGTCTGATCGATGTGCTCTGGTTGGACCAGGGCGCTGCCACGGTGGCGGCCGCTTTCGAGGTCGAGCATTCAACGTCGATTTATTCGGGCATTGTGCGTATGCTGGACTTGGCCTTGAGTGGCAGCGACCTTCACGCCTCGGCCGGTCTTTATCTGGTTGCCCCCGATGCGCGCGAAGCTGAAGTCCGCGCCCAGGTATCCCGGCCCGCATTCAGCCGCATAGCCGATCTGGAAATTGCTTACCTTTCCTACGGCGAGCTTGAGCGTCATAAAGACGCGATCTCGCGATTTGGCTCGGGCCTCAAGGCCATAAAATCGATCGCGCGGCCTTTGCCTTGACTACTTACATAGCTGAAGCCGGCGGTGGGAGCAGACCCAGCCACGCAACAAGACCCAGGACCAGCAATGCGATTGTGCTTTCCAAGGCGAGGCTTCTTCGCAGCGATCGGACTGCTGATCCGGTATCCCCGGTCTCCATAGCGGTTGCCAGGGCTGGCGTATAAACAAACCGGTTCGCTCCGGCCAGGACGAGCATCAGGGCGAAGAGCATGAGTTTGACGAGCAGGAGTTGCCCGTAGAGCGTCGTAAACAGGTCGCCAAGATGGGCGGGCCCGACTAATATCCAGCTGTTGACCAGGCCCGATGCGATCAAAGCCGCGACCGCTCCCGAGCCGACGATGCCAAATCCATGCAGTGCCCGGTGCGACAGCACAACACGATCGTGGCTCTCGTCAATCGGCGGCATGAAAAGTAGCAGCAGCATTGCCAGCAAGGCACCGATCCAGATCCCGGCGGCCCAAAGATGGAGAATATCTGCGCTGAGATGGACCCATCCGGTCAATCCCTCGTCCGCAGCGCCATGTCCCGCCCAGGCAAGCGTCGCCAATGCTATTGCGCCACAGAGCGAGGCCGTCTGCAGGACAAGAATTGGTCGCCACCTGAGCAGCAAAGCGCACAGACCGCTCGCCACAAGTGCCAGCAGCCGAACCAGCCATGCGGTACCGATTGACGTCCCTGTTATCAGCATGGTCAAGGTCGCGCGATCGACTTCGGTGATCGGCACGTCCGCCATCGAAGCGGCAAGAACCATCATTGCTAAAACCGACAGCGCTATACCGAGGATTGATCCCCAAGCGAGGATCGATCGAAATGGCAGGACCGAGCCAGTTGCCCGTTCGGCTCCGCGAAGTGCATAGAGCCCGAACAGCGGAAGCCCAAAAAGCGCCATCAGGTCGAGGTAGAGCCCCGACCTGATGGCTATGGAAACCGCTTCCGTCATCAACTTAGTTCACCTTGAAAGTATAGGTACCCTGGATCCGGTGCGTGTCGGCAGACACAACATGATAATTGAGCTTGTAGGTACCCCGCGCCAGCGGGCGGGCCAGCGCTACGACGAGGGTCTTTCCGTCCGGCGCTACCGTCGCAGCCACGCCATTGATCTTCATCGGTCCCATCTTCATCCCCGGCATTTCGGTCATGGTGAGATCGATGCCGGAAAATTGCCCGACAAGGTTTTCCGAGAAGGTCAGTTGGATGCGGGTGGGTGCTGCGACCGTAGCATTGGCCGCAGGCGTAGCACCGATGAGGCGCGGATGTGCCATGGCGGCGGTGGCCGAGAATGCAGCCGACGTAAGCGCCAGGACATAGAGTGCTTTGCGAAACATTATCTTCTCCAATGATGCGGAGGTTTCCGCCAACACTGATTATTACGCACGGCAAACGACGACCCCTCATGGCGAAAACAAAAAAGTCGGCGCAGCCCGAACATTTTGTTGCGATTGCGGGGAGTGCAGCAAATTTTTTGAGGGCTTCGCTCCCGCGCCGCGTATTTGCTAGTAGGTCAAGACAAAACTGCGTTGTGTCAGGCTTTTTGAGTAGGAGTCGCCACATTGCTTGAGCGAACCGGCGATGCTGGCGCTGGCCGTGAGGATTGGAGAACGGGCAATGACGAATGACCTTGATGTTTTGCTCCGTCGTTTGCGCGAGGAGCCGCTCCCTTCCGGGCTCGACCGTCTGGACCAGATGGTGTTCGAGCGTTTGGCATTGATCCAGCAATTTCCGCCTGAAGCGCTCAGACGGGCGAGCTTGTTTGCAATCGTCGGGGCAGCCCTGCTCGGCATGGCAAGCAGTGCGTTCTTGCCCTCGGAGGCGGCCAGTTCACCTTTGACATCCTTTGCGCTGGCAAATCCTCTTGCCCCATCGACGTTGCTATTGGGTGCGCGATGAACAAGCGTGCCTTGTTCCTGATCATTTTGGCCGGGTTCTCCGGCGCCCTGGGCGGGGTATTAGTTGGTCGGCAAGTTTCCGCTCCGCCTGAGGCAGGTGCTGCGCTCCATCAGCTTCTGCACCGGGATTTGGATTTGGACCCGCGTCAAAATGAGCAGATTGAAGTGCTTGAGCGTCAGTTTTCGGTCAAGTTGCAGGCGCTTCAACTCGAGATGCGCGCGGACAACGCGCGGCTCGCAGCGGCTATCGAGGCCGAACACGACAATGGCCCCCAGGTGGTTGCTGCAATCACAAGGAGCCACGAGGTCATGGGCGAGCTGCAAATTGCAACGCTTGGACACATCTTCGCGATGCGGAAAGTGCTTCGTCCGGAACAGGCAGATAAATTTGACCGTGCCGTAGTTCAGGCGTTGACCGCCGACGTGCGGTGAGCATCGACTTTGCTACCTGTACCGACGGAGAGCTTGCGGCGCTTACGCTGGCGGGCCGCCAAACTGCCTTCGCCGAAATCCTGAATCGGCATCGAAAGCCGATCTACCGTCTCGTCCGCGGATTGGTCGGGGACAGCGAAGAAGCAATCGATTTGACGCAGGACTGCTTTGTCGCCGCTTATTCCCATCTGGGATCCTATGATGGGAATAGGCCCATGCGGGCGTGGCTGTCCCGTATCGCCATAAACAAATGTCGCGACTGGCGCCGCCGACGCTTGGTACGCCGCCTCTTTTCCGGGGCCGAGGTCTGGAGTGAAGAGGAGGTCAGAGCAGTACCCGATGACGGACCATCAGCTTTTCAGACGCTGGCAGCAAAGGGGGAGCTTGGCCGCCTGACCAAGGCGATCGACCGGCTACCATCATCGCTTCGCGAAGTCCTGCTGCTGCGTACTGTAGAAGGATTGAGTCAGGCAGAAGCCGCCGCAGTTCTCGCAGTCAGCGGTAAGGCGGTCGAAACGCGCCTGCATCGCGCCCGGACGCGTCTTTCCGAATTTCTCGGCGATCGTTGAGGGAAAATGGGAGTTCGTGCGTAAGGCATTATGAGTGGTTTCTGTCCCCGGCTCAGGGGACCTGTTAGCGATCGAGAGGGAACGATATGCGCCGGGCGCTGAATCGCCGTGCTTTTATTCGCAATGCAACCTTGGCGGGCGGCGGTTTCGCGGCTTCGGCATGGTTCCCGGCTTGGGCCCAGTCGGGATCGGCGGGAATTGTGAAGCCGCTCCCGACTCTGGCAGGTAATGACATTGCCTTGCGGATTGCACACCAGGTGATGATGATCGATGGTCACCAAAGCCATGCGATCGGGATAAACGGTACCGTACCTGCGCCCTTGATACGGCTGCGCCAGGGCCAGACGGTTCGCCTGGCTGTGACCAACGATCTTGAGGAAGACAGTTCGATCCACTGGCACGGCCTTTTGGTTCCCTTCCAGTTTGACGGTGTGCCAGGCGTCAGTTTCCCGGGCATCAAGCCAAGAAGTACGTTTGTATATGAGTTCCCGGTCGTCCAGGCCGGAACGTACTGGTATCATAGCCACTCGGGCCTTCAGGAGCAGCTTGGCCATTATGGTCCGATCGTAATCGATCCCGCCGGCGAGGACCCCATCCAATCTGATCGAGAGCACGTCATCGTGCTTTCTGATCACAGTCAGATGCACCCGCACGCGATCTATCGCAAACTCAAGCAGGTTGGCGGCGGCTATTTCAACCACCAGAGGCAGACCTTGGGTGGCCTGGCGAAGGGTGAGGATCAGCCGCTCAAGGACCGTCTTGAGTGGGGCAAGATGCGGATGGATCCTGCCGATATCTCGGATGTGACCGGTTCGACCTACACCTATCTGGTCAACGGGCACGGGCCAAAAGACAACTGGACGGCGCTGTTCCGGCCGGGTGAGCGTGTCCGGCTTCGCGTTATCAATGCCTCGGCCATGACCACGTTCAACGTCCGAATTCCCGGCCTCAAACTCAGTATCGTCCAAGCCGATGGACAAAATGTCAGACCGGTCGAAGTCGATGAGTTCCAGATCGGGGTTGCCGAGACCTACGATGTAATTGTCTCGCCGTCCGACGATCGCGCCTATACTCTCGTTGGCGAATCCGTTGATCGCTCAGGCATGGCCCGGGCAACGCTTGCCCCCAGGGCTGGAATGGCCGCGGACGTGCCAAACCTGCGCAAGCGTCCCCTCGCGACCATGAAGGACATGGGTATGGACATGGCCGCCATGGATCCAGGCGCGGCCCAAGCAGGGGGCACCCCGGCAATGCCGGGTATGGATCACGCGGCCATGGGGCATGACATGACGGGATCCGCAGCTGGCGGGATGGCCGGGATGGATATGGGGTCAGGTCAGTCTGCTGGAGGCATGAACCATGGCTCGGCAGGGAGCGCGGCACCCGGCGGAGCTGCCGACAGCTCGATGGCTGGCATGGCCATGGGTTCGATGAGTATGCGGGATCCTGCCAATGCACCGCAAGTCAAAATGGGTCCTGGCGTGCAGACAATTTCTCCGATGCCGATGGATCGTACCGGCGAACCAGGGCAAGGGCTCGACGACGTCGGGCATAAGGTCCTTGTCTACCGCGATCTGATGGCCCTTGAGCGCAACCCCGATGTCCGTGCGCCCGATCGCGCCATGGAAATCCATCTGACCGGGAACATGGAGCGCTACATGTGGTCGTTCGACGGCGTGAAGTTCAGCGACAAACGCGAGCCCATTCCCTTTCTTGCGAACGAGCGCGTGCGCGTGACGCTTGTGAATGATTCGATGATGTCTCATCCAATTCACCTGCACGGACATTTTTTCGAACTGGTCACGGGCCACGGCGAGTTTTCGCCGCGCAAGCATACGGTCAACGTGCAACCGGGCGGGAAGGTAACGTTCGACTTTACCGCTGATGCCGTGGGCGATTGGGCGTTCCACTGCCATATGCTTTACCACATGCATGCCGGGATGATGCGCGTTGTCTCGGTCCGTCCGCGAGGAGAAGCATGATGCGCTGCTTTCATCTTTTCGCTGGCGTTGCTGCCTTTGCGGTCCTTGTGACGGGTGAGGCGCAGGCCCAATCGATGCCGGGCATGCCGGGCATGAACACGCCACATGTCGCAGTCCCGGTGCCTAAAAAGAAGGCAACGAAGGCCCCACCAGGGGCGAATAAACGAAGGGCTGTGGCGAGGCCCCCTGCAAGGCGCGCGCGAGCCCCTGTGGCACATCCCGCAGCTCCGGCTCCAGTAGACCACACGGGGCATGACATGTCAGGGATGCAGATGTCTGCGCCGTCCGCCGAGACTCCCGTAGTGTCGCAATCCGGCGAGCATGCCGGGCATGATATGTCTAGCATGCCCGTCATGGCTCCGTCTTCCCAAACAAACGGCGCCGCAGCTGACGAAATGTCCGGCATGGATATGTCGCAGGGTTCCGGATCGGCCCTGGACCACAACATGGCCGACATGCCCGGAATGAAAGATCGGCACAGTGGGGGAACTAGCCTTTCTGCCGGTGAAGCGCCGGCTCCGGCACCGCCGTCAGATCACTATGCCGATCGCGTGTACGGGCCTGCTGCCATGGTGGATTCGCGAAGCTCGCTTCAGCGCGAACACGGCGGGACCAGCACTTCTTTCGTCTCACTGAACATCGCTGAATATCAGGTCAGGAATGGCAAGGATGGGTATCGCTGGGACGGCGAGGCCTGGTATGGCGGCGACGTCAACCGCCTTACCCTGAAGAGCGAGGGAGAAGGCGAGTTCCGGGGCGGCAAAGCGTTCATGGAAACCGCGGAGATCCAAGCGCTTTATAGCAGGGCAATCGACCCGTACTGGAACCTGCAGGCAGGGGTCCGCTATGACTTCAGGCCCGATCCGTCCCGGACATATGCCACGATCGGCATCGAGGGGGTGGCACCTTACTGGTTCGAAACAGAAGCGGCAGTTTTCCTGTCCAACAAGGGAGAAGTGCTTGGCCGTATCGAAGGGTATTACGACCAGAGAATCACCCAGCGGTTGATCCTCCAACCGCGCGTAGAGATCAATTTGTCGGCACAGGACGTTCCGGATACCCGCATCGGGGCCGGCATTACCAATGCTGAGTTTGGCCTCAGGCTTCGGTACGAGTTGAAGCGCGAGTTCGCGCCATACATCGGGATATCGTATGATCGGCGCATGGGCCGAACGGCCGCTTTTGCGCGCGCGGACGGCGAGAATGTTTCGGCGACAAGTTTCGTCCTCGGTGTACGGACCTGGTTCTGAGCACTCTCCGCCATCGCTTCCATGTCAGGGCGAGCCGACTGCATCGCTGGCTCGCCCTCGTCATTGGCGCGCAGTTGCTGCTGTGGTTCACAAGTGGGCTGTTGATGAGTGTCCTGCCGATCGAAAGGGTTCACGGGGATCATTTGATCGATCGGTCGGCGCAAAATATCACGATCGATGCTGATCATTCCGCGCTCGGCAGGATCCTGCAAACAGTAGGTCATCCAGTCAGGGAAGTGCGACTGCGCAGTCTGCTCGACAAGACAGTGATCGAAGTGGAGGCCGCCGATAGTTCCTTGCACCTATTCGATGCGCAGAGCGGCCTGCGCATTTCTCCGCTTGGCGAACAATGGGCCCGGTCGATCGCCATGGGTGTCTATCGCGGGGAAGGAAAGCAGCCTCCCAAGGCTTCGCACATTACCCAAGCATCGACGGAATATCGCGGACCACTGCCAGCTTGGCAACTCGCCTTTGCGGACGAGGAATCGACGCGAATCTATGTGTCTGAAAGCACCGGGAGAATTACTGCCGTTCGGAATGGCACCTGGCGGCTCTATGATTTCTTTTGGGGACTTCACATCATGGACTGGAAGAACCATGAGGATTTCAACACGCCTTGGTTGATGGCTTTTGCGGCAGGCGGTCTGGTTTTGGCATTGTGTGGAACAGTGCTGCTGTATTTCCGCTGGCCGAAGAAGCGGCGTAAACCCAAAGCCCCTTGACCACTCCAGTTTATTTTCCCCCGGCATGCATGACAAGGAATTTGATCAAGTGGCATTGTCAGATTTGATATAAAGCAAGGAATTTCCGAAAATTAAGAGTATCTTGCGCAAGCGCAGAAGCGCAAAAATGTTTTTACCTGCTTGATATCTGGAGCGTACGATGAGGTCATCTTCAATTCTCGCAGCATTGCTTGCATTCGCCATCCCTTCTGTAGCAATGGCTGCCGCGGACATTGCCGTTCACAGAGATCCCGGCTGCGGATGCTGTGAGAAATGGGCTAACCAGGTGCGCCAACAGTTCGCGCGCCGGGTTGTCATCATCGACGATGGACAGCGCGCGGCGTTTCAGCGCGCGAAAGGCGTCCCGGGCAGACTTTCGTCCTGCCATACCGCGATCGTTGATGGCATGGTATTTGAAGGTCACGTGCCCATCGCGGATATGAAGCGGGTGCTTGCGCAGCGGCCTCGCGGCGTCACCGGCCTCGCGGTTGCTGGAATGCCAATGGGATCGCCGGGCATGGAAGTGCGCGGGCAGGCACCGCAACCTTATAATGTGATCGCATTTGGCCCAGGCGGAGAGAAGGTCTTTGCCCGCCACGGCAGGTAAAGTTGCCCGTCCGTACGCAGAATATCAGTACGCCAGAAGTTTTGGCGGCTATTCCCAATCCGCTCGCTCACATGCCCTCGGCACGACGCAAGCGTCAGCTTGCTTGCGCCTAGAGCGGTTTCCGATCTGATTGAATCAGATCAACGGCTCTAGGGTATTGTTTTGCCACGTTTCCCGAGTCGTCAGGTGATTCCACCTGACTGGAAAACGCTCTAATAATCTTGTCGAGCAAATACTTGCTGCAGACACCTCCCACAGGCCGCATCCGTAACATTCCTCATATCAGTAGCAGAAACAAAACTCCATTCCTGCGGGCAATCAGCACGGGTCCGAACGCAATTTTGGCCCCAGGAAGAAACTAGGAGTGCAGACGTGAGCAAGATATTTAATCGTACGATCATGGTTCCGGCTATTTCCGCGCTCGTGGCATTTGGTAGCGGCTATGCGATCGCCGACGAAATCCCGAAGGGCATGAAGGATCTTCCGGCAAAGCCGCAAGCGGCCGCTCAAGCGAGCCAAACGTCCAATCCGTGCGGGACTGCGACACAAGCGGCGCATCAAGCAGGGATGCGCCATGGCGAGCGCGACATGCACGGCACCATGATGGAGGAACACCAGATGGGCGCGGGCGGATCGCAAGGTATGCAGATGGGACCGCAAGCTATGCCAATGGGACCTGGCGGAATGCAGTCCGATTGCGGAGGCAAGGCCGGATGCGCCAAGGGTATGCCCAAGGGTTCGAATGGCGGCTCAATGGCACCAAGCCAGGGCAGTTCTCCGATGCCAATGAATGACATGTAGCGCAACATTCACTAGGTGGGCCGGCAAAGGAAAACTGCCGTCCCACCTGGTCGACGTACTGGCCTCGCTCGGCTCAGCAGCGCAGTCATGCCTGCAGCCTAATGGCACCCCTCAAAATTCTGGACAGACCATCATAATGCATGATTTGGACCGTGTACCGCAGCCCGTTGCCAAGCTCGGACGTCGGCAGTTTGTTCAGGCGCTTTCCTTGGCAAGTGGACTGTGCGCCACTGGACTGGCTTGGAATCCAGCCAACGCGGCACCGGCGATCAAGCGGCCTGAGGAGCTCAGCGGCACGGAATTCGATCTGGAGATCAGCCGGATACCGGTGAATTTCTCAGGACGGACCCGGTTCGCCACCGCCGTCAATGGCACGGTTCCGGGACCACTGCTGCGCCTTCGAGAGGGCGATACCGTCACGATGCGCGTCAAGAACAGTCTCGATGAAATGACCAGCGTGCATTGGCATGGTATTATCCTACCGACAGACATGGATGGTGTGCCCGGGATCAGTTTCAAAGGCATCGCGCCCGGAGAGACATTTACCTACACGTTCGAGGTTAAGCAGGCGGGTACGTACTGGTATCACGGACATACTCTCGCCGAGCAGACCGGACTATACGGCCCGATCGTAATCGAGCCTCGATCCGGGCCAGGGACAGCCGCGGATCGTGACTATACGGTTATGCTCAGCGACTGGACGGATGAAGCGCCTCTGCAGGTTTTTCTCAATCTCAAGAAGATGAGTAGCTATTACAATTTCGCCCAGCCAACGGCAGGCGATTTTGTCTCCGATGTGTCGAAGCTTGGTTGGACGGCAGCAGTGGCCAAGCGCGAGATGTGGAACAAGGCGCGCATGAATCCGACGGATCTCAGCGATATCTCGGCAGCGACCTACACCTATCTTTGCAATGGGAGCAACAACACTCGCAACTGGACCGGGATTGCGCGCAAGGGCGAGCGGGTGTTGTTGCGTTTCATTGGCGCGGGCACTGCGACTTTATTCGACGTCCGCATTCCTGGGCTGAAGCTGACCGTGATCGGCGCCGATGGTCAACCGGTTGAACCTGTTGACGTTGATGAGTTCCGCATCGCGCCGGGCGAGACCTACGATGTTCTGGTGACGATCCCCGATGACCGGGCTTATACGATTTTTGCGCAATCCATGGACCGGTCCGGATCCGTGCGCGGCACGTTGGCTCCGACGGAGGGAATGGCGGCGGAGGTCCCGAAGAGGGACCCGCGCGCGTGGCTCGACCCGATCGACATGATGGGGGCCATGGGCGCCATGACGGGCGGGGAGCACGACCATGGCGTTGTCCAAAAAACTGAGGTCGCCCATCACGCTCGCACCGAATATGGCCCCAATGTTGATATGCGGGTCGACTCTCCCCGCATCAACCTCGACGATCCCGGCGTGGGCCTGCGCGGCACGGGACGCAGAGCACTGACCTATGCTGACTTGCGGACGTCCGGTGGGGCAATCGACCCACGCTCACCCGAGCGGGATATCGAACTCCATCTGACCGGCAACATGGAGCGCTTCATCTGGTCGATTGACGGCGTCAAATTGAATGATTCAAAACCGCTGCATTTCAAGCCCAACGAGCGTCTACGGATCATCCTTGTGAATGATACCATGATGACCCACCCGATGCATCTTCACGGCATGTGGAGCGACCTGGAAGACCCGGGGGGCAATTTCCAGGTCCGCAAGCACACCATATCGGTGCAGCCGGCACAGCGCATTGCCTTTCGCGTCGCAGCCGATGCCATGGGCCGATGGGCGTTCCACTGTCACCTCCTTTACCACATGGCGGCGGGCATGTTCCGTGAGGTTGTCGTCGCATGAACCGGACCCTTATCATCGGCGTCGCGGCCATTTCGACGTTTATGGCCGCACCCCGGGCCTGGGCTCAAACCACCCAGGAACAGCCTGCAGCGCATGACCAGCAAACGCCGCCAGGCATGGTCATGCCCGACCCACAGCAGCCCGCTACGGCCAGTCCGCGGCCTTCCGATACGACTATGGCCGGGATGGACATGGGGGCGATGCAAAGTAGCAAACCGGCTGCCGATGCCCGTGACACCGACGCCTATTCGGACGGCTATGTGAACTCGACACTGCCCGGATACGAAATGGCAGATCGCCTGTCCGTATCGAAGGTGCTTATCGACGAAGCAGAGTTCACGACTAACAATCAGGGTCAAGGTTTCAGTTGGTCCGGTGCGATCAGCAACGGCCCCGATAACAACAAGCTCTGGCTGCGCAGCCAAGGCCTGAAGCAAGCGGGGGAGCAGCTCGATCCGGAATCTTCGGTCGAGGCGATGTGGTGGCATGCCCAGCGCCCCTATTGGGGGAGTCTGGTCGGTGTGCGGCAAGATATAGGTCCTGGCGCCCATCGCTGGCTGGCTGCAGGTATTGAGGGTCTTGCCCCCTACTGGTTCGACATTCAGCTGACAGGCTATGTCGGTGACGACGGCCGCTTGGCGGCGCGGCTCAAGGCGACCTACGATGTCCTCTTGACGAACCGGCTGATTGCTACCCCGCAACTTGAGACGAATGTTTATAGCAAGAGCTCAAACGACCGCAGGTTGGGGGCAGGGCTGAGCAATCTCGAACTAGGCTTGCGCATCCGCTACGAAGTTGAACGCAAAATTGCGCCTTACATCGGATTTGTCTGGGAGCGATCCTTCGGCAAGACAGCAGATTTCAGGCGTGCAGTCGGTGAAAATCCGACCGAACGCCGCTTTGTCGCCGGCTTTCGCATTTGGTGGTAACATGTCCGAATATCGAGGCGGTTTGCTTTAATATTGGGGAAAAGGGAGGCTGAAATGCTCGATCGGCGTGCGGTTATAGGTTCGGGCGCTGCGCTGGCAGGGGTGGCTCTGACCAGCTCGGCGGCAGCGGAGGCGACGGCCTCTGGGCGAGACTCGATGGGGGCGATGAACTTCGATGCATGCGTTGACAAATGCATGGCCGCCCATCGCCAGTGTGTCGAAACTGCCACTTATGCGATCGGGCAAGATCGTTCGGCGGAGTCCGCGAAGCGTATTGCCATTCTGCTCGATTGCGCCGAGCTCTGTCAGGTAACAGCCAATTCGATGCTGCGAAAGTCGTCGCAGCACGCGCTGCTTTGCGAAGCCTGTGCCCGCCTCTGCGAGAACTGTGCCGAGGCATGCCTCTCGAAAGACAGCGATGCCGTGATGCGCAATTGCGCCACTATATGCCGCGACTGCGCCCGTGCCTGCCGTGATATGGCGAGTATGCGGATGTGAGGAGTCTGCAGAACCGAAATTGAGTTAGTCGTTTCCGCGTTCTGATGTGCCTGGGTGTCAGCAGGAGCACTGGTCGTTCGCGGCGGCATCGAGCAGACGTCTGATCGATGCCAGCAGCATGTGTTCGCCAAATGGCTTTTCCAGGACATTGGAAAAGCCGGCGGCAATTGCACGATCCGCCAGTTCCTGCGAATAATGCCCGGTGATCAAGATCGCGGGCTTTGTCCAACCAGCAGCGCGCAAGGCTGTCAGCATGGAAATACCATCGATATCGGGCATGAAGTAATCAACCACGAGGCAATCGCTCTGATGCGCGCCGGGATCGAGCAGCAAGGCCTTCGCCGTCGTGTAGGACCGCACATCATAGCCTTTCGATCTGAGCAACAGTTGCAGCGAGCGCCGCACGCCGACATCGTCCTCCGAAAGGATAATTCTGCAAGCACACACTTTGCCGTGCTTGGTGCTAGGGCGCATACGACCGCATTGCCTCGTCAATTTGCTTGTTGGTAGCATATGGAATGACAAGATACGGCGATGGCGTCGTTACGTATTGATCCCATGGTTTGGGAGGACGCTGACCCTGTCAGCCGATTCTAGTCCGATTTCTGTTCGTCGCCGTCGTCGTTTTTCAAGACGCCCACATCACCTGAACGGCCGAGGCCGGCAGCAAATGCTATTCGCAGGACATCGGACAAACTGATTGCGCCAAGTTTTGTCATGAGGTTCGCGCGGTGAACCTCGACCGTACGCGCCGAGATACCAAGATCATAGGCAATCGTTTTGTTGGGGTAGCCGTTCGCCAACCCTTCAAGCACGTCGCGCTCCCGGCCAGTCAAACCGGCGATCATCACGGTCGCCTCGGTAGAGCGGGCCGAACGGCCTAGTGCATCATCAAGTCTCTCAAAGCCTTCTTCGATGGCCCGCAGCAAAGCCGCCTTTTCGAACGGCTTCTCCAGAAAATCGACGGCACCGGCGCGCATGGCACGCACTGCGAACGTTACGTCGCCATGCCCGGTCAACACGATCACCGGCATTGTTATTCCGCGCTTCGCCAATGCGGCCTGAACTTCGAGGCCGTCCATATCTGGCATGCGAATGTCGAGCAGGACACAACCTGCCTCCGCTGACCGGGCCGTCTTGAGAAACTCAACGCCCGACGCATAGGTAATCACCTTGATGCCGATCGTCTTGAGCATGAAACCCACCGACTTGCGGATGGCTTCTTCATCATCGACAAGATGAATGATCTTATTGGGCGACATGGTCGTCCTCCGTCTGCGCTTGCATTAAGGTGAAATGGAAAACGGTACCGCCGTTCGGCACCGCTTCGGCCCAGATTCGACCGCCATGCGCTTCGATTATTGTGCGGCAGATCGACAGGCCGAGCCCCATCCCATCCGCCTTGCTGCTGACGAACGCCTCGAACAGTTGCGGTAGGATACCGGGAGCGATTCCGGGTCCGGTGTCCGCGATGGACACGAGGATAACACCTCCGCTCATCATCTCGGTCGAGACCACTAGGTCGCGCACAGCGCTGCCGGCCATTGCCTCGATTGCGTTGCGAATGAGATTGATCAGCACCTGCTGGATCTGAACGCCGTCGACCAGGACCGGTGTGGCGGCGGGATCAAGCTTGAGAATGGCAAGTACACCCCGCTCGCGAGAACCGACGAGCGCAAGCGCGCTGGCATTTTCAATCAGCTGCTGCAGATCTTCGATGTGCTTTTCGGTTTCGCCATGCGCCACAAAATCACGAAGCCGCCGAACAATGTTGCCCGCCCGGAGCGCTTCCTTGGCCGCCTCTTCCATAGCTTCGCGGACGATTTCAATGGAATTGTCACTACCGTCGATGAGCAGGTCTCGGCATGCCTCCAGGTAATTTGCTACTGCGGTCAGCGGCTGATTTAGCTCATGTGCGAGCGTCGATGCCATCGTGCCCATTGCACTCAGCCGCGAGACATGGATCAATTCTGATTGCAACTCCTTGAGCCGCGATTCGTCGCGCTCCCTGGCAGTCAGGTCGCGGATGAAACCGGTAAAGAGCTGGCGTCCGTGGGCGCGCGCCTCTCCGACCGAAAGCTCCATCGGGAAGGTCGTGCCATCCCGCTTCTGCCCTGCAACGATCCGCCCGATCCCGATAATCCTGCGCTCGCCAGTTTTGTGATAATGATCGAGATAACCGTCATGCCTGTCCCGATCGGGCGAGGGCATGAGGCAGCTGACGTTTTGCCCGAGCAGTTCCTGTTCGGTATACCCAAACAGGCGTTCCGCGGCCGCACTGAATGACGTGATCCGTCCCTGCTCATCAATGACAATCATGGCATCGGGAACGGTGTCGAGAATGGATTGGAGGTGCTCCTCACGCTCCTGGACTGCCCTTTCCGTTGCCGCCTCGTCCGTGATGTCACGGCATATCCCGCCAAACCCGATAGGCGCGCCGAATTCATCGTGGAGCGCAGTCAACGTCGTGCGCGCCAGAAACTCGGATCCGTCCCGGCGGACGCGCCAGGCTTCATACTCAATCTTCCCAGCCGCCAAAGCCCGGCTGAGTTCTTCGGCGGGATCCCCGCCCTCCGTTTCGTCGTGAGGATAGAGAAATGCAATGTGCTGACCGCGCACATCCTTCTCGATCCAGCCACTCATGGTCTCGAAGCCGGCACTCCAGAGCGTCACGTAGCCGGATGTGTCGAGCACAAAGAAACCGTAAGTGTCCGCGCCGTCGAGGAACTGCTCGAGCACCCCAGATCGAGCGGGCCTGGTCGCATGCGGTCGTTTAGTGGTCATATGACTTTCGCGCGCCCTTTCCAGGACATCTGGCACGACTGCACGCGAGGCGGATGGTACACATCCCTTGAATTCACCCTGCAATGGCCCTTGTTATAAGTTACGCATCAGCCGACGGTACCCCTCACAAAAATCAAAAAATATTCAAACTAAGCCCGCTATGACCGTTTGTGTGCCGGCGGATCGAAGCACTAGGTCACATACCCATAAACAGGATTCACAAACGGCCTGAGTTCTGATTCAACCTTCCGGTGCAGGGAGGCGGGAGATGGCGCGTTTCGATTTGACGGATTTCGAGTGGTCGGTGATCGAGCCACTACTTCCGACCAAGGTCCGGGGTGTGGCGCGTGTTGATGACCGCCGGGTGTTGAACGGTATATTCTGGCGGCTGCGCACCGGGGCTCCATGGGCGGATATTCCGGCACGCTACGGGCCGCACACGACTTGCGTGAACCGCTTCAATCGCTGGCGCAAGGCGGGCCACTGGGCGCGGATATTGCAGGCTGTCTCAGCGGCTTACGAGGGCGACATCCAGATGATCGACAGTTCGTCGATCCGCGTTCACCAGCACGCAGCCAACGCCCAAAAAAAGATGGCCGATCCCGTTGCATGGGTCGCTCGCGCGGCGGCCTGACGACCAAGATCCATGCCCTGGTCGATGCGCTCGGCCTGCCGATCGGCCTCAAGTTGACCGAAGGACAGGCCCATGATGGTCGATCCGCCGATGATATGCTCGACGGCCTGAGCGAAGGCTGCGTCCTGCTGGCCGACCGAGCCTACGACAGTGATGCCATGCGCGCCGCTCTGGCGAAACGCGGTGCATGGGCCTGTGTGAAACCCATGCCGAACCGAAAGCGCATCCCGGCTTTCAGCCCGTTCCTCTACCGCTATCGCAACCTCGTCGAACGCTTCTTCAACAAACTCAAGCATTTCCGAGCCGTCGCCACACGATACGACAAGCGCGATGACAACTTCCTTGCCTCAGTCCAGCTCGCATCAATCAGGATCTGGTTGCGACATAATGAGTCGGTGACCTAGTCTTTGCTGCCTAACGATTGCGCGGCGACGACACGACCGTCCCGGTTCTCGCAATGGACAAGACCGATACCGGCGGGCTGTGGGTCTACGTCCGCGACGACGTTCCGTTGGGCGGACCTGAGCC
>Ga0209066_10002162_pt1 | contig 24545 bp, 25 predicted proteins | sample All_14_2_FD_187198 | JGI IMG/M metagenome (GOLD analysis project Ga0209066, IMG submission 187198) | Freshwater microbial communities in response to fracking from Pennsylvania, USA - Allegheny Zone_MetaG_DW_15 (SPAdes) (version 2) ... | reverse complement strand
ACCCCGCTTCGCGCGGTCCCCCTCCCCCGTTACGCTTCGCTGCTCGGGGGAGGAGAGTTCATTGCCCGGTGAAGTCGCCCGGCCGCTTCTCCAGGACGGCATTGACCCCCTCCAGGTGATCGTCGCTGAGGTGGGCCAGGGCCTGGATGGCGGCGGACATCTCCAGGATCTGGTCGAAGCTTGCCTCACGACCCTGGCGAAGCAGGCTCTTGGCCATCCTCAGGGCCTGGGGCGGCTGGGCGGCGATCTGGGTGGCGGTGCCCAGCGCCTCGTCCATCAGCAGGTCGTGCGGCACGACGCGGTTGACCAGGCCCCAGCGCTCGGCCGTGTCCGCATCGATCGAGCGGGCGGTGAATAGCATTTCCGCCGCTCGGACATAGCCGATGTTGCGCGGCAGCAACCAGGCCCCGCCGTCGCCGGGGATGATGCCCAGCTTCAGGAAGGGCACGCCGAAACTGGCGCGGTCCGAGGCGATCCGGATGTCGGCCAGCCCGGCGATGTCGCAACCCAGCCCCATGGCCGGGCCGTTGACGGCGGCCACCAGCGGCACTTCCAGCCCATAGAGCGCCCGCACGATCCGGTGCACCACGCGGCGATAACGGTCGCGGATGGCGGTGCCGGAGCCTTCGAACAGATCGGCCCGCGCCTTCATCGCCTTCAGGTCCCCGCCAGCGGAAAAGGCCCGTCCGGCCGCCGTCAGGACGACGCAGCGGACTTCTGCATCCGCATTGACCGCCTCGCAGGCGTCGGCAAAGGCCTGACCATCGTCTGGGTCGGGCAGGGCGTTCAGTCGCTCCGGGCGATCCAGCGTCCAGATCGCGATCCTGCCGCGCCGTTCCTGGGTGATCAGTGACATCGGGACCCTTTCGACTTCGATCGGCGATCTATATCGCGCTTTGCCCGCATGGCGACGGGGGGTAAGGCGTGCGACATGACGATCATCCTGCATGGGCGCCCGCCCGCCGTCTTCGACCCGCCTGCCGAGGCCATCCAGACCTCGCCCCTGATCCCCGGCTCTGCGCCCCTGGAGGACCTGCCGCCCGGATCGGTCTCGGCGGCCATGGTCTATGCGCCACCCGGCGTGCTGGAACGCCGCCATACCCTCGCGCTGGCCCTGCGGGCGTTGAAGCCGGGCGGGCGTCTGGACGTCATGGCCCCCAAGGATCGCGGCGGCTCGCGGCTGAAGAAGGAACTGGCGGCCTTTGGTGTCGCGGTCGAGGAAACGGCGAAGGCGCACCATCGTCGCTGCATCGCCATGGTGACCGACGCGCTGACGGGGCTGGAGGCCGCGATCGCGGCAGGGGACCTGCAATGGGTCGACCCGGTCGGGGCCTGGTCCCAGCCGGGCGTCTTCGCCTGGGACCGGATCGACCCCGGCACGGCGCTTCTGGCCCACCATCTGCCGTCGTTGAAGGGGGCGGGTGCGGACCTGGGCTGTGGCTATGGGGCCCTGGCGACCGTGGTGTTGAGGTCGGAGGCCGTCACGGGTCTGCGGCTGGTCGATCTGGACCGCCGGGCGGTTGCGGCGGCCCGGCGCAACGTCGAGGACCCGCGCGCCCGCTTCGACTGGGCCGATGCGCGCACGCTTCCGGCGGAGGGCGATCTGGATTTCGTGGTCATGAACCCGCCTTTCCATGAGGGGGGCAGTGAGGATCGCCGCCTGGGTCAGGCCTTCGTGCGCCAGGCGGCGGGGATGCTGCGGACCGGCGGGGTTCTGTGGCTCGTCGCCAACCGGCACCTGCCTTATGAGGCCGAGCTGAGCGCAGCGTTCAAGCGGTTCTCTCCGGTGGCGGACACCGGCGGCTATAAGGTGATCGAGGCGGTGAAGTGAAAACGCCCACTTCCCGCGTGGACAAGCTGCTGGGGTCGATGGGCTATGGCTCGCGCACCGAGATGGCCCGTCTGGGCAAGCTGGGGGGGATCACCCTGGACGGAAGTGACATTCGCGATGTCTCCGTCCGCATACCGATCACGCCGGACCTGCCGTCGCGGATGCAGGTCGACGGGCAGCCGCTGGACCCCGTGCCCGGCCTGGTGATCCTGCTGAACAAGCCGCTGGGCATGACCTGTTCGCACAAGGAGGACGGCGACCTGGTCTATGACGTCCTGCCCGAGCGCTGGCGGCGCCGCGACCCGGCCATCTCGACCATCGGCAGGCTGGACAAGGCGACCACCGGCCTCCTGCTGCTGACCGATGACGGCGATCTGCTGCATCGGGTGATTTCGCCCAAACGCCATGTGGCCAAGGTCTATGTGGCCACCCTGGCTCGCCCGCTGGTCGGGACCGAGGGCGATCTGTTCGCGGCGGGCGGCCTGGTGCTGGAAGGCGAGGCCAAGCCGCTGGCGCCCGCGAAGCTGGAGTTGCTTTCGCCGACCCCCGATGGACGCGAGAGGGCCCGGCTGACCGTGACCGAAGGCCGCTATCACATGGTCCGCCGGATGTTTGCGGCGGTGGGCAATCACGTCGAGGCCCTGCATCGCGAACGCCTGGGCGGCCTGACCCTGCCGGACGATCTGTCGGCGGGTGAGTGGCGGCTGATGGTGCCGGACGAGATCGCGCAGATCTTCCTCTGACGCCTGACGGAACCGCGCCGCTGCCGAGGTCTTATCGCTCCGCTTGAACGGGGTCTGATCATGACGGGTGCCACCAACAAACGCGACCTCCGCACGGGCCGATCGCTGTGGGCCGACAGTCCGGGCCTGGGCGTGCCGGTCCGGCTGTTAACCCAGGCCCAGTCGGTCGATGTCGCCATCGTGGGCGCGGGCATCAGCGGGGCCTTCATGGCCAGGGAACTGGCGCGGGACCATTCGGTCGCCGTGCTGGACCGGCGCCCGCCGCTGATGGGATCGACCGTGGCCTCGACCGCCATGCTGCAGTGGGAGATCGACCTGCCCCTGACGGCGCTGGCGGACCAGATCGGCATGGTTGATGCCAGGCGGGCCTATGCCCGATCCCGCGCGGCAGTCGATGACCTGAAACGGATCGTGGCCGAGGAGGGCATCCGCTGCGGGCTGAAGGACAAGGGATCGCTCTATCTGGCCGGTGACGACTACGGTCGTCGCGCCCTGGAAGCCGAGGCCGAGGCGAGGGCCGGGATCGGGCTGGAGAGCGTCTTCGTCGGCCCGGCGGATTTGCGCGACCGCTACGGCATCGAGCGCACGGGGGCGATCGTGTCCCAGGGCTCGGCCAGCGCGGATCCCGCACGGCTGGCGGCGGGCCTGATGCGGCGCGCGATCGCCGATGGAGCCCGGGTCTATTCGCCGGTCGAGATCATTCAGGCGGCCAGCGACCCCGACGGCGTGACCCTGTTGACCGACGCAGGCCATGCGGTGCGCGCCAGGACGGTGATCTTCTGCTGCGGCTATGAGTTTCCAAAGGGTGTTCCGACGCCGGGCGCGGAGGTCATCTCGACCTGGGCCCTGGCCACGAAGCCGCGCAGTGTCTGCCCCGCCTGGCTGAAGGCTATGCTGGTGTGGGAAGCCTCCGACCCCTACCTCTATTTCCGCATGGGCCAGGACGGTCGGTTGATCGTCGGCGGCGAGGACGAGGCCGACCCCACGGCCCATGACGACCCCGCCAAACTGAAGCGCAAATGTGAGACCATCGCGCGCAAGCTGAAGGCCCTGATGCCCGCGTTGGAATTCGAGATCGACTACACCTGGGCCGGGGCCTTCGGGACCAGCGCGACCGGCCTGCCGTCCATCGCCCCCGTGCCCGACATGGACCATGCCTTTGCCGTGATGGGCTTTGGCGGCAACGGCATCACCTATTCGGTCATTGCCTCGCAGATCGTCTCGGCGGCGGTGCGAGGGAAGCCAGACCCGGATGGGGACCTGTACCAGCCACGATGATTGACGATGGCCATGCAGATGGCTATCTCGGGACCATGAGCGAGTATTCCATCGCGACCGCCAAAGACCAGCTGCCGCGTCTGATCGACCGGATGCTGGACGGCGAGCCGGTGGTCATCACGCGTCGAGGCCGCCCGGTGGCGAGGGTCGTGCCGATCGAACCGGCGCGCCCAACGCCTCAACCGATCGACGGCGACTGGCTTCGACGCCTCCGGAATGCCGGACGGACGCCCACATCCGGCATGACCGACACCGTCAAGGCCATGCGTGACGACTACCGCTCTTGAGCATCTACCTCGATACGAGCGTTCTGGTCGCCGCGCTTTCGGAAGAGCCCCACTCCGAAGCTGCTCAGGCGCTTCTTGAGCAGGACCAGCGCTGGATTCTCAGCGATTGGGCGGCGGCCGAGTTCAGTGCCTCCATCCGCATCAAGGCCCGCAGAGGCGAACTGGCGGAGCCTCTCGTGCCGATTCTCGACCAAGCCATCGACGAGATCGCGGCCCGTTTCGGCGGCATGACTACTCTGCGATTCTCGGACCACCAAACGGCCCGTGAGCTGATCGTCTTGGATGGAAGACTGAGAGCGCCCGACGCGCTCCATCTTGTGGTGGCTCGCAGGCTGCAAGCGGCGATGTGCACATTCGATCAGAACTTGGCCAGAGCCGCAGAAGAGGCCGGTCTGCAGGTGTTCTCCAGATGACCCAGGCCAAGATCTGTGGCCTGACCACGCCCGAGACCCTGGATGCCGCGCTTGATCACGGTGCAGCCTTCGTCGGGGCGGTGGTTTTCCCGAAAAGCCCGCGTCACATTGAACCCCTGCACGCCGCGACCCTGTTTGAGCGGGCGCGGGGTCGGGCCGGGATCGTGGCGGTCACGGTCGATGCCGACGATGCCCTGCTGACCGAGATCGCCCTGATCCTGAAGCCGGACATGATCCAGCTGCATGGGCGGGAAACGCCGGAGCGGGGGCGGCAGGTCCGGACCCTGACGGGAGCCGGGATCATCCGGGCCTTGCCGGTGTCGAACGCTGCCGATCTGGAGGCCGCCGCCGAGTGGCGGGATGTCGCCGACCACCTGATGTTCGATGCCCGCCCGCCCGAGGGATCGATCCTGCCGGGCGGGGTGGGCCATGCCTTCGACTGGAGGTTGCTGGCGGGGCGGTCCTGGCCGCGGCCGTGGTTCCTGGCCGGTGGTCTGAACCCGGACAATGTGGCGCAGGCGATTTCGGTCACGGGCGCGCCCCTGGTGGACGTGTCCTCTGGCGTCGAAAGCGCGCCGGGTGTTAAGGACGCGGGCCGGATCGCGGCCTTCATGGCGGCGGTCAACCGGTCCTGATCTCGCTTCTCCCCGCGCGAAAGTCCTGCCTGTGAACGCCATGATCCCGAACCAGTATGCCATGCCCGATGCGGAGGGCCGGTTCGGCCCCTACGGCGGGCGGTTCGTGGCGGAAACGCTGATGCCGCTCGTTCTGGAGCTCAACCAGGCCTATGAGGCCTGCAAGGCGGACCCGTCATTCCAGGCCGAGCTGGACGACTATCTGACCCACTATGTCGGCCGGCCCAGCCCGTTGTATCTGGCCGAGCGGCTGACAGCGCATCACGGGGCAGCCAACATCTGGTTCAAGCGGGACGAGCTGAACCATACGGGCGCGCACAAGATCAACAACTGCATGGGCCAGATCCTGGTCGCCATGCGGATGGGGAAGAAGCGGATTATCGCCGAGACCGGGGCCGGCCAGCACGGCGTGGCGACGGCGACCGTCTGCGCCCGGTTCGGCCTTCAATGCGTCGTCTATATGGGCGCGGCCGATGTGCAGCGGCAGTCGCCGAACGTCTTCCGCATGAAGCTGCTGGGCGCCGAGGTGGTGCCGGTGACCAGCGGTCGCGGCACGCTGAAAGATGCGATGAACGAGGCGATGCGCGACTGGGTCACCAATGTCGCCGACACTTATTATCTGATCGGCACGGCGGCGGGACCGCATCCCTATCCGGCCATGGTGCGCGATTTCCAGAGCGTGATCGGGCGCGAGACCCGCGTCCAGATGCTGGCCCGGCGCGAGAAACTGCCCGACGCCTGCGTGGCCGCGATCGGGGGCGGATCCAATGCCATCGGCCTGTTCCACCCCTTCATCGATGACGCCGGGGTCCGCCTGATCGGGGTCGAGGCGGCCGGGCGAGGGCTGGACGGGCCGGACCATGCGGCCTCGCTGCAAGGCGGCCGACCCGGCGTGCTGCACGGCAACCGCACCTATCTGCTGCAGGACGAGGATGGCCAGATCCTGGAGGGGCATTCGATCTCGGCTGGCCTCGACTATCCGGGCATCGGTCCCGAACACGCCTGGCTGAAGGACATCGGCCGTGCCGAATATCGCGCGGCGACCGATGCCGAGGCCTTGGAGGCGTTTCAGCTGTGTTCGCGCCAGGAAGGCATCATTCCGGCGCTGGAGCCCAGCCATGCCCTGGCCCGTGTCGGCGAGATCGCGGCCGAGGTCGGCACGGGCGGCGATGTCGTGCTGAATATGTGCGGGCGCGGCGACAAGGACATCTTCGCCGTCGCCGAACATCTGGGGGTGAAGCTGTGACCACCGCCCGCCTCGACGCCTGTTTCGCGCACACCAACGGCCGGGACGGTCGCGCCGTCTTCGTCGGCTATGTCATGGCCGGTGATCCGGACCTGGAGACGACCTTTCAGATACTGAAGGATTTCCCGGGCGGCATCATCGAACTGGGCCTGCCCTTTTCCGACCCGATGGCCGAGGGCCCCAGCATCCAGCGTGCGGCCCAGCGGGCCCTGGCGGCAGGAACGACGACGCGCGACGTCCTGGCCCTGGTGCGCCGCCTGCGAGAGGTCAACACCGAAACGCCCGTGGTGCTGATGGGCTATCTGAATCCGATCGAGAGCTATGGCTATGTCGCCTTCGCCGCCGATGCGGCAGAGGCGGGCGTCGATGGCCTGATCGTCGTCGATTGTCCGCCGGAGGAATCGGCCCCCCTGGTCGAGGCGCTGGAGGCCCACAACCTGTCGTTGATCCGCCTGGCCACGCCGACATCCGACGATGCGCGGCTGAAGGTCATCGCCGAGCGGACGTCGGGCTTCATCTACTATGTCTCCGTCGCCGGGGTGACCGGGGTCAAGGAGGCCCAGACGGCCGACGTCGCCCCTGCCGTGGTCCGTGTCCGCGCGGCCTCCGGCCTGCCGGTCGCGGTCGGGTTCGGCATCCGCACGCCGGAGCGCGCGGCCGAGATCGCCCGCGTGGCCGATGCCGTGGTGATCGGCTCCGCCTTCGTGGACGAGGTGGCCGCCGCCCTGGAGGCGAACGAAGCGGTTGCCCCGCGCGTTCTGGGCCGGATGCACGCCCTCGCCGATGCCGTGGCGTTGGCGCGACAGAGCGAAAACGTCTAAAGGCCCCGCCATGGTCGACAAGAACAAACCTCAGATCGAAAAGCGCGGCGGCTGGCTCAGCCGCTTCGCCCCCGGCGTCCGCAAGATCGTCAGCCGCCGCGACACCCCCGACAATCTGTGGGTCAAGGATCCCGACACCGGCGAGATGCTGTATCGCTCGGACCTGGAAACCAGCCTGTGGGTCACGCCCACCGGGCGTCATATGCGGATCGATGCCCCAACCCGGCTGCGCTACACCTTCGACGACGGGGCTTATGAGGCCATCGACACGCCGGACGTGCCCGAGGACCCGCTGAAATTCTCGGACGGCAAGCCCTACAAGGACCGTCTGGCGGCGGCGCGCAAGGCGGCGGGCCGCAAGGACACCATGGCCATCGGCTTCGGCACGATCGACGGCACCCCGGCGGTGGCCATCGTCCAGGACTTCAGCTTCATGGGCGGATCGCTGGGCATGGCGGCAGGCGAGGCCTTCATCGCCGCGGCGCGTGAGGCTGTGAAGCGCGGCGTGCCCATGGTCTGTTTCACCGCGGCCGGCGGCGCCCGGATGCAGGAGGGGGCCCTGTCCCTGATGCAGATGGCGCGCACCACCCTGGCCATCCAGGAGCTGAAGGCGGCACAGCTGCCCTTCGTCGTCGTCCTGACCGATCCGACCACGGGCGGGGTGACGGCCAGCTATGCCATGCTGGGCGATGTGCATCTGGCCGAGCCGGGGGCCCTGATCGGCTTTGCCGGTCCGCGCGTGATCGAGAGCACCATCCGCGAGAAACTGCCCCCCGGCTTTCAGCGCGCCGAATATCTGCAGGAAAAGGGCATGGTCGATCGCGTCGTGACCCGTGCCGACCTGCCCCGGGTCCTGGGGCTGATCCTGTCCATGCTGATGGGTGGAACCCGGGCCGCAGCGTAAACGGCCGATGGACCCGATCTCCCAGCGGCTGCGGGCCCGGCATCCCCAGAGGATCGATCTGTCGCTGGACCGGATGCGCGCCCTGTGCGCGGCCCTGAGCGATCCCCAGGAGCGGCTGCCGCCGGTGATCCATGTCGCCGGCACCAACGGCAAGGGCTCGACCGTCGCCTTCCTGCGCGCCATGGCCGAGGCGTCGGGCCTGCGGGTCCACACCTATACCTCGCCCCATCTGGTGCGGTTCAACGAGCGGATCCGGCTGGCGGGCAGCCTGATCGAGGACGCCGCCCTGGACGCCATACTGGACCGGATCGAGGCCGTGTCCGGCGAGGCGACAGTGTTCGAGGCCACCACGGCCGCCGCCTTCTTGGCCATGGCCGAGGTCCCCGCCGACCTGGCCATCGTCGAGGTGGGGCTGGGGGGCGTGCTGGACGCCACCAATGTCATCACCCGACCCCTGCTCAGCGTCATCACCCCCGTCGACCTGGACCACGCCGAGTTCCTGGGCACCGACCTGGCGTCCATCGCGGGCGAGAAGGCCGGCATCCTCAAGCCCGGCGCGCGGGGCCTGATCGCGCGTCAGTCCGAGACCGCCATGGCCGCGATCGAGGCGGCGGCCATCCGGGTCCAGGCCCCCCTGACCGTCATGGGCACCGATTTCGACGCCTGGGCCGAGCGCGGCGGCCTGGCGTACCAGGATCAGGAGCGGTTCCTGGACCTGCCCGCCCCGGCCCTGACCGGCCCGCATCAGGTCGCCAATGCCGGCCTGGCCGTCGCCGTGGCCCTGGAGCTGGATCTGCCCGAGGCGGCCATCGTCCAGGGCCTGACCCAGGTCGCCTGGCCCGCCCGGATGCAGCGTCTGAAGGCCGGTCCCTATGGCCAGGCCGCCCGCGCCGCCGAGGCCGAGCTGTGGCTGGACGGCGGCCACAACCCCCATGCGGCCCAGGCCCTGGCCCGGACCCTGGCCGAGCGTCAGGCCCGGGCCCCCCGCCCCCTGGCCCTGATCGTCGGAATGCTGGCCAATAAGGACGCGGGCGGCTTCTTCGAGGCCCTGAAGGACAGCGGGGCCCAGGTCTTCACCGTCGGCTTCGACGGCGCGGCGGCCGATCCGGCGGCCCTGGCGGCGGTGGCGCGCGGCCATGGCCTGGGGGCCGTGGCCATGGGATCGGTCACCCAGGCCCTGGACCGGGCCCTGGCCCTGGGGGCGGGCCGGGTGGTCATCTGCGGCTCCCTCTATCTGGCCGGCGAGGTCCTGGGCACCGACCCGCTGACCTGGCCGGCCTGATCCTCCACACCCGACTCGGAAACGGAGTCGGGATCGTCCGGAGAGTCGGTTTTGGCGGCCGCCGCCTCCGCCCGGTTCCGCGCGTGCCAGGCGCGCACCTCCTCCTGCTGGGCCCAGCGGTTCACCTCGGCCGCGCGCTGATCCAGGATGGTGGTCACCCGGTCCCAGCGCATCACCTCGCCCGCGTCCCCGCGCAGAACGGCGCGCATCATCCGGCTTTCGGCCACATGAGCCAGCTCCTCCCAGTCCAGCCGGTCCAGATCGCCCTCGGTCGCCTCTTCCAGCGCCAGGCCCTCGTCCCAGGGGTCGAGCGCATGGGGCGGGGTCCAGGGCTGATCCGCCCGCCGCCAGCCGTGCCGCGCGGCCCGGTCGCGCAGGGCCGACAGCTTGACCCCATGGCGACGGCAGCAGTCCGGCCCCGACAGCCCGGCCAGATAGTCCGCCTTCACCGCCTCCCACACCGTTTCCGGCGCCGCCGCCGCCCGTCCCGATCCCTGGGCCATCGTCCGTCTCTCCCCGCGCTTCAAAGGGGAGGCAGTATGGGGGCGCCCCGACCCGTGATGAGCCGAACGGGGCGACGACGGTCAGGGGCGTTGAAAGAATGGCGGAATTCCGCGCCGATTGTGATGGCATACCCCACCACGACCCACAGGGCGGCGCGTAGCAGCCAAGCGGTGGAGGGCGGAGGCGCGGCGCGCCGCACGGCGACGCGGTGAAGCACAGACCGGCGTGACCCCTGTCCCGTTGGGAGAGGGCTTGAGCGCGCGGCGGCGCAGCCGTCGTCCTGGCGCTCAAGGGTGAGGGGCGGATGGCGGAAGGTCGCGCACCCCCGACCCAGCGACGGCTTCGCCGATGGACACACCCGACCCTCATCCGTCCGCTTCGCGTCCACCTTCTCCCAGTGGGAGAAGGATCAGGTCGTGCATCTTTTGTGGTACGCTCCGCCGATGAAACCCAAGACGTCCCGCGACCTGTCGCACCTGACCACCCTCGACGATTTCCTCGACGAGGAGGGCATCCGCGAGGAGGTCACCCTGCGCGCGGTCAAGAGCGTGATCGCCCTCCAGCTCCGGCAGGCGATGGCCGACCAGAAGCTCACCCGCGCAGCCATGGCCGCGCAGATGGACACCAGCCGGGCGCAGCTGAACCGTGTCCTCGATCCGAACGCCTCCAATGTGACGCTGGACACCCTCAGCCGCGCGGCGCGGGTGCTTGGGCATTCGTTGAGGGTGGAGTTGGTTTAGGGGCCGGAGAGCGAGAAGTGGGGCGTGTGTCGCTTGTAGTCTATTTGAAGAATACCGAGCCCTTGCCGGCGTTCGCAATCCTAATGAGGTCATTGACGCCGAAGTGGTCTACACTCGTCAGTTCGATCCGTCCTTTTCCCCCGGCTGCATTCGCAATACGAATGATGTCGTTGATATCTCGGCCGGTGGCCGAAAGCTCGAATCCACCGCCTGCATTGGCGATTCGAATGAGATCGTTAGTTTCGATGTGAGAAATCAACAGCTTGCTCCTCGTCTAGTGGACAGACCCTGTCTCATTAACCTTGGGCGCACAATGGCCGGGAGGTCAGATCACTCACTACCGCCCTCAACGTGCCCACGCCCGTCAGCCTCCGTCGCGGAAGACTTGGAGTTGCTGCCTGATTTGGTACGGAGGTTGTGGCTGACAGGGTGAACAGCAAGCCTACCTGTACCGAGGCGGCGTCAACTTTTTTCCGAGCCAAGTCTCCAGGTTCGGGATCCAATTGGCGATGAACGGGATCTTCAGAAAGTTCGCGAAGGTTATCACAGTCAAGAGCGCTAGGACTGCTACGGTTACGCTAGAAAGAATACTAGTGTCTCCATTGATGCGGAGATACACCCCCAGAGCACTCGTACCGAAAAAGGCGACTAGCGCGGACGTACGCAGCACCCAGACAATTCTTTTCGCTACATCGTTCGCGTCCGATACACGGGACGAGCGGATCATTTCGGCGGCGGCTAGCTCTGCTTCTCGTTTTGCTTCCGTTACGGCTTCAGCGTGGAGTGCATTTGTAGCGTCCAGATTTCTCTGAAATTCAGCTCTGGCCTCACCGACTAAACGATCTCGCTCAATGTCGGAGTTTGCCTTCAGAGCGAACAACTCGTCCTCCTTTTCCTTGATGATGCGAGCGCTCTCGGCTTCGGCACGGCCAAGCACTTCAGCCATATTCAGGTCACGCATCAACGTGGCATTGCCGAGCGTCTCCTCTTTGGCTATCCGCCGCGCTGCTTGAACTGTAAGTGCATTCGTTGTGTCAGCGCCCGACTTTTCGATCCCTTCTCTAAAATAGCGGAACCATTCTGCATCAGGACGGACAGCCGCATAGCAGTTAGATAAAAGTTCTCGACCTGCCTTCTCCGGTATCAACTTATGGTCCTTCATAAGCCACGCAATAGTTGCAGCTTGTCCTACTGTCGCGATTGGAGGAAAGTGCTGGGGGGCTGTCTCATTTTCCCTTACCAGGAACTTCCTTGCAGTGCGTGCTAGGAATCGGTTCGGAGTTATGAAGACTGCTTTACTATCAAGGAAATCACGCGTCTTTATCCCCCGACGCATTCGCATTATTGAAGCTAGATATTGGGCATCGTTTTCGCGATTTTGATACTTATATAATCTTCCAGAAAGGGCGGCTTCCGATCGGATGTACTTTGAGAACATGGACTCGTCGATCTGAAACCTGGACAGGTCCATTGAGAATACATCGAGCCTATCGGCTGGAAATACATTGTGAGTGGCGAGACGTTCCGCAAACGAATTCTGCAACATCCTAATGTCGGAAATACTAACTTCACCGTTGCTCAGAGCCTCGGCGGTTTCTCCTTCGAGCTCCCCACCAGAATCCTTAATGTGTATTATGGTTGAGAAGATATTCTCAATCTCGGACTCGTTGCCAGCAAAGTAGTATATCTGACAGCCAAGATCTTGAAGGTAGCGGGTCAGCTCCTCAGTGGCTAGGCGGAACAGTTTTCCAGATGTTCCCATCAAGCGAAGCAGTAGCGGCGTATCATATACTACAATGAGGTCCGTAGCCCCTGCATGGCTTTGCATGCCAGAGAATGCAGTTATAAATTCTTCGACCAAAATCCCCATAAACATATTAACAACTTGATCGAAGATGTCGGGACGGTCGCGGTGGAGGCTTTGAAGGAACGCGCCGACGACTGCAGCCTCAGTTCGCGGGCCTTCGAGCAACGCACCCTTTATTTTCACTACATTCGTAGACTTGGGGTCGGTGCTGCCTCGGAGAAAGGAAATCAGAGCGTCTCCCCACGTCCCGGACGGGGGATCCTTCGCAAAGCCGAGAGAGGTCGCGAACCGGGATATTTGGTCGACGATAAGGTCGAAGCTCGTTTCGATCTCGCTCTTGGCTACGCTAAAGCCGTTATCGACTTTCTTGGCGATGTGAGTACGGGCAAGCTTATTGTAATCGGCTAGTCCATGTTTCGGCAATTCCGAAACCAACTGCTCCATCGCGTATATAGGGAAATCAAACCCGAAGTTGGACTTCAGATAATCGCATAGGTTTGCCATTTTTATAGGCTGGCCAGCGATGTCGCTGACATAGGGCGCTATAAACGGTAGTAGGCAGTCTAACGCATCACGAACCGGCGTCTCGCTGATTTCGGTACGCCTGAAAGCGGCATAAAGGAACGCATAGGCTTTCGCTTCTCTCGCGCTGCCGCTGAGGTCTAACAGCGCTTCGACGCCAATCCGTTCAGGGGCCATTTGAATGTGTTTCCTTCACGATAGGAGCACACGCATGAGTCGCCGATCTTGGCAATTTACGAACTGCCCCGCCCCTACAGCCGCCCCTTCCTGAACGCCTCCGCCTTCTCCACCTGGGCCTCCTTGCGCCAGCGCTTCGGGGCGGTCTTGTCGACTTCTTCGCCCGCGGCGGTCAGGACTTCGTTGGCGAATTCCAGGTCCAGCAGTTTCAGCTTCTTGATCTCGTCGCGCAGGCGGCCGGCTTCCTCGAACTCGAGGTTGGAGGCGGCCTCGCGCATCCTGGCCTCCATGTCCTTCAGCGTGGCCTGGAAGTTGTTGCCGAGGAAGGGGCGGGCGTCCTCCTTCACACCGGTGGTCGGGATCAGGACGCGGTCCTTCTCATAGGGGCTGTTCAGGATTTCCTTGATGTCGCGCTTGACGCTCTCGGGGGTGATGCCGTGTTCGGCGTTATAGGCCTCCTGCCGTTCGCGGCGGCGGTTGGTCTCGGCGATGGCGCGCTCCATCGAGCCGGTCATGCGGTCGGCATACAGGATGACGCGGCCGTCGACGTTACGGGCGGCGCGGCCGATGGTCTGGATCAATGAGGTCTCGGAGCGCAGGAAGCCCTCCTTGTCCGCGTCCAGAATGGCGACCAGGGCGCATTCGGGGATGTCCAGCCCCTCGCGCAGCAGGTTGATGCCGATCAGCACGTCGAAGGTGCCCAGGCGCAGGTCGCGGATGATCTCGATCCGCTCCATGGTGTCGACGTCGCTGTGCATATAGCGGACGCGGACCCCCTGTTCGTGCATATATTCGGTCAGGTCCTCGGCCATCTTCTTGGTCAGGACGGTGACCAGGCTGCGATAGCCGTTACGGGCCACGGCCTTGACCTCGTCGATGACGTCGTCGACCTGGTTGCGGGTCTGGCCGGTCACCGGGCGGATGTCGACGGGGGGGTCGATCAGGCCGGTGGGGCGGATCACCTGTTCGACGAAGACGCCGCCGGTGCGCTCCATCTCCCACGGGCCGGGGGTGGCGCTGACGTGCACGGTCTGGGGGCGCATGGCGTCCCATTCGTCGAACTTCAGCGGGCGGTTGTCGATGCAGGAGGGCAGGCGGAAGCCGTATTCGGCCAGGGTCGACTTGCGGCGATAGTCGCCCCGGAACATGGCGCTGATCTGGCCGATGGTGACGTGGCTCTCGTCCACGAACAGCAGGGCGTTGTCGGGGATATATTCGAAGAAGGTGGGCGGGGGCTCGCCGGGCGCGCGGCCGGTCAGCCAGCGGGAATAGTTCTCGATCCCGGCGCAGGAGCCGGTGGCCTCCATCATCTCCAGGTCGAAGCGGACCCGCTGTTCCAGCCGCTGGGCCTCCAGCAGCTTGCCGTTCTCGACCATCCAGTCGAGCGTCTCCTTCAGCTCGGCCCGGATGCCGCCCAGGGCCTGGTTCAGGGTCGGGCGCGGGGTGACATAGTGGCTGGCGGCATAGACGGTGACCTCCTCCAGATCGGCGGTCTTCTTGCCGGTCAGGGGGTCGAACTCCTGGATGGACTCGATCTCGTCGCCGAACAGGCTGACCCGCCAGGCGCGATCCTCCTGGTGGACGGGGAAGATCTCGATGGTGTCGCCGCGCTTGCGGAACATCCCGCGATCGAAATTCAGGTCGTTGCGCTTGTACTGCAGGGCGATCAGATCGGCGCGCAGCTTGGCCTCGTCGATCTGGGCCCCGACCTTCAGATCGAAGGTCATGGCGGTATAGGTCTCGACCGAGCCGATGCCGTAGATGCAGCTGACCGACGCCACGACGATGACGTCGTCGCGTTCCAGTATAGAGCGCGTCGCCGAATGCCGCATCCGGTCGATCTGCTCGTTTATGGAGCTGTCTTTTTCTATGTAGGTGTCGGTCCGGGGGACGTAGGCCTCGGGCTGGTAGTAGTCGTAGTAGCTGACGAAATATTCGACCGCATTGTCCGGGAAGAAGGCCTTGAACTCGCTGTACAGCTGCGCCGCCAGGGTCTTGTTGTGGGCCAGGATCAGGGCCGGGCGCTGGGTCGCCTCGATCACCTTTGCCATGGTGAAGGTCTTGCCCGAGCCGGTGACGCCCAGCAGCACCTGATCCCGCTCGGACCCGTCCAGACCATCGACGATCTCGGCGATGGCCGAGGGCTGGTCCCCGGCAGGGGTGTATTCGGTGACGAGGCGAAAGGGCTGCTGCTGACGGCCTTTCAGCGACTTGGCTGGGCGGTCGGGGCGGTGGGGGGCCCAGTCGTCGGGCTTGCCGGGGGCCTCCTCCGGCGTCAGGCGCGGGCCGGTGACGGGCGCGAACATGGGCATCCGCTCCATCGCCTTGGGCAGGGGGCCCGACAGGGCCTCGCCGTCGCGGATGAAGGCCGTCGGGGCCTCGGCCACGCCCGAATTCGGCACGTGCACGGGCTTCTTGATCCGGGGCGCGGAGCCCTTGGGCGTCGAGGAACGGTTCATGAACAGAACTTAGGGCGCGACGGCGCGGATCGCCAGAGGCCACGGTCGATCCACCGTCTTGACGAATCAGACGCAGGCGGGCGCCCATGGGGCATGGTCAGGCGGTGGACAGGGTGGGTCGTGGCGGCGGGGGTCGTGCTGGCCGTTGCGGCCTGCGCGCCGAGGGGGCCTGATCGGCCGGGTCGCGCGGAGCCGAGGCCGGATGTTCCGCGCGCGCAGGCCCCATCCGATGCAGGATTGATCGATGCGCCTCTGGGGGGCGACACGCGTGCCCGGATCGCGCGGGCGGCCGGGGCGGGCATCGGGGCCTGTACGGCCAGCCTGGCGGCCGCACGGGTGACCTTCAACCCGGTGCCGGACCGCGTGGATTCGGCGACCTGCGGCCTCAGCCAGGCGGGCGTGCTGGCGGTGGACCTGGGCACGGTGGCGCGGCTGGCTCCTGCGGCCCCGACCATGACGTGCGAGACGGCCCTGGCCTTCAGCGTCTGGCGGCGGCAGTCGGTGGAACCGGCGGCGCGCGAGATCTTCGGCCAGGACGTAGTCCAGATCGACCATTTCGGCACCTATGCCTGTCGCAGCGTCAGCAACCGGCCAGGGGCCCGGCCCAGTGCCCATTCCCTGGCCGCCGCCATCGATTTCGGCGGGGTGCGCCTCCGGGACGGACGGCGGATCACCGTGGCGGCCGACTGGCGCGGGGACACGGACGAGGGGCGTTTCCTGCGCCGCATCCGCGACGACGCCTGCCGCATCTTCGGGACGGTGCTCAGCCCCGACTATGACGCCCCGCACCAGGACCACCTGCACCTGGAGCCCGGAGCCCGCCCCTTCTGTCGCTGAGGCTTCAGACGCCCCGGGCGACGACACCCACCGTCATGACGACGAAGGCCAGGGTCAGGGTGTCGAAGGTATGATCCGCCACCCAGGGGATGTCGGCCCCGCCGTAGTGGGCCAGCAGGGCCAGCACCGCCAGGACGACGGCGACGGCGAACAGGGGAACGGACGGGGCGGTGAGGGCAAAGCTGCCGCGGCGATAGGCCATGAGTCGGTCTCTCTCTGATTGATGTTAACGACGACCGGCGCGGACGCGCGTGTCGAGTTCGCCGAAGCGACGGTCGAGGTACTGACGTTCGTCCGTATTCAGCCCATCGGCGCGATAGGCGGCGTCCAGGCGGGTCAGGTCGCCCAGTTCGGTGCGAAGGCGGCCAGCCTCGTTGCGGTTGATCGCCCCGCTGCGTTCGCCCGCCACGATCCGGGCCTCGACCTCGGCCCAGCGATCCCCGCCATAGCCGCCGTCGTCGCCGCCCAGGCGATCGATCAGGGTCTGGTAGCGCGCGGTCAGATCGGCTTCCTCTCGGGCATCCAGGCCGTTGCGCTGATAGCCGGTCTCGACCTGGACCAGGGCCTGGAAGTCGGATCGCAGGCGGGTGGCTTGGGCACGGGTGATGTCGCGGTCGTTCAGGGCCCGGTCGACGCGGGCGTCGAAATCGGCGCGGCGGCTGGACAGGGATTGCCAGCCGTAGCCGCCGCCCTGACCCTGGTCGTCCAGCCGCTGGGCCAGAAGGCGATAGCGTTCGCGCAGGTCGGCCGCCTCCTGTGTCGTCACGCGGCCGTCGGCGGCATAGCGGGCCTCCAACTGCACCAGGCCATCATAGTCGCTGCTCAGTCGCCTGGCCTCGTCGCGGTTGATCGACCCGTCGCGGACGCTCGCATCGAGACGGGCGGTCAGGTTGGCCCGACCATCGGCCAGGGGGCGTCGACCGCGGCTCCATTCGTCGGCCTGAGCCTGACCGGTCTGGGAGCCGAAGGCGTCACCGAACACGGCCCCGAGCAGGGCCCCGATTACGCCGTCCGGCCCCTGGGGCGTCGTCTGATAACCGCCGCTGGTCTCGGGATAGAGTTCGCCGACGGTCGCGGTCGCGCCCGAGCAGGTCAGGACGCCGTTGCGGTTGGTCAGGGCCGAGCGGCAATCGACCTGGCGGATCGAACTCCAGCGATAGCCGCCGCTGGTCTGGCATTCGGCCGAGATATAGCCGTTCTGCGACTGGGCGTTCCGGCACGTCGAGGGCACGGAGGCCTGGGTCGAATAGGGGGTCTGGGCCTGGGCCGCACCGCCGAAGGCGGACAGGGCGAAGGCTCCGGCCGCCAGGGCCGAGAGAGTCTTGATCGAAGTCATGGGGGAAACTTTCCGGCTGTTGGCCTGATGCCGCCATAACGACGTGCGGTGGTTAAGGTTGCGGTGGGATGGCGCGCCGGTCGCAGACTGCTAGCGTGGGGTCATGACTGATGCACCTGGTCCCGCCCCTTCGTCCCGCCGATCCCGGCTGCCGTCGCTCAGCCTGATGGTGCTGGTCGCCCTGGCCGCAGGGCTGGCGGTCGGTGCCTGGGCCCAGACGACCGGATTGCCGGGCGGGGCGGCGACGGCCGAGATGATCGCGGCCCTGGGCCAGCTGTGGCTGAATGCCCTGCGGATGACGATCGTGCCCCTGGTCTTTTCGCTGCTGGTGGTGGGGATCGCCTCGATCGCGGATGCGGCGCGTACGGGACGGACGGCGGCGCGCGCCGTGGCGATCTTTGCGGTGTTGATCGTGGGGGCCACCCTCTATGCGATCGGTGCGGCCTATGGCCTTTTGGCCCTGTGGCCGATCGATCCGGTCGGGGGTGCCGCCCTGGTGGCCGGGGCCCCGCCTGCGCCGGAGGGTATAGGCCAGAGCGCACCCTTCTCGGCCTTCGTCCAGACCATCGCCCCGGCCAATCCGATCCGCGCGGCGGCGGAGGATGCGATCCTTGGTCTGGTGGTGTTCGCCGTCTTTTTCGGCTTTGCGGCCTCGCGCCTGCCCGAGCGCCTCAGACTGCCGCTGGTCACGGTGTTCGAGGCGGTGGCCGAGACCATGATCGTGATCGTGCGCTGGGTCCTGGCCATTGCGCCGCTGGGGGTGTTCGCCCTGGCCCTGGGGGTCGGACTGTCGGCCGGGATCGGGGCGGCGGGAACGCTGGTCCACTATGTCGCCGTCATCTCCCTGTCCTGCCTCGGGATCACCCTTTTGATGTATCCGCTGGTCGTGCTGTTCGGCCGAGTAGGGCTGTTCACCTTCGCGCGAGCGGCGGCCCCGGCCCAGGTGGTGGCCTTCTCGACCCAGTCGTCCCTGGCCAGCCTGCCGGTTATGGTCGAGCGGGCGGTCGATGCCCTGGGCATCAGCCGACCCGGTGCCGGCCTGGTCCTGCCCCTGGCCGTGGCGGTGTTCCGCATCACCAGTCCGGTCGCCAATCTGGGGGTGGCCATCTATGTCGCCCATCTGTTCGGGCTGGAGCCTTCGGCGGGCCAGCTGGTCGCGGCGGGGCTGGCTGCCATCCTCGTATCCATCGGCACGGTCGGCCTGCCGGGACAGGTGTCCTTCTTCGCCTCCATCGCCCCGATCTGCATCGCCATGGGCGTGCCGCTGGAGGTCCTGCCGCTGCTGCTGGCGGTTGAGGTCATCCCCGACATCTTCCGCACCGTCGGCAATGTGACTGCCGATCTGGCCGTGACCCGGTTGGTGGAAAAACCCGAAGCCGAGCCCCGCTAGAACAGAGCGATTGACTCCCTCATACAGTATGCGGCATACACTGTGCGTCACACACTATGTGGCGGACAGGACGGACCATGACGCTCGATCCGGAACAGTTCGATTCCATGCGGCTGGAGCTGCGGCGCGGGTCGTTGGTTTTGGCGGTGCTCGCTCGGTTGAGAGAGGAACGCTACGGCTATACCCTGCGTCAGGCCCTGGCCGCCGACGGGCTGGAGATGGAGGAATCGACCCTCTATCCGCTGCTGCGCCGGCTGGAGAGCCAGGGCCTGCTGATCAGCGAATGGCGCGAGGAGGAGAAGCGCAAGAAGCGCTTCTATCGCCTGTCGCCGGGCGGCGTCTCCATGCTGGCCGAACTGACGGCCGAGTGGCGGGCCATCAATACTTCATTGGACAAGATTCTATGACCGATCAACGGGTTGGGGAACCGACATGACCATGCTCGACACCTATCTGGATGCCGTGGCGGCGCAGTTGCCGCGCGACACCCGCGACGACATCGTCGCCGAACTGCGCGACACCTTGCTGAACCAGTTCGAGGAGCGCGAGGCCGATCTGGGCCGCCCGCTGACCGACGACGAACGCGAGGACATCCTGCGGGCCATGGGCCATCCGCTGGTGGTGGCGGCGCGCTATGGCAAGGGTCCACAGAGCCTGATCGGGCCCGAGCTCTATCCCTACTGGCTGTTTGCGGTGAAGGCGGGGCTGTTCATCCTGCTGGCGGTTCAGGCGGTGGGGCTGGTCATCCATCTGGTGTCGGGCACGCCCAATTTCGGCCAGTCGATCGCCCAGGCTTTCCACGGCTTCTTCGGCAGCGCCCTGACCCTGATCGGGGTGGCCACGGTGGCGGGGGCGGTCCTGGACTGGCAGGGTATACGCCCCGAATTCCTGACGAAGTGGAAGGTCAAGGACCTGGCGGCGCTGCGCCTCAGCGATCCGGCCAACTGGGCCTCGGGCATGGCGGGGGCCGACCTGAACATGAAGCCCTCGCCGCATAGGCCGCGCCCCGTGCTCAAGCCCATGCCAGGGGCCGATGCCCTGTGGGGCGTGATCGCCGGGATCGTCTTCGTGCTGTGGTGGACAGGAGCCCTCCAGGGGCTGGGCGTGACGGCCGTGTCCGTCGGCCGCGAGGGCATGGTGTTCCAGCCCGATCCGATCTGGGTCGGCCTGTTCACCCCGATCCTGGCCTATGCCCTGTCGGGCGTGGCGGTCGACCTGCTGGGCGTGGTGCGGCCCGATGCGGTCAAGCTGCGGGCCCTGTTCAAAATCCCGCTGGCGGCGGCGGGGCTGTGGCTGGCCTCGGTCCTGTATCAGGCCGGGGAATGGTTCACCCTCAGCCAGGACGGCGTTACCGCAGTGGTCGGCCCGGCAGGGCAGTTTCTGGCCCCCGACGCCTGGCCCCGGATGGCGGCAGCCTCCTCGGACGTCAATGGCGCGGGTCTGGTGCTGAGCACCATCCTGACCTGGGTGCTGGCCATCGTCGCCCTCAGCCTGGTCGCGTCGATCCTGCTGAACCTGTGGCGGCTGGTGCGACCGGAACGGCGGGCCGTCTGACAGCCATGTCCGAAAACCGCGAGACTTGAGCCGTAGCCGGGCGCATCCTGCATCGCATGGAGATCGCCCCGCCCCCTCTGGACCAGGACGCCTGCTATCGCGCCGTTCTGACGCGCGATGCCCGCTTCGATGGGCGGTTCTTCGGTTGCGTAAAGACGACGGGCATCTATTGCCGTCCCGTCTGTCCGGCGCGGACGCCGCTGCGGCGGAATATGGTGTTCGTGGTTTCTGCGGCGGCAGCGGAGGAGGCGGGGTTCCGGGCCTGTCTGCGCTGTCGCCCCGAGACCGCGCCGGACATGGGGGCCTGGCGCGGCACCTCCAACAGCGTCAGCCGGGCGCTGGCCCTGATTGAGGCCGGGGCGCTAGATACCGCGACGACCGAGGCCCTGGCCGCGCGGCTGGGCATGGGGGACCGCCACCTGCGCCGCCTGTTCCGCCAGCATCTGGGGGCCGCCCCGGTCAGCGTGGCCCAGACCCGGCGCGTCCTGCTGGCCAAGACCCTGCTGCATCAGACCGGCCTGCCGATGGCTGAGGTGGCCCTAGCCTCCGGCTTCGGCAGCGTGCGGCGGTTCAACGAGACATTTCAGGCCCTCTATGGCCGGCCGCCTTCGTCGCTGAGACGAGGTGGCGAAAGGCCCGGAACGACGGGCGGGATCGCGCTCAGCCTGCCCTATCGCCCGCCCTATGACTGGGACGGGATGGTTGCGGCCCTGGAGGCGCGCGGCGATATCGTGGAGGCCGGGCGGTGGTCGCGGATCCTGTCGCTCGCCGTCGACGGCACCGAGGGAAGGATCAGCGTCGCGCACCGCACCGAGGGGCGGCTGGACCTGTGCGTCGAGGCGTCCGACCTGCGGGCCCTGCCAGGCATCCTGGCGCGAGTGCGGCGGGTGTTCGACCTGTCGGCGGACCCCGAGGCGATCGGGCGGGACCTGTCGGCCGATCCCCTGCTGGCCCCCCTGGTCGAGGCCCGGCCCGGCCTGAGGCTGCCGGGCACCTGGATCGACGCGCATGGCGATACCCCGAACGACCGGCTGGGCGACGACGCCCTGAGCTCACGCGCCGAGGCTTGGCGGCCCTGGCGGGCCTATGCCGAGCGGCACCTGCACCTCGGCGGCATCATCTTGATGGAGGACGACCATGGCCGCTGTGCCGCCTGACACCCTGAGCCTGGCCCTCACCCTGGACCGGATCGCCACCCCGGTGGGAGAGGTGCTGCTGGTCACCGATGCGGACGGCGCGGTCCGGGCGCTGGATTTCGAGGACTATGAGCCGCGCATGATGAGGCTGCTGGAGCGGCACGCGCCGGGTGCCGTTCTTGTGCCGGGCCGGGCACCCGAGCCCGTGCGGGGGGCGGTGCAGGCCTATTTCGGCGGCGCGGTTCGGGCCGTGGATGCGGTGGTGGTGAAGACCGGCGGCACGGCCTTTCAGCGCGCGGTCTGGGCCGCGCTGAGGGCCATTCCGGCGGGGCAGACGCGCAGCTATGGCCAGCTGGCGGCGGCGATCGGCGCGCCAAGGGCCGTGCGGGCCGTCGGCCTGGCCAATGGGCAGAACCCGATCGGCGTCATCGTGCCCTGTCACCGGGTGATCGGCGCCAACGGCACCCTGACCGGCTATGCGGGCGGAGTGGAGCGCAAGCGATGGCTGCTGCGACACGAGGGCGTGGTCCTCTAGCCCGCCCTTGCAATCCGCGCCGATCGGCCTAGATTGCGCCTGCTTATGCTGAATGTGAGCATAAGGGTGCGGAGGCGACGATGGCGGACGGTGCGGCGATGGCGCGGTGGACCACGGTCCAGGACGTGACAGACCATGTCTGGCCCAAGGTGCGCGATCACGTCACCCCGATGGAGTGGCCCGCCCAGGCCGAACTGATCGCCGAGATCAACCGGCTGAAGGCCGATCGTGATGCGGTCATCCTGGCCCACAACTATATGACGCCCGACATCTTCCACGGGGTCGGCGACTATGTCGGCGACAGCCTGGGCCTGGCCAAGGAAGCGGCCCGGTCGAGCGCAAAGGTGATCGTGCAGGCGGGCGTCCACTTTATGGCCGAGACGTCCAAGATCCTGTCGCCGGACAAGACTGTGCTGATCCCCGACCTGCGCGCCGGGTGTTCGCTGGCGGCCTCGATCACCGGGGCGGACGTACGGCTGATCAAGGCGCGCTATCCGGGGCTGCCGGTCGTGACCTATGTGAACACCACAGCCGATGTGAAGGCCGAGACCGACATCTGCTGCACCAGCGCCAACGCCGTCCAGGTGGTGGAATGGGCCGCCGCCGAATGGGGCGTCGACCGCGTCATCCTGATCCCCGACGAGTTCCTGGCGCGCAATGTCGCGGCCCAGACCAGCGTCGGCATCATCGCCTGGAAGGGCCGGTGCGAGGTGCACGAGCGCTTCACCGCCGCCGACATCGCCGAGATGCGCGCCGCCTATCCGGGGGCCGAGATCCTGGCCCATCCGGAATGTCCGGAGGATGTCCTGGCCGCGTCCGACTTCGCCGGTTCGACGGCGGCCATGACGGACTATGTCGCGGGGCGAAAGCCCAAGCAGGTGGTGTTGATCACCGAATGCTCGATGGCCTCCAACATCGCCGGCGATGTGCCGGGCGTGCAGTTCATCGGCCCGTGCAACCTGTGTCCGCACATGAAGCGGATCACGCTGGTGAACATCCGCGACTGCCTGGTCCATATGCAGTTCGAGGTGACCGTGCCCGCCGATATGGCCGAGCGTGCGCGGCTGGCGGTGCAGCGGATGGTCGATCTGCCGCCGCCCGCGATCCCCGCCCGCTATGACCTGTTCAAGGCGCGCCACTCTGTGGCGGTGGAGCTGATCTGATGCATTACGTCGCCCCCAGAACCCGGTTCGGAGGTTTCGTCCTTCTCCCCTTGCGGGAGAAGGTGGCTCGCGAAGCGAGACGGATGAGGGGTCACGACGACGCTGGCGTCGAACCCCGGACCGACCGCTTCCGGGACCGTGCGACCCCTCATCCGTCAGGCCGGGCCTTGCCCGTCCCGACACCTTCTCCCGCAAGGGGAGAAGGGAAATGACCGGCCCCTGGGACCGCCCAGCTGACCCGGCCGCCGCCTCGCCCCCTTCGGTGGAGCGCCCGCCCGTGCAGCCCGATCTGGTCAAGGGCCAGCATCCGGCATGGGCCCTGATCTCGACGGCGTTGCTGGGCGGATTCATCTGGTGGATCAGCGGCAGCTGGGTCATCGCCGTGGCAGCGATTTTTGGCCTGCTGGTGCATGAATATGGGCACGTCCTGGCCATGAACCGGCTGGGGATGGGCCCCGCCAAAATCTACATCATCCCCTTCCTGGGCGGGGTCGCGCGTGGCCAGCGGATGCCGGTCAGCGAATGGGACGGGGTTCTGGTGTCCCTGGCCGGACCGGCCTTCGGCATATTGGCGGTCCTCCCCTTCTTTGCCCTGGGGGCCTATACCGGACAGGCCGAGTGGTTCGTGGGCGCGGCGGCGATCGCGGCGATCAATCTGATCAACCTGGCCCCCGCGCCGCCTCTGGACGGGTCAAAGGCCCTGGGGCCCGTGCTGGCCCGCATCCATCCGATGGTCGAGATGGCGGTCATGGTCCTGATCGGCCTGGCCGTCGTGGCCTGGGGCGTGATGAGCGGTGCCTATATCTTCGCGGTCTTCCTGGCCCTGGCCCTGATCGGCCATCTGCGGCGCGGCACCTGGCGGCCCGACGGGCGGCCGCTGACCTGGCGCGAGGCGGGAATGAGCGTCGGCCTGTTCCTGATGACCGCCCTGCTGTGCGCGGGCGT
>Ga0209066_10002160_pt1 | contig 24579 bp, 28 predicted proteins | sample All_14_2_FD_187198 | JGI IMG/M metagenome (GOLD analysis project Ga0209066, IMG submission 187198) | Freshwater microbial communities in response to fracking from Pennsylvania, USA - Allegheny Zone_MetaG_DW_15 (SPAdes) (version 2) ... | reverse complement strand
CTCTCAGGCATCGGCGGCTCGGGCATGTTGCCCTTGGCGCTGATATTATTGGGGCTGGGCCATAAGGTGTCGGGTTCTGATCGCGGGCGCGAACAGGGGCGAACGCCCGAAAAATTCGCCGATCTTGAAGCCAAAGGCATCAAGCTTTATCCGCAGGACGGGTTGGGCATTGCAGGTATTGACGCGCTCGTCGTATCCGCCGCGATTGAAGATACCGTGCCCGATGTAAAAGCCGCGAAAGATGCCGGTATTGAAATTATCAAACGCGCCGATTTGCTGGCGCAGTTATTCAACGGCTTTAAACGGCGCATCGCCGTTGGCGGTACATCCGGCAAAACCACCACCACGGGCATGATCGGCTATATGCTGAAAGAAGCAGGGCAAGACCCCGTGCTCATGAATGGCGGCGTACTTAAAAATTACGGCGCAACCGCGCTCACGGGGCAGGGCGATGTATTCGTGACCGAGAGTGACGAAAGCGACGGTTCAATCGCATTCTACAATCCTGATGTGGCGGTGCTGACCAACGTATCGGTTGACCATAAAGGCCTTGATGAACTGCGTCAGTTATTCGGCGACTTCGTGAATAAAGCCCGTGTGGCCATCATCAATGCTGATAACGCGGAGGCTGCAGCCTTGGCTGGCCCCAACGCCACCACCTATGGCCTGAATGGCGGCGATGTCACGGTGAGTGACGTATTTTACCTGCAGGAAGGCGTATCGGCCGTTGTGCGGGCAGGCGGTAAACGCGCGGCCATCTCGCTGGAAGTGCCGGGCGCGCATAACCTTTCAAACGCGCTTGCAGCCATTGCGGCGGTCACGGCTTACGGCGTGCCCCTGCGTGATGCCTGCGACATGCTGGGCCGCTTCACTGGCATCAAGCGCCGTATGGAATGGGTTGGCGAAGCCCACGGTGTGACCGTGATGGACGATTTCGCCCATAACCCTGACAAAATCGCCGCCACCCTTTCGGCCCTCAAGCAGTTCGATGGCCGTATTATTGTAATTTTCCAGATGCACGGCTACGGCCCGCTGAAATTGCTGTGGCAGGATCTGGCCAAAACCTTTGCCGACCATCTGGGGCAGGGCGACCATGTATTTATGTGCGACCCGCTGTATCTAGGCGGTACGGCTGATAAAACAATCGGCACGAAACAGGTGGTTGAAGCCATTGGCCCCCGCGCGACCTGGTTTGAAACACGGGCTGAATGTGCCCAAGCCGCGCTTGCTATGGCGGAAGAGGGTGACCGTATTATCGTCATGGGCGCGCGCGATGACACGTTGTCCGATTACGCTCAAAGCCTCTTAAAAGCTATTAAGGCATCATAAGAGGCCGCGACTGCGGCCCGCCCTTTCGGGCGAAGCCAAAATGCGCGCGGCGTTTGAGCGCGCTATGATGAAGTTGCAAACCATTCGCAAGTAAAATCAAAAGCTTGCACATATAGCACCGAAATTGTACGGTATGCACCATGATCAAACTATCGCGCATGTCCGATTATGCTGTCGTGGTGCTGGAAACACTCTGTCGCCAGGATAGCGCTGCCTTATCCGCATCGCAGATCGCGGTCGATAGCAAATTGCCTGAGCCCACAGTCGCCAAAGTGCTGAAACTCATGGCCGCAGGCGGTATTGTCACATCGTCACGTGGGGCCAATGGCGGCTATGCGCTGGCGCGTGCGCCGCAACTTATCAACGTATTTGAAATTGTATCCTGCATTGAAGGCCGCCTGAGCCTCACCGCCTGCGTTGAGGGCGGAGATGAACCCTGCGCCCTTTCCGGTGCCTGTGCCATGACAGGCCGGTGGGATGTTGTAAACGAAGCCGTGCGTAAAGCCTTTTCCGATATCACTTTGGCCGACATGCTGGTTGCTACCAAAAAGAAGGTGGCGTAATGGCCGCCACGACCGAAACTGTCAAACAAGTACAGATGATGTCCGGCACCTACACGGCCGGCTTCACGACTGACATTGACATGGAATATGCCCCCAAAGGGCTGAATGAAGATATCATCCGCATGATATCGGCTAAAAAGAACGAACCTGAATGGCTGCTGGAATATCGCCTCAAGGCCTATCGCCACTGGCTCACCATGCCTGAGCCTGACTGGGCCAAACTAAATATCAAACCGATCGATTATCAGGACGCGCATTACTATGCCGCGCCAAAAAGCAAGAACGTGCCTAAATCGCTCGACGAAGTTGACCCGAAATTGCTGGAAACATATGCCAAGCTGGGCATTCCGCTGAAAGAACAGGAAATACTGGCGGGCGTGGCTGTCGATGCCGTGTTCGATAGCGTCTCAGTCGCAACCACCTTCAAAGCAAAACTGGAAGAAGCGGGCGTTATTTTCTGCCCCATCAGCGAAGCGGTACAACGCAGGCCTGATCTGGTTCAGAAATATCTGGGCTCGGTCGTGCCCTATGGCGATAACAAACACGCCTGCCTGAATGCCGCTGTGTTTACCGATGGGTCTTTTGTGTACATCCCGCCAGGTGTGCGCTGCCCGATGGAGCTATCGACCTATTTCCGCATCAATGCCAAGAATACTGGCCAGTTTGAACGCACGCTCATCATCTGCGACAAGGGCGCGTATGTATCCTACCTTGAAGGCTGCACGGCCCCGATGCGCGATGAAAACCAGATGCACGCCGCCGTGGTTGAACTCATTACCCATGACGATGCCGAGATCAAATATTCCACCGTCCAGAACTGGTACCCCGGTGATGAAAACGGCATTGGCGGTATTTACAACTTCGTGACCAAACGCGCCTTGTGCGAAGGTAAAAATTCACGCGTGTCATGGACTCAAGTCGAAACGGGCTCTGCTATCACTTGGAAGTACCCAAGCTGCATTTTAAAGGGCGATGGCTCACAAGGTGAATTCTATTCGGTCGCCATCACCAATGGCCGCCAGCAGGCCGATACGGGTACCAAGATGATTCATCTCGGTAAAAACACGCGTTCGCGCATTATCTCGAAGGGGATAGCGGCGGGTAAGTCCGACAATACCTATCGCGGCGCTGTCAAAATCATGCCGCGTGCATCCAACGCGCGCAATTTCACGCAGTGCGATAGCTTGCTAATTGGTGATTTATGCGGCGCGCATACCGTGCCCTACATTGAATCAAAAAATGCCAGCGCGGCGCTCGAACATGAAGCGACGACCAGCAAAATTTCGGAAGACCAGTTGTTCTATTGCCGCCAGCGCGGGCTGAATACGGAAGAAGCAGTGGCGCTTATCGTCAACGGTTTCTGCCGCGATGTTTTACAAAACCTGCCGATGGAATTTGCCGTTGAGGCACAAAAACTCGTTGGTATTTCATTGGAAGGAAGTGTGGGATGACCGCAAAACTTAAAAAACTGCTTGAAGGCGATATTGCTGTCACTGTTTTGCTGTGGGCAGCCGCGCTGACATTCGGCGTGCATATCCTCACCATCATTCCAGATTTTATAAAATTCGTGCAGGTGCGCCCGTTTGTGGCCCTTTTTGGCACCGCTATCTCGTTTGCGAATTCTCTGTGGCAGCCTGCGCTGCTGCTAGGCATTGCAAAATTAATTGAAATGAAAAAAACCAAAAACAATATCGAAGGGTGATTACTTTAAATGGCTAACTTAATTTTCTTTGTACTTGGTCTCGTTGGTGCTGGCTGCTGCGTCTATATGTTCTGGGCGATCGAACAGGAACGTGTTGATGGCAATAGCCTGAAATACTACATCATCAACGGCATTGGAGGCTTCCTGATCCTCATATCCGTCCTGCATGATTTCGATGGCGGCGATATGGGCAGCGTAGCTGTTGAAGGCGCGTGGGTTGTGATTTCCCTGATGGGTATTTTCAAACTGTTACGCAAGGGTCGTGCCGATGCTTGAACATTTTTTTCAAAAAAAAACGTTTAATGCTCTCTGCTATATGGTTGCAGGTTTTTATCTAGCGTCGACGATAGCGATGTTTCTTGTTTTCTACTTTGATATTTGTTCTCTGCAAATCGGTATTTGGTGTCCTTCAAACCGTTGGATGCAGTTTGCTATTCAATTTTGTTCCCCCGCATCTTGGGAAATTATTATATTTTTTGTATCTGCGCTCTTCTTTTTTGGTTCGTTAAGTTTTCGTTTGCTATTAATTCTTCTTTCAATGGCTTTTATTAATTTTTTAGCATTTCGGGGGGTGTTTCTTTTAACTTACAGTCTCTGGAAAAACAAAGTTCACAAACTTAATAAGGTGTCCGATGCTTGAAATCAAAAACCTGCACGCATCCATTGATGGCAAGGAAATCCTCAAAGGGCTGAACCTGACGCTGGAAGCGGGCAAGGTTCACGCCATCATGGGGCCGAATGGTGCGGGTAAATCCACCCTGTCATACGTATTGGCAGGGCGTGATGATTATGAAGTCACGCAAGGCTCGGTCACGCTGAACGGCGTTGACGTGCTGGGCATGGAACCCGAGGCGCGCGCGGCTGCAGGCCTGTTCCTGGCATTCCAGTACCCGATCGAAATTCCTGGTGTGCAAACAACCACGTTTTTGAAAACGGCGGTTAATGCCGTGCGCAAGGCAAAGGGTTTGCCTGAAATGGACCCCGTTACGTTTTTGAAAACCCTGCGCGCGAAAGCGGCGCAATTGGGCGTAAAAGACGAAATGCTCAAGCGCCCGCTTAATGTCGGTTTTTCGGGCGGTGAGAAAAAGCGCATGGAAATCCTGCAAATGGCAATGCTTGAGCCATCTGCCGTTATTCTTGATGAAACCGATTCTGGGCTTGATATCGACGCCCTCAAAATTGTCGCCGAAGGCGTGAATGCCCTGCGCGCACCTGACCGCACTTTCCTTGTCATCACCCATTACCAGCGCCTGCTTGATTACATCGTGCCTGATGTCATTCACGTGCTGGCCGCAGGGCAGATCGTCAAATCTGGCGGGCCGGAACTTGCGAAAGAACTTGAAGCCACGGGTTACGCTGGCTTGGGTGAGGCCGCTGCGTGAGCGTACAAAAACCGTCCCGCTACAGCCCTGATACCGCGCAGCCGTTTTTAAAACAGGCCAATGATGCGCGGGCAAAACCATGGCAGGCGGCAGCCTTTGCACAACTGGCTGCGCGCGGGCTTCCGACGCCTAAGCTCGAGCGTTGGAAATACACGAATCTGGCGGGCTTCGCGCAGTCAGGCGCAAACCTTGCCCAAAAAACAAACTTAGGCACCAACCCCGTATCATTGCCGTGGATGTTCCAGAACAGCCGCAAGCTGGTTTTCGTGAATGGCTTTCTGGCACTGGGCGATGCGCGCATAACACTGGCCGGGCAGGGTATGGACGCCGCGTGCGACACGGCCCCCATGGATATGTTCGCCGATGGTATGATGTGGGCGCTCAATATGGCGCTGGCCGCAGACGGCCCGCAAATTACCGCGACGGAAGACGGCGCTTTATTCGAAATCATGTATCTGGGCCAGTGGGCCGATGACAAATTGCTGGCGTCTCCGCGCGGCACAATCGATGTTGCCGCCAATATCGGCGTAACAATCGTTGAACAGTTTCTGCCCGTGGGCGCAGGGCAGGTGCATACCAATGCGGGCCTTGAAATCAATGTGGCCGCTGGTGCCAAACTCACGCATATCAGGGTGCAGGACGAAGGGCGCGACCGCACGGTCATTAGCACGACCCACGCCCGCGTCGCGCGTGATGCCACATACGATGCCTTCTTTTTGAATCTGGGCGCGGGCCTCAGCCGTCAGGAAATCTGGGTAGAACTGGATGAGGCGGGCGCACGCGCCACCATCAACGGCGCGCAGCTTTTATCGGGCCGCCAGCATATGGACACAACCGTGCTGATCGACCACAAGGCACCGCATTGCAGCTCAAGCCAGATTATCCGCAACGTGCTGGACGGCGAGGCTGTCGGGGTGTTCCAAGGTAAAATCCATGTGCATCAGGTGGCGCAGAAAACCGATGGCTACCAGCTTTGCAATACGCTGATGTTATCTGACCGTGCACAGATGAACACCAAGCCCGAGCTTGAAATCTACGCCGATGATGTCAAATGCTCGCACGGTACGACCACGGGTAAGATTGATGATGCGCCGCTGTTTTATCTGCGCTCGCGCGGTATCCCCGAGGCCGAGGCGCGCCGCATGATGCTGACGGCATTTATTGGTGATCTCTATGCAGACTTGCCTGAAAACGTGCAAACGGCCCTGATGCAACAGGTGGAAGGATGGCTGGACCATGCTGCCGCAAAAGAATCCTGAAACCCTGAATACGCCTGATACATGGCGCGCGGCGTTTCCGGCGCTTGCCGGCAAAATGAACGGTAAGCCGCTAGCTTTTCTTGATTCCGGCGCCAGCGCGCAAAAACCGCAAGTCGTGATTGATGCCATGGTTCACGCCATGCGCGACCATTACGCTAACATCCATCGCGGCATTTACGATTATTCACAAACCACCACGGCTGAATTCGAGGCTGTGCGCGGCAAGGTGGCCACCTTTATCAATGCGCCATCCGATAAGGAAATCGTTTTCACGCGCAACGCGACCGAAAGCATTAATCTGGTAGCTCACTGCTGGGGCCGCGCCAATTTGCAGGCGGGCGACGAAATCATTTTAACCGGTATGGAACACCACGCGAATTTAGTGCCGTGGCACATGCTGCGCGATGCGCTTGGCTTCACCATCAAGTACATCCCGCTCACTGATGCGGGTGATCTTGATTTGGCGGCGCTTTATGCACTGCTGACGCCCAAAACGAAACTCGTATCTTTTGTGCACATCTCGAACGCGCTGGGCACCATCAACCCTGCCTCGGCCATTACAGCCAAGGTCAAAGCCTATAACCCGAATATTCATGTGCTGGTTGATGGTTCACAGGCTGTCGTGCATATGGCCACGGATGTTCAGGCGTTAGGCTGTGACTGGTTCGTGTTTACAGGCCACAAGCTCTATGGCCCGACGGGCGTAGGCGTCCTATGGGGGCGCGCTGACGTGCTCAACGCCATGCCGCCCTACCAAGGGGGCGGCGACATGATTGAACGCGTCACGCTGGCTGGCAGCACCTACCAGAAGGCCCCGCAACGCTTTGAAGCCGGTACCCCCGCAATAGCCGAGGTCATCGGCCTTGGTGCCGCCATCGACTTTGTAACCGCTATCGGCATGGATGCCATTGGCGCACACGAGGCCGCACTGGCTAAAGATTTGCTGGCAAGGCTTGCCGCGCGCCCTGATGTGCATGTCTATGGCCAGCCAAAGCATAGGGCAGGCATTGTATCGTTCAGTGTTAACGGCGCATCACCTGCCGACATTGGCATGATACTCGACCAGTGCGGCGTGGCCGTACGCACCGGGCATCATTGCTGCCAGCCGCTTATGAGCCATCTGGGCGTGGAGGGTACAATACGCGCCTCGCTCGCCCTATATAACAATACTGCCGATATAGACGCCCTTGAATCGGGGCTTGATAAAGCACGGAGGTTACTGGCATGAGCCTTAAGAAACCGGTGGCCGATACGGCCATGGTCAAGACAGCCTTGGGTGATTTGTACGACCCGTTGTCCGAACCGCCAAACACCGAACATTCGGACCACCCCGTGTGGCCCAAAATCCGTGCGGCGTTGTGCGATGTGTATGACCCCGAAATCCCCGTCAGCATCTATGAACTGGGGCTGATGTATAAGGTCATGATCACCGATGCCGATGGCGTCAGCGATGTTTACGTCGAAATGACACTCACATCACCCAACTGCCCCGTAGCGCAAGACATGCCGGGCATGGTACAGGGCGCCATCATGCCGATTGAAGGTATTGGCGAAGTGAAGGTCGATATTGTTTTCGACCCGACATGGGATAAATCGTTTATGTCCGAAACTGCGAAACTGCAACTGAACATGTTTTGATGCCATGAAACCGCTTTTGACCATATCGCCCGATGCCGCCGCCTTTCTGGCTCCTAAACTTGCAGGGTTTGCAGGCATACGGGTCACCGTCAATAAAAAGGGCTGTGCGGGCGGTGAATACGAATTTGCGCCGTTAAAGGCTGATGCGGTAACGCCCGACCTTGATAGCGCTGAAGATAACGGGGTTAAAATCTTCTTCCCGAAAACGCTGCTGCTGTCGCTGATAGGGTCAGAGCTTGTGTTGCAGCGTGACCAGTTCAATACGCGACTGGATTTTAAAAACCCGAACGAAGTCTCGCGCTGCGGCTGTGGCGAGAGCGTGCAGCTCCCGCCTCAATCTTAAAAATAAGTCTTACGACATTTCGTGACGTTGCACGCGGAAACCGCCTGACGGGTTTGCGTGGTACATATGTTCGGGCACGGTTTCGTAAGTGCCTCTCATGCCCAGTGTAGGCGCGGCGTGGTCCAGATGTGCGCTGCGTACGGCGCTAACATTGGCATCGACTTCGGGCAGGCTGCCCAAACGGTCCAGCGCCCATTTGGGGTCTTTTGAAAACGCGCTATCGGCAATCTTGAATACGAAATTGGCGTGGCCAGGGTTGGTCACAAAATCGGTCACGGGGTGCCCGCCTTCGTAAATGCCGTTCTGTGTATCGCAAATGACGGTGTGGCCTTTCGTGAAGCTGCTGTCGGTTACGCCCGTCATATGAATTTGGCGCAGGTTCAATTCCATCGCATCGCGCATGGCATCCACCTGTTCGGGCGTGGCACCATCACGGCCCACAAAATAGGTGGTGTAGGCAGCGCTGCTGGTAGCACGCAGTATTTTGGTAAGGTCCGTGTGCAGGCGTTCTTTCATCTGTTTGACGTCGGTATCAGGCGTCACTACCAGCATCAGGCCCACTTCATGGCCACCATTTGCAAGTTCGGCCATGGCCTGCGTGGTGCGCGGGTCATTAAGGTCATAGGAAGGTGATGTGCTTTCAAAGAAGAAGGTCGCGAACATGCGGTTTGCGCTGTCTTTCTCGGCGGTCTTGATGGTTTTGCCGATAGTGACGGCATTGCTTGGCGAAAAATTCACCGGTACCTGCACGCTGGCGTGGGGGGCAACGGCTTCAGCCACGTTGCGGGCCAATGCCAGCGGTGGCTGAAAAATGATGGGCGCTTTCAAAAGCTCGGTTAGTGTGGCTTGAAGACCTTGGAATGTGAATTCATTCGGGTGCCACAAATGCTCAGGCGCCGGGTACGGCATGTTGTTGCTGGCGCAGAATTCTTTGTTTGGCTGGTAAGGCATTCTAATCCCCTCAGGTTTTGACGTAATTATTCATAATACACAAAGAGAGTCTTGTCAAAATAACAATTGTATCCTTGTTAAAATTTAAGACCAGAGGGGGCATAGGTTGGTAAAAAATAAACAATAACAAAAACGGCCCCAAGGGGCCGTTCGTTACAAAGCGCTTATAAGCGGCTGCTTAATTCATGCGTGGTGCCGGCCCTGAGTGACCAAGGTTTTCTTGCATAAAGCCAGATGCACGTACAACGCCATCATAGTCTTTAGAAAATTGCAGTGCATGACGGTTCGTAGCGTCACGGGACAATTCTAATGTTGTTTGCGATACGTTTTTCATTTTCTGCTCGCCGTCTTCAAAGCGGCGCTCCCAAATCTAACATTCACCCTAGTACCTAAAGGGGGGCTTCTTGGTCGGCCTTATAACCCTCATATAACGTACGATACCCAAGTGCAAAGAGTTCGTCAAGTATTTCCAATAATCCCGTAGATTCGTTAATTTCGTATGAAATTGCAGTCTGCCAAAGGGCTATATCCGCTGCTTTATCGAGCTTTGCGCGTACAAAACGCTCTTTTCCGGCTTTGACATTGGGGCGTTGTAATTCCGGCTCGATGTCCTGCATGGCGTCACGCAGGCCGCCGGCAAGCTGAATAACGGCCCGAGTCGTCGGCATTTGCTGGGCAGCAGGGCAGCTGATGTACACAACCGACTGTTCAGGCAGATAGCCAAAATCCTGCTTGTTACGCAGCACATGGATCGAAATATTTTTATCCCGCGCAAAATTGAGCAAATCGCGCCCTGTTTCCGATTTTGCCAGTAATTTGACGGCAGCATCGAGAATCGCCGCTTCGTTCTCGTGGCGGAAGCTTGCCGTCGTCCCTTCGGACGGCTTGGCTTTAAGGGCGCTATTCAGCTTGGCGATCAGGTCGGACATTTCAGTGCATTCCGTTGGCTGTTACTGGCACGCTCATCAACATCGCATGGTTCGATATTTCGATCTGCCCGTCAGGCTGGATGGTCAGTGTGGCCTTGAGCATCACGCCGGCAAAGTACAAAACGCCGTTTACAAGAAACATGTCGTTCGCGCGGTCATAAGCAACGCTGACGGGTTCGTAAGCGCGCTTCACCTGTATTTGCTGGTCGAGCGATAGCGAGTCCATGAATGTCAGGTTATCCGGGTCGCGTATCAGGTAAATATCGCCTTCTTCCGTGGTGACATTGCGGAAGAAGAAATCGACATACTCGACCACGTTCTGGTCGGTCAGCACGAGCGCGCCGCGTGCAGAAACTTTATTCAGCGGGTCGGGCGAGCCATCAAGCAGATAAAAACTTGCGCCATCTGAAAGAAAATCGAGTGTGAAGGAAGGTAGCGTTGCGTAGTTGGTGAGGCGCACGAGTGAGAAGCCACGGTAAAAAGACAGATAGGCGGCTGTAGCTTCACTGGTTGTTTTAGAAAACAGTGAGCCGTCAGGTGTTTGCGACACCCGCTGGATAATTTTTGCAGTCTCTCCGCGTTCGAGCTTTTGCCAGTTCATTGATGTCCCTGAATCACAGGCGCACTATACCATATTTGCAGACATCAAACCAAGCATGGGGTTGGGAAAAGCAAAACATTACGAAACGGCTTCAAGGGCCGGGCCAAACACATCGCGGGCCTTCTGGGCCTTGAGGGCGTCAACGGTCAGAATCTGGCGCCAGCGGCGCGCACCCTTGCGGCCTGCGTGCATCCCCAGCATATGGCGCGTAATGGCGTTTAAAGGGGTGCCAAAGCGCGCGCGCTGCGCATCAGCGTAATCAGTCATCGCCTCTATAATGGCGGGCAAGGGCAGGGGCGTGGTGCCGTATAAAGCCGTATCAAGCGCCTGTAGCACCTCGGGTGTATGGTATGCCGCACGCCCCAGCATCACGCCATCGAAGGTTGCTAGCTGCGTCAATGTGTCCTCCACTGTGGCCACGCCGCCATTCAAAATGATGTTCAAATGCAGGAAATCTTTTTTAAGGTCTGCCACAAGCGCGTAGTCGAGCGGCGGCACTTCACGGTTTTCACGCGGTGACAGGCCTTTCAGCCACGCCTTGCGGGCGTGCACCACGAATGTATCGCACCCCGCGTCGGCCACTGTTTTTATAAACGTCCAGAGGCCTTCGCGCGGGTCCATATCATCAATGCCGATACGGCATTTGACGGTCACAGGCACTGATACGCAGCGTTTCATGGCGGCTACGCAGTCGGCCACCAGTTGCGGCTCGGCCATCAAACACGCGCCAAATGCGCCTTTTTGAACGCGTTCAGACGGGCAGCCGCAATTAAGGTTAATGCCGTCATACCCGTAACCTTCACCCACGGCGGCGACTTCGGCCAGATCATCAGGTTCACTGCCGCCTAGTTGCAAAATAACGGGGTGTTCCTGTGCGTTAAAACCCAGCAGCCTTTCGCGGTCACCATGAATAATGGCGGGCGCCGTCACCATTTCTGTGTAAAGCACGGCATTGGGTGTGAGCAGGCGGTGAAAATACCGGCAGTGCCTGTCCGTCCAGTCCATCATCGGTGCGACTGATATTTTGGTCATGTTAAATCTTACGCATCGTCCAGAAAGTGAAGCCCAGTGCCACGAGCGACGCGGCGGCAATGCCTATCATCATGGCCGTGGGCGTGCCATCGGCAAATGCACCGCTAATTGCAATGGCAGCGGCACCGGCGACAAGTTGCAACGTACCCATGAGGGATGCCGCCGTGCCCGCTATCTCGCCATGTTCTTCCAAAGCCAGTACCGATACCGTCGGCAGCAAAATACCGATGAACGCGTTGCCGATGAATAGCACACCGCACAGCACCAGCAAATGGTCGTAGCCGCACGCAACCAGCACGGCCAGCGTCGTCATGACAATTGCAAAACAGATGGCAGATGGCTTGATGGTTGCCATCATGCCGAAGCGTTTGCCTAAATAGCCATTCAGTTGCGCGGTCGCAAAAAACGCGGCGGCGTTGATTGAAAACGCGAGGCTGTATTGCAACGGCGTCAAACCATAGTGGTGGCTTAAAACAAAGGGCGAGTTGCCGAGATAGATAAAGAAGCTCGTGATCGCGAATGTGCCAATCAACGTCATGCCCATGAAGCGCCGGTCGGTCAAAAGCGTGCGGTAAGCCGCCATTAAACTGGCCATATCGCTTTTGATACGGCGTTCGGGTGGTAGCGTCTCGCCTATCATCGTGGCCGTTAATACAAAGCCCATGATGCCAAGCGCTGTCACGACCCAGAACACCATGCGCCAGTCGCCGTATTCAACGATGTAACTGCCCGCAAGTGGTGCCAGAAGGGGCGACACGCTGAACACCAGCATCAGCAACGACATCATGCGCACTTCATCAAGCCCGCTATACATATCGCGCACGATGGCGCGCGCGATGATAATGCCTGCGGCCCCGCCAATACCCTGTATGAAGCGCAGGCCGATCAGTGTTTCGATATTGGTGGCAAGCCCGCAGCCAATACCGGCCAGCACAAACAGGGCAATGCCGACATACAGCGGCTTCTTGCGGCCGGCCACGTCAGACACGGTGCCGAAAACCAGTTGGAACAGCCCGAACGATATAAAGAATGACGTCAGGCTCAGCAGCGCTTCCTTGGCGGGCGCGCCGAGGTCCGTGCCGATGGATGGCAAAGCGGGCAGGTACATATCAATCGCAAAGGGACCGATGGCCGTTATAAGGCCAAGGATGACGGCGTTACGTATGAAACCGGATGATGCGTGCATAGATGGGCCTTGCTGGAGGTCTAGGTGTTGCGCTGCGTCAGTGTTTTCGGTAAAAATCTCGAACCATGTCGAAACGCCCTGTTCTTACCCTCTTTATCTGGCTTGTGTCACTGTTTTTACAAGGACCGGCCTTTTCGCAGGAGCCTGCTGCGGTGCCACCGGCGGCGCCAGCCGCGCTACCGTCGCAGGTTGGCACTGAAACAGGGTCGGTTACGGGCCTGCCAATGCCACGTTTTGTCAGTTTACGGTCCGATACCGTGTATGTGCGCGCGGGTCCCGGTATGCGCTATCCGGTCAAATGGGTGTACCAGCGTCGCAGCTACCCGCTGCAGGTTGTGCAGGAATTTGATACATGGCGCAAAGTGCACGATGTCGAGGGCGATGAAGGCTGGGTGCATCAATCACTTTTGTCCGGCAACCGTCACGTGCTCGTGCAGGGCACATCGCCCGCAACCCTATATAAGAAGCCTGAATCCGATGCGCGCGCGGTTGCACAAATTGAACCCAGTGTTGTTGCAAAACTCAACGAATGCGCAGACACTTGGTGCAACGTATCCGTAAGCGGTTACAGTGGATGGTTATTGAAGTCATCACTCTGGGGCGTTTACGAACACGAGGAATCGGAGTAATCCTGATTCAAGCAAATGCCATTAAGTGAATCGAATCGCCCTTCCGAATCAGTAACTTCTATACCCCTCATCTCAAAGATCTCACATCTCCTCATCCATGATCTCGCGTTCCTTGCCCTCGTATATCGATATCGCCCAGTCCTTCTACGGACAGGCCTGCGATCTGTGCCAGGAAGGGCCGAGCGTCAACCTCCTGCGTCTCATAAACGTCTGGGGCGGTGCGCTGGCCGAATGCCTGCTGGATTACGACGTGCCCGAAAACGCCGTCGAGGAATGCCTCGCTGAAATTGGTATCGCCGTTGACCCCGATGTCTGGATGGCGCCTATGCCCCGCTCGGCCAGCGCTTGCGAAATTGATATTGAACTTGGCCGTACGCTCTCCCGCCTCTATCTGGGTGACGGGCTTGAATGGTCGCTCACATCCCGTACCGCCTTTACCGAAGTAGGTCGCGGCCTGCGTGGCCTTGCTGGCGGCGATGATATTTGCGACGCCCTGATGGCAGAATCGCTCCGCACCGCTGTGCGCTACGAACTCGGTGCGCATGGTATTTGTGACCGCGCGATTGAAGTCAAAATCTCAGGCCAGCGCTGGACGATTGCTGATTGCATTTTAGGTTTGTCCGCACTTGCTGGCTCCCATCAGGCTCGCCTGATGATGGATGCCGGTATCAGCAATCCAGCCTCGCTTGAAAAAGCGCTGGATGATTTGATGCGCGTGATGATGGAAGAAGCCGTGCGCCACGGCGTGCCTGAAGAAGTCAATTTGCTTCACGGCATCCCTGCAAACGATGTGCAAACCCCCATTCATGCCGACCTTATCCGCTCGATCGAGCCTCTGGCTTTGACTGTGCTTGAAGAACTCAACGTCATCGACCGCACCAATCAAGCCATAGCTTTGGCCAAGGCCGCAGGCCGCATGGTCGCTGTTGCTGCCGCAGGCGAAGCGCCTGATATTGAGCATGTGGTTGCCCGCCCGCTGGCCCTCTCGGCCATGATGGGCGCTTTCCGCGCCGCCGTTTAATCCGATAATCTTACTGGAAAACAGCCTTTTAAGGCTTGTTTGCCCTTGCGCGCCGTCCTATAAACAGGGTGCCAAAAATGAAGAGGTTTTTGATGACACAAGTTGCGCCTAAAGATGCCGGTTTCGTGCCGCAGCCAGCCTACACCCGCGAAGAACTGATTCAATGCGGTGAGGGCAAGCTGTTTGGTCCCGGTAATGCCAAGCTGCCAGTGCCGCCGATGCTGATGTTCGACCGCATCACGCAAGTGTCACTCGAAGGCGGCGCGCACGGTAAAGGCTTCATCAAGGCCGAACTGGATGTGAACCCTGAATTATGGTTCTTCAAGTGCCACTTTATCGGTGATCCGGTTATGCCGGGCTGCCTCGGCCTCGATGCCATGTGGCAGTTACTGGGCTTTTACTTGGGCTGGACGGGCGCGCCCGGTTCCGGCCGCGCGCTGGGCTTGGGTGAATTGAAATTCTCGGGGCAAGTGCTACCTGAAACGAAGTTGGTGGAATACATCATCGACATCAAACGCCTCATCAATCGCAAACTGGTGCTGGGCATTGCCGATGGCCGCGTTGTGGCTGACGGTAAAACAATCTACGAAGCATCCGACCTGCGTGTCGGCTTGTTTGACAACCCCCGTTCCTTGTAAGGGAGGCCCGAAAGATGCCTATTCTCAACCTGCAATACCCGTTTCACTTCACACAACTGAAGTCCAACATCTCACCTGAGGTGCAGAAAAACCTGCGCCGCGTGGTCGTCACGGGCCTTGGCATTGTGTCATGCATTGGCGTGGGGCAGGCGGCTGTGCTGGATTCTCTTCTTGAAGGCAAATCTGGTATTTCCTTCGTACAGGAATACGCTGATCTGAATTTCCGCAGCCATGTTCACGGCAAACCACAAATCGATCTCGATGCGTTGGTTGATCGTCGCGTCAAACGCTTCATGGGCGACGGCGCTGCCTATAACTACGTCGCCATGGTCGAAGCCATCGCTGATGCTGGACTCGAAACCAGCGATGTTTCCAACGAACGCACCGGTATTGTCATGGGCTCCGGTGGTCCATCGACCATCAACCTGCTGCTGGCTCATGATGCCACGCGCGAAGGCAAAGGCCCCAAGAAAATGGGGCCTCTTATGGTTCCGCGCACCATGTCCTCCACCAACTCGGCCACGTTGGCCGTACCGTTTCAGATTAAGGGCTACAATTATTCCATTTCATCGGCCTGTTCCACATCAGCGCACTGCGTCGGCAACGGGGTTGAACTTATTCAGATGGGCAAGCAAGACATCGTATTCGCCGGCGGCGGTGAAGAAGTGGACTGGACGATGACCTGCATGTTCGACGCCATGGGCGCGCTGTCATCCAAATATAACGCGACCCCTGAAAAAGCTTCCCGTGCCTATGATGCCAACCGCGATGGTTTTGTGATTGCTGGCGGCGCTGGTGTGGTGGTGCTGGAATCACTTGAACACGCGCTGGCGCGCGGTGCAAAAATCTATGCCGAGGTCACCGGCTATGGCGCCACCTCCGATGGCTACGATATGGTAGCACCTAGCGGCGAGGGGGCTATCCGCTCCATGAAAATGGCGCTGGCCACAGTGCCATCCCCTATCACGTACATCAACACCCACGGCACCTCCACGCCAGTCGGCGATGTTGCTGAAATCGGCGCAATGAAATCAGTATTCTCTGAACTATCCCAAGATGTTCCGCCATTTTCTTCAACTAAATCATTAACAGGCCATTCCATGGGCGCCACCGGCGTTCAGGAAGCTATCTACAGCCTGTTGATGATTAAAAACAAATTCATCGTGGCATCCGCCAATATCGAGACGTTGGACCCCGCAGCCGAAGGCTTGCCGGTTGTGCAAAAGCGTGTGGATAACGTGAAGCACACGACCATTCTTTCCAACAGTTTTGGGTTCGGCGGCACCAACGCCACGCTGGCCCTGTCCGCATACGAAGGGTAAGTACAAATGACCAACCAGACCAGCGGGCTAATGGCCGGCAAACGCGGCCTCATTATGGGCGTGGCTAATGATTATTCAATCGCCTGGGGCATTGCCAAAGCCTTGAAGGAGCAGGGGGCTGATCTGGCCTTCACCTATCTGGGTGACCCTATTTTAAAGCGCCTCGAGCCTTTGGCCCGCGAAGTCGGCTCCAATGTCCTCATCCCCTGCGATGTGGCTGACGAAGCCTCGATCGATGCCGCCTTCACCAAACTTGGTCAGGTCTGGCCAACCATTGATTTCGTGGTTCACTCGGTCGCGTTCTCTGACAAAAACGAGCTCAAGGGCCGCTTCCTTGACACCACGCTGGCCAACTTCCTGACGACCATGCAGGTCTCCTGCTTCTCGTTCACCTCCGTCATGCGTCGTGCTGCGCCGATGATGCCGCAAGGCGGCTCGGCCCTCACGCTTACGTATTACGGCGCTGAAAAAGTGATGCCCAATTACAACGTCATGGGTGTGGCCAAGGCCGCGCTTGAAGCATCCGTACGTTACCTGGCGGCTGATGTTGGCCCGCAGGCTGTCAGGGTTAATGCGCTTTCGGCTGGCCCGATGCGTACGCTCGCAGGCTCCGCCATTGGCGGCGCGCGTGCCACGTACAAGGCCGCGGTTGATACGTCGCCCCTCAAACGCCCGATGACCCTCGAGGACATCGGCGGCGCCGCCCTCTATCTGCTCTGCCCGCTCTCAAGCGGCGTCACCGGCGAAGTCCACTTCGTCGATGGCGGCTACAACGTCATGGGCATGAAAAAGCCTGACGCTGTTGTGAATGGTGACGAATGAGGTTTCTTACTGTCTTAATACTGTTATGGGGGGGCTTTAGCCCCTTCGGTAGTCTTTGGGCAGCAGACAGAGCCAAATATCATTCAGACATGTTGGTCTAAGGGCGGAAGTCATGTGAGCGCGGTAGATTGCGAAGCAAAGGCCGTAAATCTGCTTAAGGATGAAATGAACACAGGATATGCAGCAGTTTTGGCTAAAGCTAAGGCACGTGACCAATCTGCTAAAGAAGAAAAATTACCCGCCCTATATCAGGATAATGAAAAGAAGCTGATCACAAGCCAATCCGCATTCGATACTTACATAGAGGCTGAGTGTGATCGTCAAGCCTACTTTGCGGCTGGCGGCACGGGCGCTGCAGATTTACAGATGAAATGCGAATTCTATATTCTTAAAAGCCGAATGGAGGCTTTAAAAACAATCGAATAATCTTAATGCCTTGTCCGTGACAGGCCTTCGATAACATCAGGCACGTCTGAAAACACCGCATCCACGCCCCATGTAAACAGCGTTTTGGCGCGGATGGGGTCATTGATGGTGTAGGCGCAAACAAGGCGTCCGGTATCGATATATTCCTCAACACCTTCGCGCGTCAGCGTCATGTCGCGGCCATTGATGTTGATGGCGGCTACATCCAGATAATCCGCAAGTTCGGCCCAGTTTTTCAATGGTGCGTCCATTAGCAAAGCGCGCTTCCAGTCGGGTGACATTTCATGCGCTACCTCAAGGCTCACATGCTGGAAACTGGATATCAGCAACTTGTCGGTATCATCCCAAATGCGGGAGAGGATATCGAGCGCAGCCTCAGCCGTTTCAACCTCTCGCCCCGGGCAGGGTTTGATCTCGAGGTTCAAGCCCATATTGTGGGAAAGAATGACGTCAATCGCTTCCTCAAGCGTGGGGATGCGGATGCCCGCAAAGCTTTCCCCGTACCACGAACCGGCTTCCAGCTCCTGCAAATCGGCGAATGTAATATCGGCCATATTGCCCGAGCCATTGGTCGTGCGTTCCAGTGTTTCGTCATGAAAAATCACGGGCACTGAATCTTTCGTCAGTTTCACGTCCAGCTCCACCCATTCGGCGCCCATTTCGGCAGCCGTTTTAATGGACTCGATGGTGTTTTCAGGGGCATAGCCACACGCACCGCGATGGCCAATAACACGGGGAAGTTTCAGTTTCGACATGGGATAACCTTCTAAAAGAAAAAGCCCTGCCGGTAAAGGTGGCGTGACGATTCAGGCCGGCACAAGCGTTTTGCGTTTGGATCCGGCCAAGGGGCCGTTATTGCTAGTGCGCTGTTGTTCAACGACATCCAGCTTTTTCATGAGGCCCATATCGCTGTCCGACAACATGGCTGCAATGGCATGGATGGGGTTAGGCGTAATTGTGCCCATGCTGTTTTTCTCGGCCCATTTAACGCGCCGTTCAAGTTGGTCCAGCGCTTTATCTAATAGATTTTTGTCACCTGTTTCATGAGCCGTCAGGTGCGCTTGCACAATATCGCGTGAAACAATGTAAATGGTGTTCAAATTGCGCGTGGCACTTACAAGCATTTCAAATTCAGCGAATAGGCGGTCATCAATGTCCATCTTCGGGTGTGCATCAGCGAGGTTGCTGCGTAGTGTGCCTGGCAGGCTATGCCATTCCTGCGCGCTGATATTCTGCCCTTCAAAGGATTTTGCAGTTTTCCAGTCCAGCATTTGCTGGACGATAGGTTCGGCGGCATCATTAAAAACGTCTTTTGCGATAATAAAGGTCATGGTGATTCCCTTGTACGCGCTGGTTTTGCTTGATTTGCTGCATTGCGATACATGGTCACGAAATAATGTGGCTGAAAAATGACACAAAAAAACCTCCCGTAAATCGCCACGGGAGGTTTTTGAAACTTATTAAAAAGAGAAGCGATTAAGCTGCTTGCTCGTCGTCCGATTTTTTCGGCTGTTCGATTTCAGCGCCCGTGACTTGGTCAACGCGCTTCATCGACAGTTTAACTTTACCGCGCTCGTCAAAGCCGATCAGTTTCACTTTCACGACATCGCCTTCTTTGACCACGTCTGTGGTTTTGGCAACGCGCTGCGATGCCAACTCCGAGATGTGGACGAGGCCGTCTTTCGAGCCCATGAAGTTAACGAAAGCGCCAAAATCAGCGGTTTTTACAACTTTACCGGTGTAGATTTTGCCCAGTTCGGCTTCTTCCGTGATGCCTTTGATCATCGCGATCGCTTTTTCAGCGGATTCGTTGTCAACGGCCGATACCTTGATCGTACCGTCATCTTCGATATCCACTTTGGCGCCCGATTTTTCACAGATATCGCGGATAACTTTACCGCCAGTACCGATGACTTCACGGATTTTATCGACCGGAATTTTCAGGACGGTCATTTTAGGCGCCGTGTTGCTGACTTCCTGACGTGCACCCGTAAGGGCTTTGGCCATTTCGCCCAGAATATGCATACGGCCTTGCTTGGCTTGAGCCACGGCAATGCGCATGATTTCTTCGGTGATGGATGTGATCTTGATGTCCATCTGCAGGGCGGTGATACCGGCTTCGGTACCAGCCACTTTGAAGTCCATGTCGCCCAGATGATCTTCATCACCCAGAATGTCGGACAACACTGCAAATTTTGCATCTTCCTTGATCAGGCCCATCGCAATACCGGCGACTGGTTTGCCAAGTGGCACGCCAGCATCCATGAGGGCGAGGGACGAACCGCAGACGGTCGCCATCGACGACGAACCGTTGGATTCGGTGATTTCCGATACGACGCGCAGCGTGTACGGGAATTCATCAGCCTTCGGCAGCATCGGGTGGATAGCGCGCCATGCCAGTTTACCGTGGCCGATTTCGCGGCGGCCGGGTGAACCCATGCGGCCAGCTTCACCAACCGAGAACGGCGGGAAGTTGTAGTGCAGCAGGAAACGCTCGTGGTATTCGCCTTCAAGAACGTCCATCAGCTGTTCGTCCTGGCCGGTGCCAAGCGTGGTGACAACCAGCGCCTGTGTCTCGCCGCGCGTAAACAGGGCCGAGCCGTGTGTGCGTGGCAGGATGCCGACTTCGGCAACGATGGGGCGGATATCGACCGTGGTACGGCCGTCAATGCGTTTGCCCGTATCAAGCACTGCCCAGCGAACAATGTCGCCTTCCAGTTTCTTGAATTGTGCGGCAACAACTTCTTTAGGCATTGTCTCTGTCGTGAATTTTTCGACAGCGGCTTTCTTGACTGCGCCAACGGCGGCGTAACGGTCTTGCTTGACCGTGTTGCCGTAAGCGGCGCGCAGGTCAGCTTCGAACGTGGCTTTGAGGGCCGTGTACAGGTCTTTGACTTCCTGTTTGACTTCAGGAACGTCCCAAGGGTCTTTGGCGGCCATTTCAGCCAGCTCAATGATGCCTTGAATGACAGGCTGGAAAGCTTTCCAGCCGGCCATGACAGCGCCGAGCATGATGTCTTCGGAAAGTTCTTTCGCTTCCGATTCAACCATCAGAACGCCTTCGGTGGTACCGGCGACAACGAGGTCGAGCACGAAGTCTTTCTGTTCAGCCAGCGTCGGGTTGATGACGTATTGGCCATTGATGTAACCGACGCGTGCGCCGGCAATCGGACCCATGAACGGGATGCCCGAAATGGTAAGGGCAGCCGATGCGCCGATCATGGCGACGATATCAGGGCTGTTGACCATGTCGTGCGAAACAACGGTGCAGATAATCTGCACTTCGTTGAGGAATTCTTCAGGGAACAGCGGGCGGATCGGACGGTCGATCAAACGGCTGGTCAGCGTCTCGCCTTCGGATGGGCGGCCTTCGCGTTTGTGGAACGAGCCGGGGATGCGGCCTGCGGCATAGAATTTTTCCTGGTAGTGGACGGACAACGGGAAGAAGTCCTGACCGGCTTTGATTGATTTGGCGCCGACAACGGTGCAGAGCACGGTGGTGCCGCCCATGGTCGCCATAACGGCACCATCGGCCTGACGGGCAACTTTACCTGTTTCGAGGATAAGTTTTTTGCCCGCGTAATCGATTTCCTTGCGGAAGATGTTGAACATTGTAGTTCCTTTCAAATGTTTTTGAATCAGCCGTGACCCCCACCAAAATGGCAGGGTCCAATCACGTCAGGATCTGGGAAGGGGTGTCCATGGTATCGGTGGACGGGTAAATTCAGAAAAACAGTTCTTCTGGACTTGCCTGTCGACCAATATCTGGCCCCTTTTCAAACCGAGCAAGTAATGGCACGGTATGCCCCGTAAGTCAAAAAGATAGTGAGGAAGAAATGGCTGCCAAACTCGTACTAATGCGCCACGGCCAGAGCCTGTGGAACCTTGAAAACCGCTTCACCGGCTTCAAGGATGTACCCTTGACCGAAAAAGGCGAGGAAGAGGCCATAGCAGGCGGCGAAAAAATGGAAGAAGCCGGCATGATCGATGACGAGGGGGAACACATTTTCGCAGGCATCTTCACATCGACGCTTGAACGCGCGATCTACACGACCGAACTTGCCATTAACAAGCGCCGCAGCGAATTCACCATGCATGATGACCTGCGCGAACGCGATTACGGTGATCTGACGGGCCTCAACAAGGCCGACACGGCCAAGCAATACGGCGAAGAACAGGTGAAAATCTGGCGCCGCAGCTACGATGTCCCCCCTCCGGGCGGCGAGTCGCTGAAGGATGTCGTCAACCGCGTGCGTAATTACTATGACCGCAAAATCAAACCGCTCATCGCTGACGGCAAGAATGTATTCATCGGGGCACACGGTAACACGCTGCGCGCGATGCTTATCATTCTGGGTGTGCGTACGCCTGAAAACATCAACGAAACTGAATTGCCCACCGGCGCGCCGCTGGTTATCGAGTTCGGCGCTGACGGTAAAGTTTCCAAGGAATATTACCTTTAAGGATATCTGCGGGTGAATTTGCCCGCTTTTGTCAGCAAGGCTGCTGGTTGCTGGTGATTGCGCTTTGGCGCATAGGCCACAACCAGCCGCGTTTCGCCCGCCTCAAGGTCGCGCGTTTGCAGTTCAACCAATTGGCCGTTGCGTTGGTTGATGGCCGCAGGCATCAGGCACAAATGCGCATTAAAACCGCCGCCGCTTAAATCATATATATGTTCGATATTCATGTCGTATAGCGCACCTTTTGGGTCGCTCGGCACCGTGCCATGCGCAGCTATATGAAAGATATGACGTGGCTTTACATTCATTTGCCACAGGGCGAACCAGTGCTTTCTGGCAACGGCACGCATAAAGGTTTTTTTGGCATCAATATCTTTGCGCAGTGTTTGTTTTTCGGCTGATGGTCGTTTGGTGTAGTGAAAGCTGACAAGCTCCATGCCTGCGGGCACGCTTTCTATGAGGGTTTGAAAGGCAGCCGCGCGCGCACGGGCTTTGGCAATCTTCTCGGCTTTTTGCTTGGGCGCTAAGGCGCCTGCGGCAATTGAATCAATCTCGTTCGCAATACGCGTATTAAAATCATCGCTTACGTCATCAACCGTATGTGGTGCGTCCAGTTTGAAATAGCCTGCTGCCATCCAAGGTCCGTTGGGTGCAAGGCACTGGAAATGCGGCCGGATTTTACCGCCAAATGCCAGACTTTCGCGGCAGATATGCATGATCATCATGTGGTCAAGTAACATGCCGCAGGTGCCGCGCAGCATATCGCTTTCCTGCGGCGGTAGCTTATCGCCGTGCGTTGCCAGATACCCTGTGAAGTCGCACACAAGCTGCAGGGGCGTAAGGGGGGCTGACCTTGTTTCTGCCTGCGGCTGTGCGCCTTCTTTTTGTGCAAGGCCTGCAAGCGTGCGCCGTAGGGTCCGCAGGGCCATATTCACGTCATAGGGCAGGGTATCCGTATCAGGCTTGAAATGGATGAAGGCGCTATTGGCAGTATCATCGCGAAAGGCGTCGATAGCTTCAATCAGCTGTGTTGTGCGTGTGGCGTTCTGGCTGGCGGGCAGGGCGCTAGTCGGGCTGCCCTGCAGGGTCGATGCCACGAATGATAAATATAGCGCGTTCAGGCGCGTTTCGGTTGCCGCATCGGTAAGGCGCTTGCCAAGCGGGTTTTTCATTTCGTACATGCGCGACAAAGCGAACAGGTTGAACAGAATGTTGGTACCGAATACGCGGTCAATGCCAATCATCCGTTCCGTGTTGGCAATGAAATGGGGGGCGGCAACCCCCAGAAACGCGTGCAGGCTTTTGCTTGATGGCGCGTCCGATTCTACAAGTTTCGTTTTAAGGTCGCGCCAGAAATCAGGGTGCTTTTCGGCGTTATAATCCGTCTGCCCGCTTTCAAGGCGGACCAGCAGGCCGCTATAGCGGTTGAGGTATTCATCCAGCGACTGCATCAGGTTCATGGCACCCGTCGCCTGATTATGGGCCACATGCTCGATGACGGACGACATGAACGGCTTAAGGTCAAGCCGCCCCAAGGCCGCTAGTATTTCTGCGGCACTTGTTGTTGGGGCTGGCATAGGGGTCTGATCTGCGTCCACGCCCCTACGTATCATTTATATATGTAAAATAAAACTTTTAGTTACGATGCCTGCGCGGTGCCTTGGCTTTGGCTGGTGATTTTCCGGCGGATGGCGTCAGCAATCTGCTTTTCAATCTTCTCGCGCTCTTTGGGCTCCATCTGCGCTACGTCCTCTTCGGTCAGCTTGTGAGCTGCGAGGTACGATGCGCGGATCTTCTCGGCAATCGACATTTTCTGGTACTTCATGAACGCGCTCACGGCGTCGTCCTTGTCGCTTAAGGAGGATTTGCTGATATTCGTGTTGGTGGCGCTGCCCATCATATCGGCAAACGATGTCGATGCACTGGTGGTAGTTGCGCTGCTATTGCTGTTTGTTTTGGCGGTATTGAAAATACTGCCGATAACGGATCCGACGGATGACATAAAAACACCTCGCGTAAATGTTCGAACTGGGCGCGGTGGACAATGCAAAAACTGTGCCGAACAGGCGAAATGCAGGTAAAGAAAAACCCCGCTTTTGGCGGGGTTCTTTTTTTAGCCGCGGAGGCCAAGTTTCTTGATAATTTCAGCGTAACCGGTCGGGTTTTTGCTTTTCAGGTAGTCAAGCAGTGAACGGCGTGTGGAAACCATCTGCAGAAGGCCACGGCGGGATGAAATATCCTTTTTGTGGACTTTGAGGTGGCCTGTCAGTTCCGCGATGCGGTCTGTCAGGATGGCGACTTGAACTTCTGGCGAACCAGTGTCTTTGCCGTCACGTTGATACGACT
>Ga0209066_10002159_pt1 | contig 24581 bp, 26 predicted proteins | sample All_14_2_FD_187198 | JGI IMG/M metagenome (GOLD analysis project Ga0209066, IMG submission 187198) | Freshwater microbial communities in response to fracking from Pennsylvania, USA - Allegheny Zone_MetaG_DW_15 (SPAdes) (version 2) ... | reverse complement strand
CACCCATACAGCAAGGCCGCATACAAAGGCCGCAACGTCATAGAGCGTATGTTCTGTCGTTTCAAAGATTTCTGCTGCATCGCAACTCGCTACGACAAACGTGCCAATATCTTCCTAATCAGCAATAATGCTTGCTGCTACAATCACATGGCGCGCCAATTGAGTCCGAATCTTAGATTTGTTCAATCAACCGTTCCTCCATCCGTGACCTTTGGCGGCGGGCAGCCTCACCTTGTCAGAACGCCGCACTATCTAGCTGACAGGCCTACTGCTCATCCGGCAGCGCCCCGGAGCAGCTTCCTGCGTCATTTTCACCACCATCGAGAACGAGGCCCAATCGGCAACTTCATCATCTGGCCGAAGGTCTTTCAGCGTTGACGCCGGGCAGCCCTGTCTTCGGCCCTGCTTTGCGTCTCTGGAAAGATTCAACGGGAAGAGCTGGTCATCCACCTGATCGCTGACCGAATCGAAGACTTCAGCCCGATGCTCTCGCCCCTCAGCAGCATCTCCGCTGCCGACGCCTTTACCAAACCCTGACCCATGCCGAAGAGGTAAAACGTCCTGGGCAGGACCAACCCCTGATTCTTCCGCCAAGCAGGTATTCGCGATGAAACCAGCAAACCTGAAAATTAGCACTCAGTAGAAAGTGCGATAATTCTACTATCAATCGCAGTCATTATAAAACGTGCAATACCGCTTCTGAGGCAAGCGCGCTGACCGAACAGATGCGTAGAAGGCCCACAAATGCATTTTAGTTAGTCGGCTCGAACTTCCCGACTGTAACCTGAATCCGCTTCTCCCGGCCGTCGGCGAAGTCGAGGCATGCCTCCAGGCTGACGCCAGCGGCAAGGGGGCGCCGCAGCCGCAACAGTCGAACGCGTGCAGCCTCTTCCAGGTCTAGGACCTCACCGGGCGGTATGGCCATAGAGCCAATCGGCACGAAGCGGCCTGGTGCCACTTTTACCTCGATCTGGCTTGCGTCGGCCGCATCGGAATGCAGGCGGATGAACTGGCGCACCGAAGCACCATTATTCTCGATGGCAAGCCGCACCAGCGTTTCCCCACCCAAAACGGCCGGCTCGGCATAGGCGTGCTGGATCACCACTGTGCCGATCTCGTCCTGATGCGCCCGAGCCGCATCCGCATAGAGCGCGACTGTGACAAAGGCGGCCAAGCCGGCAGAATACGTCGCTAGAATACGCATCGCACGGCTACTCCATGTCATGGCGCCAATTATGGCCCTTGAAGCGGGCATTGATGCCCGGAGCAAACGAGTGCCCCCTATGCAGCCCCTTGGCGAAACATTCCTGGAAGGTGGGGGTATCGGGGGACAATCCCTTTGCCTGGCATTCCTGCCGGATGGCCGCATGATACTGCTCCTGTGACCAGCCGCAGCCGCTCAGCAACAAGGCCGCGACTATTACAGCGAAGAAACGCATCTGCATGGTCATTCTCCTGCCGTGGCATGCCGCTGGTGCGTAACGATGGGGTCGAGTTCGTCGCCACTGGTCTGCCGCCCGGTGCCGAAACGGGCATAGAGCGCCGGCAGCACCAGGAGAGTCAGCAGCGTCGAGCTGATCAGGCCGCCGATCACCACCGTGGCAATGGGCTTTTGCACCTCGGCGCCGGTGCCGAGTGCAATCGCCATCGGCACGAACCCGAGCGAAGCGACCAGCGCGGTGATTAGCACCGGCCGCAGGCGGGCGACCGCACCGTCGATCACGGCAGCGACTCTATCCACCCCTTCCGCCATTTCCTGTTGGATGCGGCTGACCATCACCAGGCCGTTCAGCACGGCGATGCCCGATAGTGCGATGAAACCAACAATGGCCGAAACCGAAATCGGCATACCGCGCAAGGTCAGCGCCAGAATGCCGCCGACCAGGGCAAAGGGAATGCCGCTATAAACGATCAGGGCATCGCGCACGCTGCCCAACGCCATGAACAGGAGGAAAAAGATGGCGGCGAAGCAGAGCGGCACGACGACAAGCAGCCTGTTCTTGGCCGCGATGAGGTTCTCGTACTGGCCGCCCCAGGCAATCCAGTAGCCCGGCGGCAATGTCACCCGGGTGGAAATCTGCGCCTGGGCATCACGCACCATGGAACCGATGTCGCGCCCACGGACATTGGCTTGCACCACAATCCGGCGTTTGCCATTTTCCCGGCTGATCTGGTTAGGCCCCTCATCGATCTCGATATCGGCAAGCTGGCGCAGCGGGATGGTGGCCAAGCGGCCATTGCCGGGCAATGGTACCGGCAGATTATGCAACACCTCCAGATCACTGCGCACTGTATCGGCAAGGCGCACCACGATATCGAAACGTTTGTCGCCTTCGTAGAGGGCGCCGGCCTCATGGCCGCCGATCGCCGTAGCGATGACCTGCTGCACCTGTGCCACGCTGAGACCGCGCCGGGCAATCTCGCGCTTCTTCAGCCGGATATTGAGATAAGGCAGCCCTGCTGCCTGCTCCACCTTAACATCGCTGGCTCCGTCAACGCTGCGCAGGGCAGCCGCCACGGCATTGGCAGTTTCAAGCAACGTATCGAAATCGTCGCCATAGACTTTCACCGCGACATCGGAGCGCACGCCCGCGATCAGTTCATTGAAACGCATCTGAATCGGCTGCGTGAATTCATAATTGTTCCCTGGCACGCGGCCCACGGCCTGCTCGATCTCGCGGATCAGCTGCACCTTTGTCTTGTCTGGATCAGGCCATTCCTGTTGCGGCTTGAGGATGATGAAAGTGTCCGACACATTCGGCGGCATCGGATCAGAAGCGACCTCGGCAGTTCCGGTCTTGGAAAAGACCGTTGCCACTTCCGGGAACCGGGCCACCGTCTTCTCCACCTGGTTCTGCATCGCCGCCGACTGGCTCAGTGAGGTACTGGGAATGCGCATGGCATGCATGGCGATATCCTTTTCATCCAGGGTCGGGATGAATTCCTGGCCAAGCTGCGTCAACAGCAAGAGAGAGCCAAAGAACAGTGCCGCCGCCACGGCAGCTATACGGCCAGGAATGCCGACGACACGGTTCAACAACGCGCCATAGCGATCTTGCGCCGCCGCCATGAAGCGGCTTTCCTTCTCCTTCACCGGGCCTGTGACAAACAAGGCAATCATCGCCGGCACGAAGGTAAGCGACAGCATGAAGGCACAGGCCAGGGCGATGATGACGGTCAGCGCCATCGGCTCGAACATCTTGCCTTCAACGCCGGTAAAACTCAGCATCGGCACATAAACGATAATGATAATGGCCTGACCGAAGACCGACGGCTGTATCATCTCCTTGGACGCGACCATTACCTCCGTCAGCCGTTCGCGGCGGGTCAATGCCCGGCGCAGCTCATGCTGCTTGTCGGCCAGATGGCGCAGGCAGTTCTCGGTGATGATGACGGCACCATCGACGATAAGGCCGAAATCTAGGGCGCCCAGACTCATCAGGTTCGCGCTGATACGCCCCTGCAGCATACCGGTCGCGGTCATCAGCATGGTGATGGGTATCACCAGCGCCGTGATGATGGCAGCCCGTATATTGCCGAGAAATAGGAACAGCACCACGATCACCAGCAGGGCGCCCTCGGCCAGGTTCTTTTCCACGGTCGCCACCGTGGCATCCACCAGCTTGGTCCGGTTCAATACCGCCGCTGCCTCCACTCCTGGCGGCAGCGACCGGTTCACTTCCGCCAGTTTGACATGCACTGCATCCGCCACCGTGCGGCTGTTGCCGCCGATCAGCATAAGGGCGGTACCGACCACCACTTCCTCGCCGGCGGAGCTGGCAGCACCGCTACGCAACTCATGGCCGAGATCGATGGTGGCTACGTCATGAACATAGACCGGAACGCCGTCGCGGGTGGCGACGACCACATTGCCGATATCGTCAACGCTTTCGAGGCGGCCATAGGCACGGACTACCAGGCCCTCGCCGTTCTGTTCCAGGAAGCCTGCGCCAATGGCGCTGTTATTGCGTTGAATGGAATCCGACAGGTCGTTCAGCGTCAGGCCAAAGGCGAGCAGCCGATCGAGTTTCGGCTGCACATGATATTCTTTGACATAGCCGCCAATGGAATCGATACCGGCAACACCGGTGACATTGCGCAATTGCGGCCGTACCAGCCAATCCTGCACGGTGCGCAGATAGGTGGCGCGCTTCACTTCGGTATCCAGCTTCTCTCCTTCGGCCGTGATATAGCTGCCATCGGTCTGCCAGCCGGTTTCGCCGCCGACGACACCTTTCTCTGCCTTGAAGCGCACCAGCCACATATAGACTTCGCCAAGGCCCGTTGAGATCGGCCCCAACCGTGGCTCGATGCCTTCGGGCAACAATTCACGCGCTTCGGCCAACCGTTCAGCGACCTGCTGGCGGGCGAAATAGATATTCGTCTTGTCGCTGAAGATGGCCGTGACCTGGGAGAAGCCGTTGCGCGACAGCGAACGTGTCGATTCCAGTCCCGGTATGCCGGCCAGCGAATTCTCCAGCGGATAGGTTACCTGCTTCTCGGTCTCCATCGGCGACAGGGACGGCGCCACGGCATTGATCTGCACCTGGTTGTTGGTGATATCCGGCACCGCGTCTATCGGCAGCTTTAGCAGCGATTGCACGCCGAGAATGCAGATGCCGAGCGTGACGATCAGCACGACCAGGCGCTGCTGGATCGACAGGCGAAGGATTTGCTCAATCATGGTCGGATGCTTTCCCGTAGGCCTCAGTGCGAATGCTCGGCTTCAGCTTTTTCAAGCTGGGCCTTGAGCACGAAGGAGTTGATCACTGCCACTTCCTCGCCGGCCTCCACGCCGAAACGGATCTCGGTTTGACTGCCGTCGCTGCGGCCCAGCACAACGTCGCGCTTCTCGAACCCGTCCGGGGTGCGGACGAACACCACCGCCTCCTTCTTCAGGCGTTGAATTGCGGCCTTCGGTACCAGGACGGCAGCCCGCTCGATGGCGCTTTTCACCGTTACCGAGGCGAAATCGCCAAGGCGCCAGTTGCCCGTTTCATTACTGATCTGCACTACGATTTTGGCCAGGCGGGTTTCGCGATCGACTACTGGACTGACGAAAACAACCTTGCCCTCCGCCTTGATCGGCCCGTCGGCCGCAACCAGGTCTCCCTCGCGTATGGCAGCGAGATCGGACGGCGCCACAGCAGCCTCGATCCAGAGTTTTGAAAGGTCGGCAACGGTGAAGAGTTCAGTCTCGCTGGGGACCGAGGCACCCAGCACCCCGCGGCGCTCCACTACCCTTCCGGCAATAGGGCTGCGGATTTCCAATACCTGCAGGCCGGAATTACTGCCATTCAGCCGCGACAGATCACTGCCATTAAAGCCAAAAGCGGCAAGCTTCTGGCGCGCAAGATCGCTCCGGATGCGCGCCTCCTCGACCGTTGCGCGCGCCTGCAGATAATCCTGTTCCGAGCTGATCTTCTTTTCCCAGAGGTTGCGCTCCCGTTCAAAGGTGGTGCGCGCCAGGGCTTCGCTGCGCTGTGCTGCCAGGAATTCACCTTTGGCTTCGGCAATCTCGCGGCTTTCCAGAACCGCCAGCAATTCCCCCTTGGCCACGGCATCGCCAAGCCGCTTGCGCAGATCGACAATGACACCGGAGGACTTGGCGGCCACGGCCGCAACCTGATCCGGATTCGCCACCACATTGCCGGGGAAAGTGGTGGTGCGGAGCAATTCCCCTTCCCGCGCCGGGCTGAGGCTGATGCCCGACTGCGTCACCTGATCATCGCTGAGTTTCAGCGGATTCTCCTCCGCTTCACTGCCATGGCCATCTTCGGCGCCATGACCAGCGGGGCCATCGCTATGCAGGAATGGCAGTTTTTGCGGCGCCGCCACGAACAGCGTGCCGCCGACACCGATAATCAATCCCGCCGCAAGGGCGATAAGGCTGTTACGCATGGGAATCTCCCGATCAATAAGTGCGGCCGGCAAGGCGCATCAACTCGATGCGTGCCAGGTGATAGTCACGCAGGGCTGTGGCATGCTGCGCTTTGACATCGAATTGCGTGCGCTGGGCGTCGAGCAGATCAAGAAAGCCGAATTTTCCAGCGGCATAGCCCTCGGCGGCGGCGGCATAGGTCTCGTCCGCAGCCGGGATGATCGTCCGGCTCAGCACCTCGACTTCGCGATGTGCGGCCTGCAGCGACTGCCGCGCCTTCGCCAAGCTGGCCAGCAGATTGAGGCGCAATGCATCAGCTTCGGCTTCCGCACGGACCAGTTCCTGCCGGGCACGCTGGATACCGCCCCGATTGCTGTCGAACACCGGAATCGGGATCGAAATACCAACCATGAAGGCGTTGCTGTCATCCTCGTTGTAGCGGCGGATTCCGGCGCGTAGCGTCGGGTCCGGCACGGCGGCGGACTGTTCCTTGGCAATGGCGGCCCTTGCCTGGGCTATGGCGGCACCGGCACGGCTGAAATCCGGGTTGGTCCGCAGGCTTTCCTCGTCGGGCCCCACATTGGGGAGGGCGCCACTGCGCTCAAACCAGCCGCCGTCATTGGCCAGGTCGATGCGGGTGACACCGAGGCTGCCAGCCAGCACCGCCAGAGTTGCGGCATATTCGCGCTGCGCTTTCTGGGTCGCCACTTCGGCGGCGGCTTGCGCGATTTCGCTCTTGCGCGCTTGGAACGGCGGCTCGCGGCCATTCTGCACCCGCTCGCGCACGGCACCCGCCAGGGCCTGCGCATTCTTCAGTCGATCGCCTTCAAGCGCCACGACACGGGCGGCATACAGCGCTGACACATAGCCACGGGCGATTTCCTCGCGCAGGGCCAGCTGATCGACATCACGTTCATGTCCTGCCAGAGCGATGCCGGCATCGGCGAAACCGATCCGCGCTTCCCGCTTGCCACCCATTTCGATGGTCTGGGAGAGGCCGGCTGCCACCTCGATCGTGCGGCTGCCGCGATAGGATTTGCTGCCGGCGAAATTATCGGCGTCAACGAACAGTTCCGGATTGGGCCGGGCTTCTGCCTGCAGGCGATCACCGCCGGCAGCTTCCCGCCGCGCCTCGGCGGCGCGCAGCCGCGGCGAATTTTCCTCGCCGATACGAAGCGCTTCTTCAAGACTGCCGATCCGGACCACTGCACCAGAAGCCGGCAATATCTGCACAGGCGTAATCTGCATGGGTGTTTGCGCGGCCAAAGGCTTGGCCAGGCCCGCCATTATGGCGAGCGCAAGCATGGGGAGACGCATGTTCTGTTCCCTTGAACGAAATACGAAGACCGGCACCAACGGCGCCGAAGCGTTCAGGCTCAGGGAATCAGGCTTTGGGGGGTTCGAGCAGGCCGAAAATCAGCCCGAGATCGATGCCGGCATCACGCAACGGCAGCAGGCACTCGGCCGGCGGGAAATCGGCCATCAGGACTTTCAGCTGCGCCGGCATGGCGCGGCCATGCTGGTCGCAATGCACGGCGCAATCCTGCATCTGCTTGGCGGGTGCAGGCGTCTCGTCACCCGTAGCGGCTTCCAGAGGCGCGGCATCGGAGGATACCGAATAGACCAGGGCCGCCGGCTCCGCAGCATTGGCACTGGCATATTCCGCATGCCAGGAACCGAACAGGGCAGAAAACAGGAGTGCAGACACGGCGAGCAGGGCGGCAAAAAGCCGTCCGTTCCGTCGATATGCTGCGATAGCCTGGGTCATGCGCTGTGCTGCTACATTCTTACAGTAATACTAGGGCTACTTAGCGGTAAGACTATACTGCGCCTTACCGATTTCCTTGCCGCCCTCGCTGAGGGTAGCCATGGCGCGGACTGCACCCGAAAGCGGCGCACCGGCCTTGCCGGCCAGTTTGTCGCCTTGCGGCTTCAGTTCCACGCTGCTCTCCGCATTATTGACGAAGAGCTTGACTGACGCTGCCATGCCGCCGGTGGGCTGCAATGGTTTATGATCCTTGATGACATAGAGCTGCACATCGCTGCCCTTGACCACCAATTCACCTTCATAGGCACCGATCTTCTTCACCTGGCCACCGTATTTCGCCTCATCGGCTTGAGCCGATGCCGCGAAAACCAGCGTGGCTGCGGTGATGATCGCTAGTAACGCTTTCATTCGTCCTCCATATGGTTGGCAATGCGTGGGGATATTGCCAAAGCCGACACAGGTTTGCAAGCCTGTGCCCTGCGGCGCTTTGCCACCGTAATACTGTAGCGCATCGCGCTGCCTCAAATTGCGGCATTCCGGATACGGGCGACGTTGCTGTTCATGAGATGCCGCACGAAATGCACGTAAAGCCAGCGACGCCAACCCGTCACATTGGTGCCAACCTCGGCATAAAACGCGTCCGGTGTGTCATAGAGTCCGAAATCGCGATTGATGCCGTCGCGCTGGATATAGGTATCACTACCCGTCCACTCGATCTCCGGCATACAGAGATTCGCCGTTGCCGCACCATAGCCGCAGAAGTTCCGGCTACGATCCTTGAACCGGTGCTGCAGCTGCCGAAGGTACGGCCTGTCGAGGATCAGGCCTTCGAGATTGATCCACCGGCCATTCAGCCAGACCTCCACCCAGCTATGCAGGATGTCATTGGGCGCCAGGTGATAGAAAATTCCGGTCACCGCACCGCGCTGCAATGCCTTGTGGATCGTGAAGCCATGGAAACGGCAGGGAATGCCCACTGCCCGCAAGAGCGCCATGAACAAGGTCGCCTTGGTATTGCACTGGCCATAGCCGTCGGCCAGGATCTGCGACGCCGGCAGGGCGTCGTCGCTGTTATAGCCGAACAGAATCTCATCGCGTACAAAGGTGTAGATTTCGGCCGCCGCCGCTTCCGGCGGCTGACGCCGCCACGCCCGCCGGTCGATCAGTGCCTGGATTGTTGCTGTGCTGAAATCCAGCAAGCGCGTTTCCGCCAGCAGCTCGCTGTTTGCCTGTGCAGCTTCGCCCATCATACCCATCGCGTTCTTCCACTTGTGATTCGGGGTTGCTGGCGATAACCTACAGTCTACAATAGTTATAGCTTCAAGCGGAATTTTCGGGAGAACGGCAAGATGGAAATGGCGATCGGTGCGCTGGCGGAAAAGAGCGGCTGTTCGGTGCAGATCGTGCGCCACTACGAACAGGCTGGCCTGCTGCCCTCTCCGCCCCGCACCGGCGGCAATCAGCGCCGCTATGGCCAAGCGCATCTGCAACGGCTGCAATTCATCCGCCATGCCCGCGACCTTGGCTTTTCACTCGATGACATCCGCGAGTTGGTTACGCTCACCGACCAGCCCGACCAATCCTGCGCAGCCGTCGACAGGGTGGCGCAGAAGCATCTCGAGGAAGTGGAGCGCCGCCTCAAGCAGCTGGAAGGCATGCGGGCGGAATTGCGGCGGATGGTGCGCGCCTGCGGGCGTGGCCGTATCGCCGATTGCCGCATCATTGAAACCCTGGCGGATTTTTCCCACCAGCATTGCCAATTTCACGAGCACGGCACCGCGCCGGCGGCATCGCGGCGCAAGAAACTGTAACGGCGTCGGGAAAACCGCCAATAGGAGGCCGGACCAGGCCCTTGAACCTCCAACGGTTATAGGTATTAGGCTGGGAGAAGCACGGAAGGAATTGCCTTCCTCCTTCACCCATTGGGCAGGATAAGCACATGGCTTCCCTGAACGCCGAGCCGACCAACCAAGGCGACTCTTATGAATGGTCCATTTCCGGCATGGATTGCGGTTCATGCACGGCAAAGATCCGGGATGCCCTGCGGCGGCTGCCGGGCGTCAGCGATATTGAAATCGGCCTGATGTCCGAGCGGCTCCGCCTGCGGCTGGATGCCGGCACTTCCACGCCGGACACCATAGAGAAAACCGTGCGCGCCCTGGGCTTTGGCATTGTCGCGCAGCAGAAAAGCCAAGTCGAACCGCATGAACAGCACCAGCCGGTTCAGCGACAGCACCATGATCACCAGCATCAGCATGGCGATCCACAGGATCATGGCCAATCCTGGTACAACACCGGCAAAGGCAGGCTTGCACTCATCACCGGCCTGCTTCTTGCCGCCGCCTGGGCCATCGGCCATCTGGGATCAGCGCAACTCGGCAACTGGGCTTTCATTGTCGCCTGCGTGATCGGCCTGGTGCCCGTGGCACGGCGCGCATTTGCCGCCCTGCGCCTGGGGCAGCCCTTCACCATCGAAAGCCTGATGACCATCGCCGCCATCGGCGCGATTGCCATCAATGCGGCCGAAGAAGCAGCCCTTGTCGTCTTTCTCTTCGCGGTCGGAGAAGTGCTGGAAGGTGTGGCCGCCGGCAAAGCGCGCGACAGTATCCGCGCCCTGGCCAGCCTGGTGCCCAAAACGGCTCTGCTGCTGACGGATGGCGAACCACGGGAAGTGCCGGCGGAACAGCTTGCCGTCGGTCAGGTGGTGCTGGTGCGGCCTGGCGACCGGATACCGGCCGATGGCGAGATCATCACCGGCACCTCGGGCATTGATGAAAGCCCAGTGACCGGCGAAAGCCTGCCCAAAACCCGTGGCCCCGGCGAGGCGGTGTTTGCCGGCTCGATCAATACCGAGGCGGTGCTGCATCTGCGGGTCACCAAGGCCGCTGCGGACAACACGATTGCCCGCATCATCCGCCTGGTGGAGGAAGCCGAGGAAGCCCGGGCACCAACCGAGCGTTTCATCGACCGTTTCAGCCGCTGGTACATGCCCGCCATCGTATTGCTGGCCACCTGCGTTGCGCTGCTGCCACCACTGGCGTTTGCCCAGCCCTGGGATACCTGGATCTACCGCGGCCTTGCGCTGCTGCTGATCGGTTGCCCCTGTGCCCTGGTCATATCGGTGCCCGCATCGATTGCCTCGGCACTCTCAGCCGGTGCGCGGCGCGGCCTGCTGATGAAAGGCGGCGCGGTGATGGAAGCGGCAGCCGGGATCACGCATGTCGCCTTCGATAAAACCGGCACGCTGACCCATGGCCGCCCGGAAGTCACCGATGTCGTCGATCTCGGCACATCTGGCGAAGGAAAAATCCTGGCTGTGGCCGCAGCAGTGGAAGCAGGCTCAAGCCATCCGCTTGCCCAGGCCGTCCTGAAACGCGCGGCGAAGGCCGGCGTCCCGCCCATGTCCGGCAGCGCAGCCAGAATACTGCCCGGCAGAGGGGTGACGGCCACCGTCGATGGTAAGGAAGCCTGGGTTGCCAGCCCCCGGCATGCGGCTGAAGCGGGCGTCCTGAACGAGCAGGGCCTGCGCCGCGCCGCCGATCTGGAGCAGGAAGGCAAGACCGTAGCGGTGGTATTCCAAGCCGATGGCATCCTCGGCCTGATCGCCATGCGCGACGAATTGCGCGCCGACGCGGCGGATGCGATGCGGCAATTGCGGACCATGGGCCTGGGCGCCGTGATCCTGACCGGCGACAACCCGCGCACGGCGGCGGCCATTGCCGGGATTCTGGGGATGGATTACCGCGCCGAAATGCTGCCCGAACAGAAGCTCGAAGCCATACGCGACCTCAGCCGCAGCGGCAGCGTGATGATGATTGGCGACGGGATCAACGATGCCCCGGCGTTGAAGCAGGCGGCCGTGGGCGTCGCCATGGGCTCCGGCACGGATGTCGCCCTGGAAACCGCCGATGCTGCGGTATTGCGCGACCGTGTGACGGATATACCGGCCAAAATCCGGCTCGCCCGCGCCGCCATGGCGAATATCCGGCAGAATATTGCCTTGGCCCTCGGGCTAAAGGCGGTTTTCCTGGTCACTTCGGTGATCGGCCTCACCGGATTGTGGATCGCCATCCTGGCCGATACCGGCGCAACGGTATTGGTCACCCTGAATGCCTTGCGCCTGCTGCGTTTCGACCCCGAGCGGGAGGCATGAGGTGACGGCATCTCCCGATCAGCCGGGCACGTCGCTGCCGGTATTGGCCGAATCCGCCTTGATGGTGGCATTCGTCATTGCCCTTGTTGCTTCCCTGGGGGCACTGTTCATCGGCGAAATCATGGGCCAGATGCCCTGTACGCTCTGCTGGTATCAGCGCATCGCCATGTTTCCCCTGGTGCCGATTCTCGGCATCGCCCTGTGGCGGGCTGATTTACCAGGCGCGATCTATGCGGCTCCCTTGGCGCTAGCCGGCTTTCTTCTGGCGGCCTGGCATTCCGGCCTCTATGCCGGAATGTTGCCCCAAAGGATCGTGCCATGCAGCGCAGATGGCCCTTCCTGCATCGACAATGCTCAAATCATTCTCGGCCTGCCCATCCCGTACCTGTCGCTCGGTGCCTTCGCCGCCATCATCAGTTGCTTCTGTTTCGCATGGAGAACTCGTTCATGAAACGCCGCAGCCTCATCCTGGGTGTCTCGGCCCTGGGCGCCGCCGCCTTTGCCTCCGGCGCTTTTTATTGGGACCAGCGCCGCAAACAGGAAGCGGCGCTCAAGGCTGCAGTCACGCCGCCGGCGGAAGAATCCATCCTGATCCGCGCCCATTCACCCATCATCGGCCCGCGGAATGCGCCGGTCACATTGGTGGAATTCTTCGATCCCTCCTGCGAAGCCTGCCGCGCCTATCATCCCTATCTTAAAGCCTTGCATAGCGAATTCCCGACTCAGTTCCGTGTCGTCATGCGCTATACACCGTTTCACAAGGGCTCCGATGAAGCCGTGCGCATCCTTGAGACCGCACGCATGCAGGGCAAGTTCGAGGCCGTGCTCGATGCCCTGCTCGCTCAGCAACCACACTGGGCCATGCATGGTGCACCGGCATTGGATGTGGCCTGGGAGGTGGCGGGGATGGCAGGACTGGATCTGGAACGCGCCAAGGCAGACCGGCTGCATCCAGACATTACCGCACTCCTGAACCAGGATACCGCCGATGTCCGGGCGGCGCAGGTCCGTTTCACCCCAACCTTCTTCATGAACGGCGAGCGGCTTGAAGTAGCAGGACCGCGCGATCTTACCGACCGGGTCAGGGTGGCGGTGCGGCAAAGCCGCTGACCTTCAAAAACTATAGTGACACGATAAGCCAAACGGATTGTTTGGTCTTTTCACGCCGCTGGGCGCTGTCATAGCCGATCATGAATGCCTGCCAAGTCCAAAACCTGCAGATCCACCGACCATGCTGCCATTGCCAGACACCCCACCATTAAACTAACATTGCAAACTGACCACTCCGTGGGGGCCGGTCAGTGATTGTGTGACTTCGAGCTTCACGCGGCGCAAGACGGCTTATCTGATCTGAGATACAGGTTCTTCTCACGATGCCTAGCATCTGCACTACCCAAATTCCTGCGGTCTCTCCCAAGTTATCCTTCAGCAGCGTCACTCATGGGGACAAATAGTTTATACGCCGTCATTGAGTCGAAATCTTATTTGTTGTCGATATCTGTCTCGCCGCGTTAGTAGATTACGCCATGCGCTACTGCTGGGATTCAGGCAGGCGAACCACCAATCCGTCGAGTTTCTCGTCAATCCTGATCTGACAGGCGAGCCGGGAGTTAGGCTGAACCGCCTCCAAGACATCGAGCATACTTTGCTCGTTGTCCGACGGGATTTCGAGTTGCTCCATCCAGGCTTCATCGACATACACATGACAGGTGGCGCAGGCACAGGCGCCTCCGCAATCGGCATCGATACCTGGCACTGCGTTCTTTACGGCCGCTTCCATCAGCGACAAGCCCGAGTTCTCATTGACCTCATGCTTGGCGCCATTGTGTTCGATATAAGTAATCTTCGTCATACACATCTCCAATCACTCTGACTGCCTGCCGACCGCTCCCGGCATTTAGGCTGCAACGCTTTTCATTGGTATGTTCTGGTCAATCAACTTGGCCACCGAGACCGGCTTACGTCCGAGAATGAGCTGCTTGCCTATCATGAACTCAGCCGGTGAGTTGACAGCTTCGACCGACTGAACCAAGTCTCCCTTCATGTGGAAAACAGTAAATTTCTCCGTCGCGGGGTCACCTCGCAACAAAACTCCGTCCGCATCGAATGGGTACCCGGCAATCTGCAGCTTCAGTTCATACTGATCTGACCACTGCCAAGGACATTCATCCGGAGGTCGGGTACGGCCTGTGATTGCACTCGCGGCCTGCTTGGCCTGCTCCAGCGCATTCGGCACACTCTCCAAGCGAAACACGCGGCCATAGATTGGCACCGGTCGGCGGGCGACGTCACCGATCGCGAAGACGGCCGGATCAGTAACCGACCGGGAATCCTGATCGACCACGACGCCCCCAGCTGTCGCCAGACCACATTCCCGGGCGATGTCGTCATTGGGCCGCGCGCCAATACCCACAACAGCTGTGTCGCATTCCACAATCCTGCCATCTGCCAAGCGGACACTGGTGATGTGCCCCCCTGCGCCCTCAAAGCCAATCACCGAACATCCCAATTCAAAGCGGACGCCCCGGTTTTGATGATAGCGCTGGAAGAAATCCGACAAGACATCGCAGGCTACCCGCGCAAGAAGCCGGGTCTCCCGGGAGGACTTTTTAGATTTTGGACTTCATCGTTCGTGCTCTGGCTTATCCGTTCCCGATAGCCGACCCCCGTCCCCGGGAGCCCAAGATTTAGAAAGGTGCCGCGCTTGCCAACGCTTACATTTGCACCCTTCACACCAACGTTGGCTGTGATGCCATCTTTCGACAGGTTGAGCCTTAGTCCTGGAAGAATTTTGATACTTTTTCTAAACCTAAGTGCCATGCCCCGCCCCCGTTTCTTAGGATTTAAATCATTGCACTTGCGGTTGGGCCACACATTCGAGCGAGCAAAATAAGGACTCCAAGAGGCAACGCAGACGCGACTTTAGGCACTGCGGCTTCGCTCACTTTATCCCCCATGGTTTAGAAAATGCCGACCCAATCTCTTAAAAATAGAGCAAATCAGTATTTTTGATCAAGTAGATATAGCTCTTGAAAAATATCGCAGGAGAGACATCATAACCGATCAGCTATTTAGCGAACCAAGCATTTCCTCACAGATTTAGCGCTCTCTCCATGTCGAAAGATCCGCCCCCTGATCCGCCCCCGCTGAAGTGGTCCGGTTGCGATTTTAGTTTGGTATTTTGGGTGATCCTCAATAAGGCCATGGTGAGCCCCCCACTGAAGTCGTCAGAGTTGATGTATTGTTTTTTGGCATCAAGTGATGACCATATGCGGCGCAAGATAAATAAGCCGGCAAAGTACGGAGCCGGATAAATCCGTCTTAACACAGATCAACATCTGGTACGGGCTACATACTCGGCTATGCTATATAGAGTAAAATACAAAATCAAATAAAGAACATTTTGCGCTCATTTAAGATCAATAGTAGAACATATGCCTCTCACCCCAGGAGGCAGCCATGTCCCAACCAGTCACACTCGAGCGCCTGCGCACGCGCCTTTCCCAGCTTTCCGGCACCGGTCTGATCGGTAGCGCAGGCAGCCTCAAGCTGCGCATTGCCGAGATCGAGCGAGCCTTGCCCTGGCGTGGCCTTGCACGGGGCGCATTGCATGAGGTGATTGGAGAGCGCAATGCCATCACCGCCTTCCTGGCGGCCGCCATCGGCCGTGATGCACGATCGGAAGAAGTGCTGTGGCTGACCTCAGAGCCAACACTCTACGCCCATGGCTTGGCGCAAATGGGCCTGGATCATCGCAGGCTCACTATCGTAGCGGCTCGACGAACGGATGATCGCCTCTGGGCAGCTGAAGAAGCTTTGCGGGAGCTTGGCTATGGCGCTGTGATAGCCGAGATCGACAGCGCCGACCTTACCGAGACCCGCCGCTTGCAGTTGGCAGCCGAGAAGAGCGGCAGCATCGGCTTTTTGATACGGCGCGACCAGCAACCCTCTGCAGCCCTCACCCGCTGGCGGATCGAGCCCGCGCGCAGCGACGGTTACCGACCTTGCTGGAGGGTGACCTTGGAACGCTGCCGTGGCGCCGATGCTGGCTTCTCTTGGGATGTGGAATGGGATTATGCGACGTTTTCTTTCCGTCTGGTTGTCGCATTGGCCGACGGATCGCTGGCGGCGACAGAATAGCGCGCCTAACGCGCCTTTGGCGCTGATCGCCAAGGACGCTAACCGGGTTCGGTTGACTGCGATTGATGCAAGCGCCATGGCGGAAGGATTGAAGATCGGTATGAGCCTGGCCGATTGACCGGCCCCCATGGAGTGGTCCGGTTTCAATGTTAGTTTAGCTCCCTAGTTTCATGCAATGGCGGCGTGGTCGGCGGAGCTGGCCGGGGTTGCGCAGCCGACCACGCTGGCATCGGGACAAAGACCTCCGGCGCTGGCGGCCGGTAGCGCAGCGAGGCATGCGGCCGGACCGTGTTGTAATGACGCCGCCACGCCTCGATGACGATTTTGGCTTCCCGCAGACTGTAGAAGACCTCGCCGTTGAGCAGTTCATCGCGCAGGCGGGCGTTGAAGCTCTCGATATAACCGTTCTCCCAGGGACTACCCGGCGTGATGTAGGCTGTCTTTGCACCGACTGCAGCGATCCAATCCTGGACCGCTTGGGCAATGAACTCCGGGCCATTGTCGGAACGGATATAGCCAGGAATGCCCCTCAGGATGAAGAGATCGGATAGTACGTCGATCACATCGACCGCCTTGAGTTTACGGGCGATGCGGATGCTCAGGCATTCATGGGTATATTCATCGACCATGTTGAGCATGCGGTATTTGCGACCGTCATAGGTGCGGTCTTCGACGAAGTCATAGGACCAGACATGGTTGCGCCGCTCGGCCCGCAGGCGGATACAGGAGCCGTCGTTGAGCCACAGACGCCCACGTTTAGGCTGTTTGCTGGGCACCTTGAGCCCCTCGCGTCGCCAGATCCGCTCGACCCGCTTGTCGTTCACTAGCCAGCCCGCCTGCCGCAGCAGGGCGGCGATTTTGCGATAGCCGTAGCGGCCATACTGGCGAGCCAGTTCGATGATGTCGGCGGTCAGCCGCTGCTCGTCGTCACGGCCCTGGGGCAGTTTACGCTGGGTCGAGCGGTGCTGCCCGAGCGCCCGGCAGGCGCGGCGCTCGGACACCGCCAGCACCGACCGGACATGATCGATGCAGGCACGGCGACGCGAAGGGCTTAGAAGTTTCCCTTTGCCGCCTCGGTCAGGATCAGCTTGTCCAGGGTCAGGTCAGATAGCCGATCCAACTCCTGCTTCCTGCGAATGTTCCGGTATACGCGCCGTATCCGGCTCAAGCGGTTCCGATTGACTGTCGCCTCGCCAATAGCCTTGTCGATGTTGCCGTACGCCTCTTTGGCATCTTCATAATCCTTCTTGTGCTCCTCCCATTTTGCGGCGCTGAACGTCTGCTCGCGCAGCGATTGTTGCGCGGCCTTTAGCTTGTCTTCGGCAATCGAGAATCTTCGGGATTTCGCCCGCTTCCCCGGACTCCACAAGAGATCCGCCTCGTTGGAGAGCTGGTTCAACTGCTCCCGCAATCCCCCAACACCTGCACCGGCGGAAAACAGCATCTGTCCGACGTCGTCCTTGGCTTCCAGTATTTCCCGGCCACCAGCCTCTAAACGCGTGTGGTCAAGGCTGAACATGCGCTCAAAAAACTTCCGATCCGCACCGGCAATGTAGGGGCGAAGGACCGCTGTCGCTTATCAGAATAGATGACAATTTTTTGCCCGAGTCGGGCGAGTCGAATCCGAGTCGTTGGCAAACAATCACCAGACATTTTGGCAAGTGATTCCCTAGGATCAGCTTTGTTGGCAATGCCCGACAATGGCCAGTAGTTCTCATACATTTTGGCAATTCTAGGGGGCGGCAGTCAGTCTGGATGTCGTTCCAGCTGCACAAATTGCCTCGTTCAAGAGACCCTCAACGGTCTCATTATCCTGCGTTCCGCTTAAATTCCAGGAAGCAGGATAAAATCAATTAAATCAATCAGTTAAATAAAAAAGATGTCGAGCCCAACTCGATATATGTACATACGATTGTAATTTCCGCCAAATACATAATCTATACTAGCATTTAACGCCGGATTTCCCCAATAATCCAAGCAGGCAGGGTGATTCGTACGGCCGTTAGGACCGGGGGAGGTACTTTGGCAGATATCGATTTGCGTGCGGCTATTAACGCCGTATCTGACGTCGTGCAGAACCGGCCGCGACCCATTCGTATCTTCGACCAGATCTACATGAAATCTGGCGACATGGTCATGCAGAGCGAACTCGTCGCGAGTTGGGCCAAGGATAAACATCTCGCCTTCATCGGAGATGGCGACGCGATCAGCGTTTGCGTCGCCTATCTGCAGAAACGAGGCATCCTAGAGTATGGCCCCTCCAAGATCGTGGTGTACGACTTTGATGAACGGATTTGCTCTGCCGTAAAGCGCTTCGCCGATCGAGAGCGTATCGGTAACCTCGAAGCCCGCCTCTATAATTGTGTCGATAAGTTTCCGGACGAAGGGAAATTCGACTGTTACTACACGAACCCACCATGGGGCCAATACAACAACGGTGAAAGCGTCTGCGTTTTTGCCCAGCGCGGCATGGAGGCGATCGGCAATTCTGGCGACGGCATGGTCGTGATCGCCGATGACGACGACTTATCCTGGCCCCGGGCAGTTCTGGCCAGAATTCAGAAGTTCGCCGTCGACCGAGGCTTCTATGTCCAACGGATGATGACCAAGGTGCACGAGTATCACCTCGACGATGCACCAGGCCTGCGATCCTGTAATCTCATGTTCCGATCTGTGAAGGGCAATACCCCGTCGACTGTCAGTGAACCGCTAGACGCGGTTCGCATGCAGAACTTCTATGGTCGTGAAAACAATTTGCGCGTAAAATACGTCAGAGAGCGGAAAACGCTCGAATATGGCATTGCCCATGACGATGAATATGAACTGGTTCTCATCGAGGAGTGACCAGCATGAATGAGATCATTAGACCCGGGGCCGGACTGCTATTCATGAAGGTTGGCATTCACGCGCAGGAGCCGCTGAAAGACATCATTGCGCGTAAGAAAAAAGAGATTGCCGACGCCGGCGTGGCGATGTGGGGCTATGGCGGCAATACCTGCAACCCACTTACGATGGTTCAGCCATTCGCCAAATCATTCGAACGCCGCGGGCAAGCCATCCATCTGGTTATGCATGAAATGGAATCGCACCACTTCGCCGAACAGATTCGTGCTGATGAATATTCTGTGGACGGCGTGACCTGGCAGAGAGTCCACCCAAGCATTAACGTGCGCGGCTCACGATACGCCCTATTCATAAAAGATTTGCGGGAAGAAAAAATGGTTTTGCCGCTGGATCAAACCAAAGTGGCTATCGGAAATTGCCAAGGCCGAACTGGCAGCCGGTACATCCAGGGGCGCGTCGATAAAGCTTGCTTCGAGGTAGCCCCGGAAGCGGAACGCTCGAACGAACCTGGTGACAAGAAAGATTACGACATCAATCTGGTTGCTGAAGTAATAGCCCCTTATGCCGTGTACCTACGGAACACTACGGGCTGAGGATATTTGGCGCTTGCACTCTTAGGCCTTCGATATAGCTATCAAGACCAGCAATCCACTCGGCGGCGGTGCCAGGGCCTGTTGCGCATTTGAAGCAGATGCGCAACGCGGTATCGATGTGCGCCTCGCCGCAAATTGCCAAATTTATGTCAGCCACCGGCACCAGAAGCAGGCGCTTGATCAACTGCTCCATGCAGACGACAACCCCTGCAAGGCTAGTATGGCCACCAAGGGGCTGAAGAATAGGTTCTATACTTTCGATCGCGCGTTTGTCGCCGGTGATCAGGGCAGCAGATCCCCGCAACATCGCGATCGCAATCAACTGACTCTCGCCTACATTTAAAGAGAGATTTACGCGCTTCGCCGCTAGCTCTAATTCAGCAGCCAGGCGCGTCTCGTCGGCGGTCGGTTCCAGAAGCGCCACCTGCGCCAGTATGGCCTCCAATGACTGCAGCACCGGCGCAACATCCTTGGACAAACGCGCCCGGCTCAACACTTTGGGCACATAGAACCTGGCGGCGGCCAAAACACCGACAGAGCCGTATTGTTGAACGAGATAGCCTACAGCATGCTGCAGAAGCCCGTAGGCGGCCGATTTTATGAGGATATCATTATCGGCCAGTGCACCTGTCATTTTTCAGTCAGGCCCATGACATGGGCCAGATAGGCCCCATAGTCCCCCGGAATGGCATCCACGGCCATTTGGCTCTGAGCGACGGTATTGATAATTCTCCATAACGGCTGCGGCAGCCGATAAATCTGCCGGAGAGCAGCGAACACCTTTGTCCAACGGCCTGTGTTGTGACCAAAGCACAGGGCAAGCGTTCCCGGCTCGACTTCCAGCGCGCCGGCATTTTGCAAGGCAACTGCGGCAAGTTCGCGGGCCAGATAGTTCTTCGTATCAGTAAGGACTTTCGGATCCGGCTGACCGGTCAGAAGGGTCAAGGCGTACTGATCGGCCGCTCTTTCCTCCTCATCATCGGCACCACCCTTACGACGTAAGACATCGTCCAGATCGACCAAGGCGATGGTATCATCGTTGAGATGACCGAGCGCAATATGACCGAGCTCATGGGCCATGTAATAAGCCGCCTGCGCTGGGTAGCGAACTTCGTGACCCAGAAGAATTGCATATCGAGCACCAATCTTAACGGTCATGGCGCACATCCGCTTTGCTTCCAGCGGAAAGACCTTCAGGTGTATGACGGGGATCCCTATGCCCCAACAAATGTACAGAAGGTCGTTTAGGTCGACATAGCGGCTTTGATAATCCTTCGTCTCAAGAATCATCGCCCTGAAATCTGCAGGTACCGCAAGATTTGGCATGGCAACTGAGGGCGTTGCATGCACCAGGGCAGACCCAACTGACATTCCGAACGAGGTCAATGCCGCCAACTCGAATTGGTTCTCGCCAGTCAGGCGCTTAAATTTAGCCTCATCCCGCCAAATAAACCTGGGCTCGCTATCATCGAGTAAAGATCGAGGGTCGAGACCAAGTTTTCGGGCAAGCGAAAAGCGCAGTTCATTTTGAGCAGAAGGCGAGCCTTCTGCTTCAGCACTCCACCAATCTGGCCAAGCTGCATTGATTGCCGGATCACTCAAGCCGAAGGACTTGAGCGATCGCCTTAGAATTTTGGAGTCACCTGTCACCGGCGTATTCTCCGTCGCGCTTTCGCGCTCCCCTTACCGACATGCAGCACTGTCCGGATAATCAGGTCCGCATGTTCGGGAGTCTCATCCCAAACCTTCAGGAAAGCAACAATCAGGCGTTTTTTTGCGTCTTCACGACTCTTGGGTGCCGCTGGAATTCCTTCACGGATGTACTCAAGCAGCTTCCGCCGCGCCTTGCCGTGCTGTTTACCGTTCAAGCCTGCCACCAGACGAGACACAGTCGATTGGCTAACGCCAGCCAGCTCCGCGAGGTCTGCCTGCGAGATACCTTCCTCTGATAAAAGCTTGCTCGCCCGGCGGGTTTTTTCTTGCATTAATATGAATAATAATGAATAATTATGAATAGTTCTAGCACAGCTTTCAGCAGGTCAACATGAGCATTCCGAAGCACTTCTGCTGGAGTAAGTTTGGGGTCGAGGCTGGCGAAGCAATCCAATCAATTATTGCCCGCAAAGAAGTCGAGCGTACTGGCAATGGTGGGGTATTTCTCTGGGGCATCGGTAATGCCCTTGGCTCCTCGATTGCAGCCTTGCTGCACAACGCCCGGATGCCAGAAGTTCTTTTCACGCCCATCCGCTCGGCGCCGCGCGCCGTCGATGTATCGCCAGCAGCCGTCGTTGCCTGGACAAGCGCCGAAACCATCGATGGCTCCAGCTACGACCTTCCGCCGGCATCGTTTGTCACGAGCCGCGCTCCGAGCCGGGCAGGAAAAAGCCATTATGCTCTTGTATGCCGTGCCGAACGCACGCTGACGATTGAAGAGAGTGAAGACCGGTTCTTCGGAAGCCAGATGAAAAACCTGAAATCAGGAAACCTCGTCGGTTTCTCGCAGGTCACATCTGTTGTATGTCGCGACGAAAAGCTCCCTGCAGCCGGCGCCCAGTATATGGTCGCGATGCGAGCTCAGTTGGTCTTCCCTTATTTTATCCGGCTATGCGATCCCGTCGAAGTACCGGTAGCTGCCGATGTTTCGGACCCTCGTTTCCAGAAGGCCATTCGCGGACAGGATGCCACGCATCATCGCACCCAGCGGCACAAATCTCGGCAGCTGGCTCTCAACGTTCACTGATCCTTCCAGCAGAGTCGGATTTCATCCTGAGTTCAGCCTGGCTATCGGAGCCGAGCCAGAATCCGCTCCATCTGGTCGATCTCTTCCTGTTGGCTCTTGATGATCTGCTGACACAGATCGGCCAGTTCTGTATCCGTAATTGCGGCCTCCCGGCACATCAGGATGGCACCCGAATGATGCGGGATCATGGAACGCACGAATTCGGCATTCCCGACGGCTGCCTGTGTGCGCATGCCGACATAGCTGCCGATGAACACGAGTGCAGCCACGGCAACGATCGTCCAGTTCAGACGCTGTATGGGGAACATCGAGCGCATGGCGACAAGCATGACGAGAGCCATGGGGGCGACCATCATCAGGGTCATGTAGACGTTGTTGAGGTTGAAATGGAAATTCGAAAGCGAATTGATCATGGTATACATGACCAGGTACATGATGACGAAATCCACCACCAGTTCGGCGGCGAAGCGTAAGTAGTGGGATTTATGCATCTCGGGCGAATGATGCGCCATGGCATGCCTCCAGGACCGTGATCAGACCGGTCTATGAATAACGGGCATAGACCGTCGTCGTTCCGCCCTTGGCAAACAGCAAAACCTCGTAAGCGTCAGTCTCTCCGGTCTCCATGCCGGGCGAGCCTTGCGGCATGCCAGGCACCGTCACGCCGAGTGCGTCAGGCCGCTCCAGCAGCAGCCGCTTGATGTCGTCTGCCGGGACGTGGCCTTCGATCACATAACCGCCAACCCGGGCGGTATGGCAGGAGGAAAGCTCCGGCGTGAGCCCGGCATTGAGCTTTTCCTGGTTGAGGACGGCCATTGGGACGTCCTTGGCCGTGACCTGGAAACCGGCCTTGCGCAGATAGGTGATCCAGGCGTTGCAGCAGCCACAGCTCGAGGTTTTCAGCACATGGATGGACTCCATCGCCCGGACCGGGACGATGGGAAGTACCGTGGCTGAAAGGGTCAGCATCAGAAAAGCGCGACGGTTCATGGTGGTCTCCTTCACATCTTTGGAATGTTGCGTTGCTTGATCAGGGCATAGATCGCGGGAATAACGATCAGGGTAAGCAAGGTGGACGACACCATGCCGCCGATCATCGGCACGGCGATGCGTTGCATGACTTCCGAGCCAGTCCCAGTGATCCACAGGATCGGCAGCAGGCCCGCCATGATGGTGATCACTGTCATGGCCTTTGGCCGCACGCGGTCTACGGCGCCCTCGACGATCGCCGCCCGTAGGTCTTCTCTCGTAAAGGTCCGCTCTTCGATGCGACAGAGCGCCTGCCGGTCGCGTAGCGCATGGTCGAGGTAGATCAGCATGATCACCCCGGTTTCGGCGGCGACGCCAGCCAGCGCAATGAAGCCGACGGCGACTGCCACGCTGAAGTTGAACCCCATCCAGTCCATCAGCCAGAGCCCACCGATCAGGGCAAAGGGCAGGCTCAGCATCACGATCAGGGTTTCGGTCATGCGCCGGAAATTGAGGTAGAGCAGCAGCATGATGACGAAGAGCGTCGCCGGTACGACGACGCTGAGGCGCTGCTTGGCCCGCTCCAGATACTCATACTGGCCGCTCCAGGCGAGCGTCACCCCCTTGGGCAACTGCACCTCGCGGGCCAGCAGCGCCTGGGCGTCGGCGACATATGAACCTATATCGCGGCCCTGCATGTCGATGAAGACATAGACCGCGAGCTGGGCATTCTCGGTGCGGATCCCGGTCGGCCCCTGTTCCAGCCTGGTGCTGGCCAGTTGCCCGAGCGGCACCATGGCGCCATTGGGCAACGGCACCAGGACTTCGCGGGCGATGGCCTGGGGGCTGGACCGCAATTCGCGCGGGTAGCGGATGATCACGCCATAGCGCTCCCGGCCCTCCACTGTGCTGGTGACCAGTTCGCCGCCCAGCGCCATGGCGATGACATTCTGTAAGGTGTCGACGGTCACACCATGCCGCGCGAGCGCCAGGCGGTCTGGCTCGATGGTGAGGTAGTAGCCGCCAATCACGCGCTCGGCAAAGGCGCTCGACGTGCCCTGGACTTTGCGAAGGCTGGCCTCGATCTTCCTGGCAAGGCCGTCGAGTTCGGCAAGATCCGGCCCGAACAGCTTGATGCCAAGCGTGGTGCGGATGCCGGTCGAAAGCATGTCGGTGCGCATCTTGATCGGCATGGTCCAGGCGTTCGATACGCCGGGGATCTGCAGCGCCTGATCCATCTCCCGGATCAGGCTGTCGACGGTCACGCCCGGCCGCCATTCCGATTGCGGCTTCAGGTTGATCACGGTCTCGAACATCTCGGTCGGCGCCGGATCGGTCGCTGAATTGATCCGGCCCGCCTTGCCAAAGACGCTTTCCACCTCCTGGAAGCTCTTGATGATCTTGTTCTGGGTCTGCACCAGTTCGGCTGCCTTGGCGATAGAAAGTCCCGGCAGGGTGACGGGCATGTACTGGATGGTGCCCTCGTTCAGGTT
>Ga0209066_10002156_pt1 | contig 24611 bp, 27 predicted proteins | sample All_14_2_FD_187198 | JGI IMG/M metagenome (GOLD analysis project Ga0209066, IMG submission 187198) | Freshwater microbial communities in response to fracking from Pennsylvania, USA - Allegheny Zone_MetaG_DW_15 (SPAdes) (version 2) ... | reverse complement strand
GTCCACGCCCCCGCCGGCACCGCCCCCCCGCACCATCACGCTCGACAAACCCCTGCGTTCTGGCCAGCGTTTTTATGCCAAAGGATGCGACTTGGTGGTCACCGCCATGGTCAGCGCCGGCGCAGAAGTCATTGCCGACGGCCACATCCACGTCTATGCCCCGCTGCGCGGCCGCGCCCTGGCCGGGGCCAGCGGTGACCGCAGTGCCCGCATTTTCACCACCAGCCTGGAGGCCGAACTGGTCTCCGTGGCCGGCATGTACCGCACCTTCGAAGCCGGCGTCCCGGCCGCCCTGGTCCGCCAGCCGGCGACCATCCGCCTCACCGACCCGGACAGCCCGGAACCCAGACTCAGCGTCGACGCCCTGGCGTTGCGCTAATTTCCTATCCCATTCAACTTTTCGCAGAGAGTATTCCCGTGACCCGAATCATTACCGTAACCTCCGGCAAGGGTGGCGTCGGCAAGACCACCACCAGCGCCAGCTTCTCCACCGGCCTGGCCATGCGCGGCTACAAGACCGCCGTCATCGACTTCGACGTCGGCCTGCGTAACCTTGACTTGATCATGGGCTGCGAGCGCCGTGTGGTGTATGACCTGATCAACGTCATCAACGGCGAAGCCACGCTGACCCAGGCACTGATCAAGGACAAACACTGCGACAACCTGTACGTTCTGCCGGCCTCGCAAACCCGCGACAAGGATGCGCTGTCGGAAGAAGGCGTTGAAAAAGTGCTGCAGGACTTGACCCACCAGGGCTTTGATTACGTGGTCTGCGATTCGCCCGCCGGTATCGAACACGGCGCCGTCATGGCCCTGACCTTTGCCGATGAAGCCATCGTCGTCACCAACCCGGAAGTCTCTTCGGTGCGCGACTCCGACCGCATCCTCGGCATTCTGCAAGCCAAGTCGCGCCGCGCCCAGGAAGGCCGCGAGCCGGTCAAGGAACACCTGTTGATCACCCGCTACAACCCGGGCCGGGTCGAAGCCGGCGAAATGCTGTCGTACAAAGACATTCAGGAAATCCTGCGGGTACCGATCATCGGCGTCATCCCCGAGTCGGAAGAAGTCCTGCAGGCCTCTAACCAGGGCTCGCCAGTCATCCATCAAAAAGAAACCGATGCCGCCGAGGCCTATCAGGACGTACTCACCCGTTTCCTCGGCGACGACAAGCCGCTGCGCTTTGTCGATTACGTCAAGCCCGGCCTGCTGAAGCGACTGTTCGGAGGCAAATAAGATGTCCTGGCTACAGAAACTGTTCGGCAACCAGCCCAAAACTGCCCAGGTCGCCAAGGAACGCCTGCAACTGATCATCGCCCACGAACGCGATGGCGGCGGCAGCGCCAACTTTCTGCCTGACCTGCAACGCGAACTGATCGCGGTCATTTCGAAGTACGTCAAGGTGAATCCGGACGACATCCGTGTGTCGCTGGAAAAACAGGACCGCTACGAAGTGCTTGAGGTCAATATCGTCCTGCCCGAAAAGGGCTGAGTTCCGAGCGCGACAGGCGCCCCTGCCGGGGCGCCCGGATTAGCCGAACTTGCGCAGGGACAGACTGACCGACAATTGCGCCCCCAACCAGCCGAGCACACCACCCGCCGTCAACAAGGCCAGCACCTCGACCGCCTGCGGGCTACGCAGGACAAAATCACCGCCATACAAGGCCGCCAGTTGGGCGACCGGGTCGGCCAGCAGATGCAGGCCGGCAAAAACCAACGCCGTCGCCAGCAAGCCGCCCAACATCCCCTGTAGCGCGCCGTAGTAATAAAACGGCCGGCGAATGAAGCCGTCGGTGGCCCCGATCATCCGCGCCAGTTCGATTTCTGCCGCCTGGGCCATGACCTGCAGGCGGATGGTATTGAAGGTCACCGCCACCAGACCTCCGGCAAAAACCACTGCCAGCATCGACAAGGCCAACTTGCCGAGCTTGAGAAACGCATCGAAACGCTTGACCCAGGCCGAATCGAGCTGAACATGGGCCACCTTGGGCCAGCCGGCCAGTTCATGACGCAACACTTCCAGCGCCGCCGGGTCGGTGTTGTCCGGGCTCAGCACAAAGGCATCGGGCAGCGGGTTGCGCGGCAAGCTGGCGACAATCTCGGCCATGCCATCGCGCTGCCTCAGACGTTGCAGGGCAGCATCCTTGGGCACAAAGCGCCAGTTCACGGTCGACGCTTGCTGCAGGCGTTTTTCGATCTCGGCCACATCGCGCGACCCGGCATCGAGCGCCATGAAAACACTCACCTCCTGCACGCCCGAAGCGTTCTGCCCCAGGGCTCGCAGGTTGTCGAGCAGCAGGTAGCCGAAAGCCGGCAGCGTCAACGCAATACCGATGACCAGCAAGGACAGCAGGGTATTGAACGGCGCCAGTACCAGACGACGCAGCGCCAGCCCCAGAGCCGCCCGGTGTTGGGCCAACCAGCGAATCACAGCAGCCTCCCGTGATCAAGACAGAGCAGGTTGGGATGATAACGATCGACCCAGCTCTGATCGTGCGTCGCGACCACCACGGTGACACCGACGCGATGAAAGTCGGCAAACAGGTCAAGAATCTGGATGGCCGAGGCCTGATCGAGATTGCCAGTCGGCTCATCGGCCACCAGAATGCTGGGCCGGTTAACCACGGCACGGGCAATGGCCAAACGTTGCTGCTCACCACCGGACAGAGCGATCGGATTAGCCCGCTCCCGGCTCAGCAAGCCGACTTTATCGAGTGCCGCCTGCGCCCGGCGCAAGGCTTCGCGGCGCGACAGACCGACAATCTGCAGGGGCAGCATGACGTTATCGAGCGCGCTGCGGTCGAACAACAACTTCTGGTCCTGGAAGACCATACCGAAATGGCGGCGGACATAAGGAATGGCATTGCGCCGCAAGGCCGCCAAATTCTGGCCATTGACCACCAGGCTGCCGGAAGTGGGCCGCTCCAGCGAGGCGATGAGTTTAACCAGCGTCGTTTTGCCAGCGCCAGAATGGCCGGTGATCAACACCATCTGGCCCGCTGAAATTTCAAAGCTGACATCCTGCAGGGCATCGAAGCCCCCGGGATAGCGTTTATTCAGATGGCTGGCGACGATCATGGGCAGAAGACTGGCGGCTGAGGCAGCACGTTAATCGAACAAGGCATCGACAAAATCCCGCGCCAGGAAAGGCCGCAGGTCGTCGATCTGCTCGCCGACCCCGATGAAGCGGATCGGCTTCGGGCATTGGCGGGCAATGGCTGTCACCACCCCGCCCTTGGCCGTGCCGTCGAGTTTGGTCAATACCAAGCCGGTGACGTGAATCGCCTTGTCAAAAGCCCTGACCTGCTGCAAGGCGTTCTGGCCAATGTTGGCATCCAGTACCAGCAAGGTTTCGTGCGGGCCGTCCGGTTCGATTTTCTGGATAACGCGGCGCACCTTGGCGATTTCTTCCATCAGATGCAGTTGCGTCGGCAGACGACCGGCCGTGTCGGCCAACACGATATCGATGCCACGCGCCTTGGCAGCCGAAATGGCATCAAAGACGACGGCCGCCGGATCACCGTTGTCCTGCGCGATAACCGTGACGTTGTTGCGCTCACCCCAGGTTTCCAACTGTTCGCGCGCCGCGGCACGAAAGGTGTCACCCGCTGCCAGCAGGACGCTCTTGCCTTGGCTCTGAAAGTATTTGGCCAGTTTGCCGATCGAGGTCGTCTTGCCGGCGCCATTGACCCCGGCAATCATGATCACGTAGGGCTTGTGGCCGCTGACATCGAGCGGCTGCTCCAGCGGCTGCAGCGTCGCCAGCAAGGCATCGCGCAGCGCTTTCTGGATGCCCTCCGGCGTATCCAGCTTGTCGCGCTTGGCGGCCTTTTTCAGTTCGTCGAGCAGATGGGTGGTCGCCTCAATGCCGCAATCACTGGTCAGCAGCAGGGTTTCGAGCTCTTCAAGCAGCTCGTCATCGACCTTGCCCCGCGAGAAAATGGACTTGAGCTTGCCTCCCCATTGGGCGCGGGTTTTAGCCAGCCCCTGGAATAGGCGTTCGCGCCAGGACGGCTTGGCCGCGTCGGCCGGCGGGCTGTCGGCCGGGGTCGCGACCGGGGCTTCCGGCGACGATTTGGTTTTTTTCAGGAAACTGAACATGGGAACTTGTGTCTAGGGATACTACGGCCAGCTTGCTGACAGGCAAGCGGCAAGTCGTTAAGATGCCGCCCGGTTAGATGCAAAATCAGCCGCAAATTCTAGCAGAAAGCCCCGCCCAACTTATGCGCCTACGATCCTTGCTCTCCATTTTAGCCCTGACCCTGCTGTCGACCGCAGGCTGGGCCAACCCCTACGAAACCACGCTAAAAAACGGCCTGCGCGTCATTGTCAAGGAAGACCACCGGGCGCCCACCGCTGTCCAAATGGTCTGGTACCGCATCGGCAGCATGGACGAAATCGATGGCCAGTCAGGCGTCGCCCATGTGCTGGAACACATGATGTTCAAGGGTACGCCCAAGGTGGGCCCGGGCGAATTCAACAAGCGCGTGGCCGCCGCCGGGGGCCGCGACAATGCCTTCACCAGCCGTGATTACACCGCCTATTTCCAGCAGGTCCCGAAGGAAAAGCTAGCCGAGGTGATGGCGCTGGAAGCCGACCGCATGCGCCACCTGAACGTCAACGCCAAGGCGTTCGCCCAGGAAATCAAGGTGGTCATGGAAGAGCGCCGCATGCGCACCGACGACAATCCGGAAGCCAAGCTCTTTGAGCAGATGAATGCCGTCGCCTTCCAGGCCCACCCCTACCGTCGGCCGATCATCGGCTGGATGGACGACCTGGAAAAAATGAGTGCCGCCGATGCCCGTGCCTGGTACGACCAATGGTACGTACCCAATAACGCCTATGTCGTGATCAGTGGCGACGTCGACCATCGCGCCGTCTTCAAGCTGGCCGAAAAAACCTACGGCGGACTCAAGGGGCGCGCCCTGCCGGCCCGCCGCCAGCCGGTCGAGCCCGCACAGGAAGGCACGCGCCGCATCACCGTCAAGGCGCCCGCAGAACTACCGGTGCTGATCATGGCCTGGAAAGCCCCGGTGCTGCACGATGCCAACCAGGACAGCGAGCCCTACGCCCTCGAGATGCTGGCCGCCATCCTCAACGGTCACGATGCCGCCCGCTTCAACAAAAAACTGGTGCGCGAGGACAAAATCGCTGTCACCGTCGATTTTGGTTACGACGGCACCGCCCGCGGGCCAGGCATGATTTATCTGTCCGGCACGCCGGCCGAAGGCCAGTCGGCCACCCAGCTGGAACACGCCCTGCGGGCCGAAATCAGCCGCTTGCAACAAGACGGCGTCAGCGCCGCAGAACTGCAACGCGCCCGGGCCCAACTGGTCGCTGGCCAGGTCTACAAGCTCGATTCGATGTTTGGCCAAGCCTTGGAAATTGGCCAGACCGAGGCGGTCGGCCTGTCCTACAAAGACCTCGACCGCATGCTCGACCGACTCAAGGCAGTCAGCGCCGACGAGGTCCTGGCCGTCGCCAAAAAATATCTAGTTGACGACACCCTGACCGTCGGCGTCCTCGACCCGCAGCCGCTAACCGAGACGCCCCGCCGCCCGGCCGTTGCCACCCGCCACTGATGAAAAATGCCATGAAACGACTGTTGACCGCTGTTTTTGCCCTGCTGTTCAGCCCCCTGGCGCTAGCCGGCGTCACCATCGAACACTGGACGACCGCTCACGGTGCCCGCGTCTATTTCGCTGCCAGCCAGGCCCTGCCGATCGTCGACATTCAGGTGGACTTTGCCGCCGGTTCGATGTTCGACCCGGCCGACCAGGCCGGCCTCGCGGCCCTGACCCGGGCCACCCTCGACCTGGGCGCCGGCCCGCGTGACGAAAACGGCATTGCCGAACAACTGGCCGACCTCGGCGCCCGCCTCGGCGGCGGTGCCGACCATGACCGGGCCAGCCTGTCACTACGTAGCCTGAGCAGCCCGGAAATTCGCGAGCCGGCCCTGTCCATCCTGCGCGACATCCTGCGCTCACCGCGCTTTGCCCCGGAAATTGTGGCCCGCGAACAAGCCCGCAGCGCCACCAGCCTCAAGGACGCCCTGACCCGGCCCGACACCATCGCCAGCCGCGCCTTCTGGGCGTCGCTTTATCCGCAACACCCCTATGGCCGCCAACCAACGCCGGACTCGATCAACGCCCTGCAGCGCGACGACTTGCTGGCTTTTCACGCCCGCCACTACACCGCCGCCAATGCCAGCATCACCCTGGTCGGCGACCTCAGCCGCGCCCAGGCCGAGACCATCGCCCAGCAACTCGCCGAAGCCCTGCCGGCCGGCCAACCGGTCAACCTGCCCGACGCCCCCGAAGCGCCAGCCGGCCGCAGCGTCGCCATCGCGCACCCGGCCAGCCAGGCCCATGTCTATCTCGGCCTGCCAGCCATTGAACGCGGCCACCCCGATTACTTCCCGCTACTGGTTGGCAATTACACCCTGGGCGGCGGCGGTTTTGTGTCACGACTGATGAAGCAGGTGCGCGATCAACATGGCTACGCCTACAGCGTCTATAGCTATTTCGCCCCCTTGCGGCAGAGCGGGCCGTTCCAGATCGGCCTGCAGACCAAACGCTCGCAGGCCGCCGATGCCGTCAAGCTGGCCCGTGAAATCCTCACCGATTTCGTCGCTCAGGGCCCGAGCGCCGACGAACTGGCCGCTGCCAAGGCCAACCTGACCGGCAGCTTCCCGCTGCGCCTGGACAGCAACAGCAAGATTCTCGGCAATGTCGCCGCCATTGGGTTTTATGGCCTGCCGCTCGATTACCTTGACCTCTACCAGAGCAAAATTCAGGCGGTTACGGTCAACCAAATCAAAGCGGCATTTTCCCGCCACGTGCCGGTCGACCGCCTGATCACCCTGACGGTGGCTGCGGATTGAACACGGTTCGCATCGTGGGCGGCCACTTTCGCCGACGCGTCCTGCGCTTTCCGGACAGCGCCGGGCTGCGGCCGACGCCTGACAGGGTGCGGGAAACCCTGTTCAACTGGCTGGGCCAGTCGCTCGACGGCTGGCACTGCCTCGATCTTTTCGCCGGCAGTGGGGCACTCGGCTTTGAAGCCGCGTCGCGCGGCGCGGCGCGCGTGGTCATGATCGAGAAAACACCCCGCGTGCTGGCGGCACTGCATGAAAATCATCAATCGCTCCATCAACCCGGCGCGGTAGAGATCGTTCGGGGGGATGCGTTACAATATTTGGCTTCTACGACCGAGAAATTTGATCTCGTCTTCATCGACCCCCCTTATCGTCAGGGTTGGATCGAGCGACTGGCGCCCCATTTGCCAGCCCTGCTCAACGAAGATGGCGCCATTTATCTCGAAGCGGAAAACGAAATTGCGTCGCTCGGCGACTGGCAAACCATTCGCCAGGGCCAAGCGGGCGAAGTCCATTTTCACTTGTTGCGACGACAGACAGCTTGAAAACACTCAACCACCGCGTAGCGATTTACCCCGGCACCTTCGACCCGATCACCCGCGGTCACGAAGACCTCGTCCGCCGGGCTGCCAGCTTGTTCGATACACTCATTCTGGCGATTGCCGAAAGCCCGTCCAAGCAGCCCCGCTTCACGCTGGCCGAACGCGTCGAGATGGCCCAGGAAGTCCTGCACGACGTTCCTAATGTCGAAATCGTCGGTTTCAACACCCTGTTGATGAACTTCGTGCACGAAATGGGCGCCAAGGTCATCGTGCGCGGCCTGCGCGCGGTTTCCGATTTTGAATACGAATTTCAGATGGCCGGTATGAACCGGAGCATCTATCCCGAGGTCGAAACGGTGTTTCTAACCCCGGGCGAGCAATACATGTTCATCTCTGCCACGATGGTGCGTGAAATCGCGCGCCTGGGTGGTGATGTCAGCAAATTTGTCCAACCTTGTGTCGTAAAGCGCCTGCGGGCGAACCCATCAGCCTAAGAGAGAGGAACCAACCATGGCTCTGATAATTACCGACGAGTGCATCAACTGCGATGTGTGCGAACCGGAATGCCCGAACGAAGCCATTTCGCAAGGCGAGGAGATCTATGTGATCGACCCCGCCAAGTGCACGGAATGCGTCGGTCACTATGACGAACCGCAATGCGTCCAGGTCTGCCCGGTCGACTGCATCCCGAAAAATCCGGATGTCGTCGAAAGCGAAGACCAACTGTGGAAAAAGTACGAGCAGCTGACCGGCAACGCCCGTCCCTGACCCCAAGGATGGCTTCAGCAAAAAACCCGCAGCATGCTGCGGGCTTTTTGTCTTTCATGCCGCTGATTTTTTAACAGCGCACACGGTCGACCGTGAAATCAGGCCGCTTCTTCAAGCAGGGTCGATTCGTTGTCGAGCGGCGCCAGCAATTGCTGCACCCGGCCGACAATATCGTCCAGCGCATTGATCTGCGCCCGCAGGCCGCCTTCGACTGTCTGCAATTCGGCAATCCGGTCCTCCAGCGTGTCGGTCGCCTGATGAATGCGTTTAATGCTTTCCAGACGCCGCTTGAGCTGGATCTGATGCTCGCGGACCTGCGTTTCCATCGGCGCCATGATGGCCCGTAACCACACCTCGGCGTCCTTGTTGGCCCGCTCGAAAGCCCGCCGTACCTGGACCGCCACTTCCTCGAAAAACTTTTGCGTAATATTCTTTTTATCGTGAATCAGCAGGTTGACCACGGTATTGAGGTGGGTATCACACCAGGCCTCGAGACGATCAAGCTCCTTCTCGTAACGCAACAGGGAAAACGTGGTTGGCGCGCCGAGTTTCAGGCCATGCTCAACGGCAAATTTTTTGTAAACCGACGCCATCATGGCGAGAATCTCGTCGATTTCGCGGTTCGAATTGGCCAGCGAGGCCCGTGAGCTGGCAAAAAATGAGGCCATCGCGCCCGTCAGGCTGGAGGAAAAATTGGCATCGAGCATCGTTTCCCGCGTCTGATGCGTCAATTGGCGCAGCGCATCCAGCCCGAGATGGCCGAACAAATTATTGGTCAGCGTCGAAAACACGCTGCGCACGGCGTAGTAACGCTGCAAGCCAGCCTCAAACTCCTCCTTCTCGCTCCGCACCTTGCCCATCATGTATTCGACCACCCCTTTGTTCTTGCCGCGCAACTCGGTCAATTCGTGCAATTGCTCGCGCAGACCGGCCAGGCGAGAGTCGAGCAGGCCATGCACGCGGCGGCTGACATCGCCAAACTCGCGGTCAGTACTGTCACAAACGATGTCGCGCTTGGCGGGGATCAACTCGTCGGACAGGGCGCGCTCAAGCGCCGGCAGCCGACTTTTTTCCAGCAAGACCGGGTCGCCGTTAATCTTGGCGACCAAGCCCTTTTGCGCCGACACGGGAAAGATTTGTGCAACCGGCATGTCGAGTACGCTGGCGCAGCTCTGTGCCTGGCGGAAAATTTCGGCATCGATGGCGTCGACCGTCTTCAATTCATCCCACTGGCCATCGATTTTGTTCATCACCACCATGCGCCCCCGCCGGACAGCCGTTCCGGCGCAAATATGATCCTTCCAGATGCTCAGGTCAGACTGCGTCACCCCGGTATCCGCAGCGACAATAAAGACGACCGCATGGGCATTCGGCAGTTGTGACAAGGTCAGTTCCGGCTCGGCGCCAATGGCATTGAGCCCCGGGGTATCGAGAATGACCAGGCCTTGCTTGAGCAAGGGGTGCGGGAAATTGATCAGCGCATGGCGCCAGCGCGGCACTTCAACCAGGCCATCGTCGCCCACCCGATACAAATCGGCATCCGCCTCACCGACATGAAAACCGAGCCGCGCTGCCTCTTCCGGCTTGACCCGGGTGGTTTCGCTGACATGGCGCAGCGCCCCTTGCATCGCTTCCGGCGACTTGATGTCGAGCAATACCCGGTTCCATTCATCGGCAAAACGCTTGTATTCACTGACGCTGGAGTTGCTGGCCCGGGTCTCGATCGGCAACAACTCGACACAGGCCGGCTTGTTGGCGTCGTACAACAATTCAGTCGGACACATAGTGGTGCGACCGGCCGACGAAGGCAGCATACGATTGCCGTATTCGGCAAAAAAGATGGCGTTGATCAGCTCTGACTTGCCGCGCGAGAACTCGGCAACAAAAGCCACATTCAAACGGTCTTCACGCAAACGCTCCAGCAACTGGCTGAGGCGCAAATCGATCTGACCGTCCGACAACTCGTTTTGGGCCAGCCAGCCCTGAAATTCGGCGATATCGGCCGATAAGCAGGTACGCCAGGCGGAATAGGCAGCAAATTGATTGGCGAGTGACATGGCAGCGATCCAGGACGTCCATTAAGACTGCGTAATTTAGCATATTAAAACCAGCCGGCTGGCCGGCTCAATGCTGGCAAGAGGGGCAGTAATAGGTGCTGCGCCCGGCTTGGCGAATCTGCCGCACCTGACCGGTACAGCGCCGACAGGGCTCCCCCGCCCGCTCATACACCGCCGCCTGCACCTGAAAGCAACCCGCCCCGCCATCGCTATGCACGTAATCGCGAATACTGCTCCCCCCGGCGGCAATGGCGTCAGACAGCGTTTCGCGCACGGCGGCGACCAGTAACTCGCAACGCGGCCGACTGATCCCGCTGGCCGGCCGCAAGGGCGAAATACCGGCCCGAAACAGGCTTTCCGAAGCGTAGATATTGCCGATGCCGACCACCAGCTTGCCATCCATCAACACCGGCTTGACTGGGCCATGCCGCCTGGAAAATGCCTGACGCAGACAGTCGACCGTAAACGCGGCACTGAGCGGCTCAACGCCAAGGCTCGCCAGCACCGGGTGCTGCAGGCTGAGCGCCGGCGGTCCCGGTTGCCACAACACCAAACCAAACCGGCGCGGATCGGCCAGCCGCAGAATTTGCGTCGACAGCACCAGGTCAACATGATCATGTTTTTCGATCGGCTGCCCCGGCGGCACAAAACGCAGGTTGCCGGACATGCCCAGATGAATCAGCACGCTCCCCTCGCCGCCCGGCCCGGCACAATCAAGCAGCAAATATTTGGCGCGCCGCCTGACGGCCAGGATCCGAGCACCGGTCAGTAACGGTACCAACTCGGGGGGAATCGGCTGGCGCAGACGCGGCGTCCTGATCACCACCGTGTGGATAAGTTGCCCCACCAACTCGGGCTCGATTCCCAGCCGACAGACCTCGACCTCGGGCAATTCCGGCATGGCTTGTTCCTCCGACCAATCCCAAATAACATCGCAAACTTACTCGATTTCTCGCGTTCAAACACGCACCTCATCCAGAAAGCCCACCATGCATCCGAAGCACCTCGTCGTCGCCCTGTCACTGGCCTGCAGCCTCGGCCAGCCGGCCTGGTCTGCCGAGCCACGCAACCGGCCGAGCCAGACGCCGCCGCAGGCCATGGCAACGCAAGGCGAGTTGTTGCCCCGTTCGGTTTTTCAGGTACTGCTCGGGGAACTGGCCCTGCAACGCGGCGCCATCGATTTGAGCGCCGAAGCCTGGGCCGACCTCGCCGAGCGCACCCACGACCCCAAGGTCATCGCCCGGGCGACCGAAATTGCCGGTTTTGCTGGCCAGACCGAGCGCGCCCTAGCGCTGACTCGACTGTGGCTGGAAGTCGAACCCGAGTCGGTCAAGGCCCGGCAAAATCAGGCGGCGTTACTCATCCAGAGTAGCCGCCTGGATCAACTGGCGCCGCAACTGGCTGTCCTCTTGGCTCAGGACAGTCTCAATTTGGCCAACAACCTGCTGCACCTCAACCGCATGCTGGCTCGCGTCAACGACAAGGCCGGCGCCCAGGCCCTGGTCCAGCGCGTGACTGAACCTTACCTGGACAAGGCGGAGGCCCACATTGCCCGCGCCCAGGCCGCCCTGGCCAGCGGCGACACGCAGGCAGCCCTGCCTGCCGCTGAAAAAGCCCTCGAATTGCGCCCGGACTGGGAACTCGCCGCACTGGCCCGCGCCCAGTTGCAAGCCCGACAGGACCCCGCGCTGGCCAGTGCGGGTCTGCGCCAATTTCTCGACCGTCAGCCGGCATCGCGCGATGTCCGCCTGGCGCTGGCCCGCACCCTGTTAGCGCAAAAACAATTCGATGCCGCCCGCCGTGAATACCAGCACCTGCTGCAAGCCCACCCAGCCGACCCAGACATTATCTATCCAGTCGCCATGCTAGCCCTGCAACATGGCGATGCCGAAACCGGGCGCAGCCATCTTGAGAAATTGCTCGACACGGGCTTTCCCGACAAAAGCAGTATTCACTTCTTCCTCGGGCAGATTGACGAAGACCAGCAACGCTTGAGCGAGGCATTGGCCCATTACCAGGCCGTCACGGCCGGCGAGCGTTTTGTGGCAGCCCGCGCCCGAGCAGCCCATCTTTTGATCCGCCAAGGCCAACCGGCTGCTGCTCGCGAGTTGTTGCACCAAACGGAGGGTCGCACGCCAACCGAACGCAGCCAACTGGCGCTGGCCGAAGCTCAGTTGCTGCGCGAGGCGGGTCAGCACGGCGACGCCTACAAGATTCTGGCCACCGCCCTGGTCAAGCAACCGAACAATCCCGAACTGCTTTACGACGCCGCCCTCAGTGCTGAACGGGCGGGGCAACCGGACAAGCTGGAAAGCCATCTGCAACACCTGCTGACATTGCAACCCGATGACCCACACGCCCTCAACGCCCTCGGTTATTCATGGGCAGACCGCAACATTCGCCTGCCGGAAGCCGAAACACTGATTCGTCGCGCCCTGGATCAAACCCCCAACGATCCCTTCATCATGGACAGCCTGGGCTGGGTGCAATTCCGGCGCGGCCAGAGCGAAGCCGCCATCAAAACCCTGGAAGCCGCCTATCGCCTCAAGGCCGATCCCGAAATCGCCGCCCACCTGGGCGAAGTGTTATGGGCTGCCGGCCAACGTGACGCAGCCCGCCGCATCTGGCAAGAAGCCAGCGAGCGCCACCCGAACAATGCGACCTTGACCGAAACCCGCCAGAAATTTCAGCCGTGAGAGCGCACTGCACGCTATTCGCCCTCGCCCTGCTGGCCGGCTGCGCCAGCACACCTCCGGCGCTCCAGCCGGCGCGGACCAACCTGGACGAATTTCTGCTCGCCGGCCGTTTTGCCCTGCGCGCCCACAAGCCCGACGGCTCGCCGGAAAGCCTCAGCGGTCGACTGCATTGGCAACATCAAAATACTGAAGACCGCATCACCCTGGCCAATCCACTCGGCCAGGGCATGGCAGAAATTGTCGTCCGCCCCGATCAGGCTCGACTGACCCTGGCCGATGGCCGGCAACAGGTCGCCGACAATGCGGCGCAACTGATTGAACAACTGACCGGCCAACGCCTGCCCATGACCCGTCTGCCAGACTGGCTGACCGGCCGCATGGCCCCGAGCAGCCGGCTGCAGCGCGATACTCACGGCCGCCCCAGTCGTCTAAACGAAGCCGGCTGGCAAGTCGACTACAGCTACGACGATGACCGCCCCGATGCCCCAGCCAGTCGCCTGATCATTAGCGATGGGGGCTACACCGAACTACGAGTACGGATCGAAACCTGGACGTATCAACCATGAGCCCCGACTGGCAACGAAACTGGCCAGCCCCGGCCAAACTCAATTTATTCCTGCACATCGTCGGCCGCCGGGCGGACGGCTATCACCTGCTGCAAACCGTCTTCCAGTTCATCGATCGGGCCGACCAACTACGCTTTGCCCCGCGCCTGGATAGCGAAATTGTGCTGGCCACCCCCATTCCCGGCGTTCCAGCCGATAACGACCTGACCGTGCGTGCCGCCCGCCAGCTGCAACAGGCCACCGGAACCCGCCAGGGCGCAACGATCTGGCTCGACAAGCAATTGCCGATGGGGGGCGGTCTGGGCGGAGGATCATCCGACGCTGCCACCGTCCTGCTCGCCCTCAACCATTTATGGCAAACCGGCCTGAGCCGCCAGCAACTGGAAGAACTGGCCTTGCCCCTCGGCGCTGACGTCCCGGTTTTCGTGCATGGCCGCAACTGTTTTGCCGAAGGCATTGGTGAACGCTTTACCGACCTCGACCTACCAGCAGCCAGCTACTTGGTTGTTCATCCCGCGGTCCACGTGCCGACCGCACTGATTTTCGGCGCGCCCGATCTAGTGCGTGACACCCTGCCGGTCAACGCCGCGCAATACACCCTGGGCAGCGGCCACAATGATCTCGAAGCCGTTGCCTGCCGCGCCTTCCCGCCCCTGACCGAAGCCCTGAACTGGCTGCGCGAATACGTCCCGGACGCGCGCATGACAGGCTCAGGTGCCTGCCTGTTCGCCCATTTCGCTCGCCGCATCGACGCCGAAGCAGCACTCAAGCAGCGCCCTGCCGGATTAACCGCCTGGGTCGCCGACAGCCTGCCGGCCCACCCGCTGATCGACCTTTGATGGGGAACCGCCGCCCCCCCCGGCAAGTATCCAACTTGCCAGCAGCCCCCCATAGCCATTACATTCGCCAGGTGTATAAGCACATGATCATTCACTTCTGGAGACAAACATGAAAAAAATCACCGCCACCCTCGCCTGCCTGGCCACCTTGGCCTGCGGCACGGCCAACGCCGCAGAACCGGAAAATCTGCGCATCATTGGCGAAGACACCAAATTCGTCGTCCAAACGCCCCAGGGACCGCAAGAAATCACGCGCGTCATGACGCCCTGCGCCAAGAACAAGGGCTGGCTGCAGCCGCTGATCCCGCAAAAGGGCGTGACCCCCGTCACCGAGATCGAAATTCTGCACGCCCTCAACGACAAGGACGCGCTGGTCATCGATATGCGGGTCATCGACGATCGCATCAAGGGCACCATTCCCAATTCGATCAGCATCCCCTACACCGAAGTCGCCATGCGTCTGGGCGAACTGGGCTGCACCAAGGCTGCCAGCAAGTGGGACTGCCGCAAAGCCAAGAAAGTCTATGCCTTCTGTAATGGCCCGGTCTGCCCGCAAAGCCCGATTGCCATCGAAGCCATGGTGCGCGACGGCTTTCCGGCCAAGAAAATTTATTACTACCGCGGCGGCATGCTGGACTGGGAAGCTCTGGGCCTGACCACGGTTCGCGGTGATTTCTGAACACTACGCCAGGCACAAAACGCGAAAAATAGTTGGCTTTTTTAAAAACCCGCTGTAGAATTCGCGCCTCGTTCAAACACGTCGCGGTCTGAACGATCCGCTGGGGAGTCGCCAAGTTGGTCAAGGCACCGGATTTTGATTCCGGCATTCGAAGGTTCGAATCCTTCTTCCCCAGCCAAGTTTCCTTCGGGCAGGTTCAATACCTGCCCGATTTTCATTGTATCGGGCCATTGCATGTCATCAGCAAACGCCCGGAGGAATGTGGAAATGGCCTACAACAGCCTGATGGTCTTTACCGGCAACGCCAACCCCAAACTGGCTGCCGATGTCGCCCAGCAATTAAACGTCGACCTTGGCCGTGCCAACGTCGGCCGCTTCTCCGATGGCGAAGTCAGTGTCGAATTGCAAGAGCACGTGCGCGGACGCGATATTTTTGTCCTGCAATCCACCTGCGCCCCGTGCAACGACAACCTGATGGAACTGCTGGTCATCGTCGATTCGCTCAAACGCGCCTCGGCAGGCCGCATTACCGCGGCCATCCCCTATTTCGGTTACGCTCGCCAGGATCGTCGTTCGCGTTCGTCGCGGGTGCCCATCGCCGCCAAACTGGTCGCCAATATGCTGGCGGCTTCCGGGGTCGACCGTGTTCTGACTATGGATTTGCACGCCGAACAGATTCAGGGCTTTTTCGACATTCCGGTCGATAACATCTACGCCCTGCCGATTCTGCTCGAAGACATCATGAAGCAGAATTACGAAAATCCGATGGTCGTTTCACCAGACCATGGCGGCGTTGTCCGCGCCCGCTCCCTGGCCAAGCGCCTCGAATGTGATCTGGCCATCATCGACAAGCGTCGCCCGAAGGCCAATGTCTCCGAAGTGATGAACATCATCGGTGAAGTTGACGGCCGCACCTGCATCATCATGGACGACATGGTCGATACGGCTGGCACCTTGTGCAAGGCTGCCACGGCACTCAAGGCCAACGGTGCCAAGAAGGTCGTCGCCTACTGTACCCATCCGGTGCTGTCCGGCCCGGCGATCGAACGGCTCAACGATTCCGACCTCGACGCACTGGTCGTGACCGACACCATTCCACTGCGTGATGATGCCCTGGCCTGCCCGCGCATCCGCCAGTTATCCGTGGCCGACATCATGGCTGAAACCATTCGCCGGATCAGCAACGACGACTCGGTGTCATCGCTGTTTATCGATTAATCACACAACTTTTTAAAACCCTCCCTTTCTGGTCGCGGATCGGGAAACAACTGGAGTACTCCAATGCAATTCGAAGTTATCGCCAATGAGCGCAATCTGCAGGGCACGAGTGCGAGCCGCCGCCTGCGTCGCGCCGGCATGGTTCCGGGCATCGTTTACGGTGGCGAAGCCGCCCCGACGGTCATCGAAACCAACCACAACGACCTGCTGCTGAAGATGAAGAAGGAAGCCTTTCACGCTTCCATCGTCACGCTGAATGTTGACGGCAAGAAGCAGCAAGTCCTGCTGCGTGACTACCAGATGCATGCTTACAAGCAACAGATCCTGCACATCGATTTCCAGCGCGTCGATGCCACGCACGAACTGCACGTCAAGGTGCCGCTGCACTTCCTGAACGAAGAAATCGCCCCGGGCGTCAAACTCAACGGCGGCCTGGTCAACCACGTCATGACCGAACTCGACATCCAGTGCCTGGCTGCCGACCTGCCGGAATTCATCGAAGTGGACCTCGCTGCTCTCAACGTCGGCGACAGCATCCACGTTTCGCAACTGGTTCTGCCGACGGGCGTCAAAGTGGTTACCCACACGACTGAAGATGGCGTCGTAGTCGGTGTCGTCAGCAAAGGCGGCGCGACGGAAGCTACTGAAGGCGAAGCGGCTGCTGAATAAGCCAGCCTCTCCCGCACGAACAGCCGCCGCTGGCATCTTGCCGCCGGCGGCTTTTTCGCACCTGAACGCATGAATCCTCCTCGTCTGATCGTCGGCCTGGGTAACCCCGGCACCGAGTATGCAGCCACCCGGCACAACGTCGGTTTCTGGTTCGTCGACCAATTGGCCGACACCCTCAAGGTGGCGCTCGCCCCGCAGAGCAAGTTCTTTGGCCTGGCGGGTCGCGCCGGTGAGCGTTGGCTGCTGCAACCCGGTACATACATGAATCGCTCCGGCCAGGCAGTCGCCGCCTTGGCCAACTTTTACAAGATCCCGGCGCACGACATTCTCGTCATCCATGACGAACTTGACCTGGCACCGGGCGCCATTCGTCTCAAGCAAGGGGGCGGCAATGGCGGCCACAATGGGCTGAAGGACATCCAGGCCAAACTCGGCACGCCGGATTTCTGGCGCCTGCGTCTGGGCATCGGCCACCCGCGGTCGCTCGGCCTATCCCAGCAAGTGGTCGACTTTGTGCTGCACCCGCCGCGCAAGGAAGAACTACCCGATATCGAACACGCGCTAGCCCGCTGCCTGCGGGCTTGGCCAAAAATTGCTGCCGGCGACTATGCCGGCGCTCAACAACAGTTGCACGGCAAAGCCGTCTAAGGAAAAAACATGTCTTTGAAATGCGGCATCGTCGGCCTGCCCAACGTCGGCAAATCCACCCTGTTCAACGCCCTGACCAAGTCGGGCATCGCGGCGGAAAACTATCCCTTCTGCACCATCGAACCCAATGTCGGCATCGTTGAAGTACCGGACCCCCGCCTTGCCAAGCTGTCCGAAATCGTCAAGCCGCAGAAGATCCAGCCGGCCATCGTCGAGTTTGTCGACATCGCCGGGCTGGTTGCCGGCGCCTCCAAGGGGGAAGGCCTGGGCAACCAGTTCCTGGCCAATATCCGCGAGACCGATGCCATCGTTCACGTCGTCCGCTGTTTCTCCGACGACAACGTGATCCACGTTTCGGGCAGCGTTGACCCGCTGCGCGACATCGAAATTATTGATACCGAATTGGCCCTGGCCGACATGTCGACCGTGGAAAAGGCCATCAACCGCTACAAGCGTCCGGCCAGCTCCGGCGACAAGGACGCCAAGATCCTGGTGGCCGTGCTGGAAAAATGTTTCGCCCAGCTCGACCAGGGCAAGGCCGTGCGTGCGCTGGACCTGTCGAAAGAAGAATGGGCTTGCCTCAAGCCCTTCTGCCTGATCACCGCCAAGCCGGTGCTCTACGCGGCCAATGTCGCCGAAGATGGCTTTGCCGACAACCCGCTGCTGGTGGCGGTCGAAGCCCATGCGGCGGCCGAAGGCTCGCAGGTCGTCGCCCTGTGTGCCGCCATCGAAGCCGAGATCGCCGACCTGGAAGACGCCGACAAGGCCGATTTCCTGGAATCCATGGGCCTGCACGAACCTGGCCTAGACCGCCTGATCCGCGCCGGCTACAGTCTGCTCGGCCTGCAGACCTACTTCACCGCTGGCGTCAAGGAAGTGCGCGCCTGGACCATTCACGCTGGGGATACGGCCCCGCAGGCGGCCGGTGTGATCCATACCGATTTTGAACGCGGCTTCATCCGCGCCCAGACCATCGCCTTCGATGATTTCATCACCTACAAGGGCGAAAGCGGCGCCAAGGAAGCCGGCAAGATGCGCGCCGAAGGGAAGGAATATGTCGTCAAGGACGGCGACGTCCTCAACTTCCTGTTCAATGTATGATGCCAGAATTCTATTGAACCGTTTTCCTGCGCATGACCCTGACGCCCCCTCCTGGCACAATGGACGCTCCTCTGCTCGGACTGGACAATCTCAGCCGGGATGCCCTGTGGATGGTCCTTCTGCAAAGTACGGAAGCCATGCTGGTCTCGGATGGTGACAATCGGATTGTTGCCATCAACCCGGCCTTTTGCCAGCTGACTGGCTACACCCCGGAAGAAATCATCGGCAAGAACCCCCGCATGTTTTCTTCCGGACGAGTCGCCCCCAGCGTCCACGAAGCGTTCTGGTTGGCCTTGCAAAACGAAGGCCGTTGGCAAGGAGAAATGCTTGATCGGCGCAAGGATGGCAGCCTCTATCCGATCTGGTTGGGAGTGTCTGTGCTGCGCGACCCGACCGGCAAGATCAAAAATTACATTGCCCGTTTCACCGATTTGGGAGAGCGTAATGAAGCACGCAATCAGTTGGCCCACCTGGCCTATCACGACCCGCTGACCCACCTGCCGAACCGTCTGGCTTTCGAATCACAGTTTCAGCAGTCCATCCACAGTTGCGAGCGTGACGCCCGGCAAGTGGCCTTGATGCTGATCGATCTCGACCAGTTCAAGAAAGTGAACGACACGCTGGGCCACCACGTTGGCGACGAGTTGCTGAAAAGCGTTGCGCTACGCTTACGGGATTGTGTCCGGGCCAGTGATATTGTGGCGCGACTGGGTGGCGACGAGTTCGTGGTCGTCCTGCCAGATATAGAAAGTGCCCTAATGGTGGCCAGCATTGCGGGCAAGGTACAGCGCAGTCTGGCCGATACCAGCCACAACATTGGCACCCATGCCCTGTACGCCACGCCCAGCATCGGCATCAGCCTGTTCCCAAGCGATGGCCGGGACACCGAGACCTTGCTACGCAATGCCGATGCCGCGATGTATCACGCTAAAAATGCGGGCCGTAACAACTACCAGTTTTACGCGGCAAGCATGAATGAAGCTGCCGGCGAGCGCCTGTTCATGGAAAATGCACTGCGCCAAGCGGTATGCAGCATCACCCCGGACAACAGCCAGTTCTCTCTGCACTTTCAGCCGCAAATCAGCCTGGCCAGCGGCGAAATTGTCGGCCTCGAAGCATTGGCCCGCTGGACCCACCCTGAATTGGGCGAAATTCCGCCAGCTCGCTTCATTCCTATTGCCGAGGAAACAGGCCTGATCCAGCCCCTGGGCGACTGGGTCTTCTGGGAAACCTGCCGCAATACCCGCGCTTTCCGCGACGCCGGGCTCACCGGTTTCCGTCTGGCGGTCAATATTTCAGCCCAGCAACTGCGCCACGAAAACCTGCCGTTCACCGTTCACGGCGCGCTGGCCTGCTACGACCTGCTGCCCAGCGATATTGAACTGGAGATTACCGAAAGTACGGCAATGCAAAATCCGGACTTGACCATCTCCATTCTCAATCACTTTGCCGACATGGGCATCGTGCTGGCCATTGACGATTTTGGCACGGGCTATTCCTCCCTCGCCTACCTCAAACACCTCCCCATTCATCGCCTGAAGCTTGATCGTTCCTTCGTCAAGGATCTCGAAACCGACGCTAACGACGCGGCCATCTGTTCGGCGACCGTTGCCCTGGGGCATAACCTCGGCCTCGAATTAGTCGCGGAGGGCGTCGAAACCACAGCCCAGCGCGACTATCTGGCCAAACTGGGGTGCGACATCATGCAGGGCTTCTTGTACAGCAAGCCCCTGCCAGCCGCGCGAATAGTCGACTTTCTACTCGCGTACCCATCGCCCAGCGCACTCAATTAGTGCCCTAACGCCCGCAAGCTGCGAAATAAAAGCCCGCCTTGACTGCGTGCCCATCTGTCTGGCCGCAGCCGGCAAGCACCGTGCAGCCCCACAAACTCCCCCGCCAAGCCCTTGTTTCTGCGAAAATAGCCACCCTTTTTCGCTGTTTCCGGAATCTCATGCCCCCGCATCCCGCCATTGCCTCTACCGAAGAAATCGTCGCCGAACTCAAGGCCGGCCGCATGGTCGTGCTGGTCGATGAAGAAGACCGCGAGAACGAGGGGGACCTCGTCATGGCGGCTGAACATGTCACGCCGGAAGCAATCAATTTCATGGCCAAGCATGGCCGCGGCCTGATTTGCCTGACGTTGACCGAGGCTCGTTGCAAAAAACTTGGCCTCGTGCAGATGGCGCGCAACAACAAAACCCAGTATGGGACGGCGTTTACGGTGTCGATCGAAGCCGCCGAAGGCGTCACCACCGGTATTTCGGCAGCTGACCGGGCGCATACCATCAAGGCGGCGGTGGCACGTCAGGCCGTTGCCGACGACATCGTGCAACCCGGTCACGTTTTTCCGATCACCGCACGCGAAGGCGGCGTACTGGTTCGTGCCGGCCACACTGAAGCCGGCTGTGACCTGGCAGGCATGGCCGGGCTGGAGCCCGCCTCGGTGATTTGCGAAATCATGAACGACGATGGCACCATGGCACGTCTGCCCGAGTTGATTGCGTTCGCCACAGCCCACAGTCTGAAGATCGGCACCATTGCGGACCTCATTCATTACCGCGCCGCATCGGAAACCCTGGTTGAGCGCGTCACCAGCAAACCCATCCAGACCGCGCATGGCGAATTCGTGCTCCACGCCTACGTCGACCGCGCCAGTGGTGCCACTCACCTGGCCTTGGTGCGCGGCGACATTCCAGCCGATAGTGAAACTCTGGTTCGGGTACACGAGCCCCTCTCCGTGCTTGATTTTCTCGACCCGGCCAGCAAGCCACAATCCTTCTCCATCGACGAAGCGCAAGCCACGCTGGCTAAGCATGGCCATGGCGTCATCGTCCTGATGCACCGCCCGGAAGATGGCGAAGCCTTGCTCGCCCGCCTGACCAGCGACCCCAGCGTGGCTCGGCCACAAGCCAAATGGGACCCCCGAACCTACGGTATTGGCGCCCAGATCCTGCGCGACCTTGGGGTCAGCCGCATGCGCCTGCTCTCCAGCCCACGCAAAATGCCCTCCATGACCGGCTTCAGCCTCGAAGTGACCGGTTTCATTCCCTCTTCTGCGGAGCTCTAAAGCCATGTCCCGCTTCGATAACGTTTACGAATACGACCAAAACCTTGATGGCAACGGCCTAAACATCGGTGTCGTCATGAGCCGCTTCAATCTGCCGGTGTGCGAAGGCCTGTTATCAGCCTGCATCCAGGAACTCAAGCGCCTGGGCGTCGCCGATGCGGACATGGCCATCGTCACCTGTCCCGGCGCGCTGGAAATCCCGCTCATCCTGCAAAGCATGGCGCAAAGCGCCAAGTTTGATGCGCTGATCGCACTCGGTGCCGTCATCCGCGGTGACACCTATCATTTCGAAGTCGTCTCCAATGACGCCTGTCGCGCCATCATGGAACTCCAACTCCACACCGGTGTGCCCATCGCCAACGGCATCCTGACCTGCGACACCGATGAACAAGCCGAAGTCCGCATGCAGCCCAAGGGCGCCGACTGCGCCCAGGCCGCCGTCGAAATGGCCAACCTGCAGAAAGCACTCGCCCTATGACCACCTTCATGACCGATACCGACCACCCACAGGAACCCAAAGGACCACCTAAATCGGCGCGTCGCCGGGCTCGCGAATTCGCATTGCAGGGCCTCTACCAGTGGCGCGTTGGCGGCAATGATGAGGCCAGCATTGAAGCCCACATGCCGGAAATGGAAGAGTTCGGGAAGGCAGACAGGGACTTTTTCGTCGGCACTTTGCGCGGCGTCATCGCCCAGCACGAGGTCATCAGCGAACAGATCAAAAGCCATATCGACCGCCCTTTTGGTGAACTGTCACCAATCGAAGCCTGCATCCTGATGATGGGCTGCTTCGAGATGCGCAATCACCCGGAAACGCCGTATCGCGTCATCATCAATGAAGCGATTGAGCTGACCAAGGCCTTTGGGGGGACGGATGGGCACAAGTACGTCAATGGGGTGCTCGATAAAATCGCCGGCCAACTGCGCCCCGACGAAGTCGCGGCCCGCAAGCGCAACAAATAAAAGATGACGGGCGAGTTCTCCCTGATCGAGCGCTTTTTTGCCCGGCCAACACCGTCGACCGTACTCGGCCCGGGAGACGATTGCGCCTTGATCGAACCCTCCCCAGGCATGCAGTTGGCAGTCACCACTGACATGTTGGTTGCCGGTACCCATTTTCTGCCCGATACCGATGCCCGCAACCTGGGCTGGAAATCCTTGGCAGTCAATTTATCCGATCTTGCCGCCATGGGTGCCAACGCCCGCTGGGTGACGCTGGCCGGAGCATTGCCCACGGTCGACCCCGTTTGGCTTGAACAATTCGCCGACGGTTTCTTTGCCTGCGCCAAGGCCTATGGGGTTGACGTCATTGGGGGTGACACCACGCACGGACCGCTCAATCTGTGCATCACCGCCCTCGGGGAAGTCGCGCCGGGGCGCGCCTTGCGCCGTGATGGCGCAAAACCTGGCGACCAGATATGGGTTTCGGGCCGACCAGGATTGGCTGCGCTGGGCCTGGCCCATCGGCAAGGTCGCGTACAACTGCCAGAACCCTGGCCCCGCCTGTGCGTAGCCGCCCTAGAAAAGCCCCAGCCTCGCCTGACCCTGGGACAAGCCTTAATCGGCATGGCCAGTGCCGCGATCGACGTCTCTGACGGACTACTGGCCGACCTTGGCCACATTGCCCAACGCTCTGGCTGCACAGCGACCGTCCACCTGGTCCAGCTTCCCCACCTCCCCAAGGGGCCAAACTACGACGCCGACCTGCGGCGCATTGCACTGGAATGCCAAGTCGCAGGGGGTGATGATTACGAGCTGTGTTTCACCGCGCCGGCGCATCAGCATGTCGCGATCGGCCAGATTGCCGCCCGTCTCGAGCTGCCACTCTGGTGCATCGGCGACATGTGCGATGGCGAGCGCGGCCAGGTCGAAGTGCTTGACCCCGACGGCCAGCCGGTGGAGTTCGTCCGCCGGGGTTACGAACACTTTGTCTAAGCCCCTAGTCCGAACGCCTGACGTGCGTTTCATGCTGGCCCACCCGGCCCATTTTTTTGCCCTGGGCTGCGGCAGCGGCCTGGCCCCCAAGGCGCCGGGCACTTTCGGCACCCTGTTCGCTTGGGCCAGCTACATTTTATTCAGTCCTTACTTCGGCGAATTTCAGCTGCTTTTCTTGTTGACCGTGGCTTACCTGGCCGGTATCTGGTTCATCGACCGCACCGGTCGTGCCTTGGGTGATCCCGATCATGGCGCCATTGTCTGGGATGAAATCGTCCCCTTCTGGCTGATCCTTTTACTGCTGCCTCCTGGGTGGCTGTGGCAGGCAGCGGCCTTCGTGTTATTTCGTTTTTTCGACATCACCAAGCCGCAACCGGCGCGCCACTTCGACGAGCACGTCAAGAATGGTTTTGGTGTCATGGCGGACGATTTGATTGCCGCCGCTTACACACTCCTCGCGCTTGCCCTGATCAGACTCATCCTCTTCTGACGGTCGACCACAAGCGGCATAGAATAAGCGCATTCTCTCGACCTTGGAGATTTGCCATGAGCCATAAACATGCTCACCTGCTGCGCAGCATTTTCACCGACCCACTACCGGCCAATATTCACTGGCGTGAAGTGGAATCCCTGCTCAACCACCTTGGTGCCGAGGTCCAGCCCGGGCACGGCGCCCGCTTCAAAATCGTGCTCAACGGCATCGAAAGTACGCTGCATCATCCCCATAACAGCAGCACCTGCAGTCGCCTTGATATCAAGACACTGCGTGAAACACTGACCCATGCTGGCATCTCGCTCGCTGCCTACGAAGCTGAACACGGCAGTTGTCAACGGCGATTTAAAACTGACACAGATTTCCTTCGATCAGCGATTTAAAACTGATACACCCCCAAGTTCTGACTGTGCGCGGCATAGGTGTCTTGGAGGGCGGGCCGCAGGCCCAACCGGAAAG
>Ga0209066_10002153_pt1 | contig 24647 bp, 14 predicted proteins | sample All_14_2_FD_187198 | JGI IMG/M metagenome (GOLD analysis project Ga0209066, IMG submission 187198) | Freshwater microbial communities in response to fracking from Pennsylvania, USA - Allegheny Zone_MetaG_DW_15 (SPAdes) (version 2) ... | reverse complement strand
TCACCGCCGTGATCTTCGAGCCCTCCTTCTCGACGCCCAACGCGCGGGTGCTGAGATAGAGCTGGATGTTTTTCTCGGCCTTGACCGCCTCGATCTTGCGCGCATCCTCGTAGTAGTCGCCCGGCTGCGCGTTGCCGCCGCGGCGCGGGCCAATCTCACTCACCACATCGCCGAGTTTCGGATACGGATCGAGGTTCATCCAGCCGGCCAAGTGCACGCGAACCTCGGAACTGTTGTTGCCGCCGAGCACGGGCCGGTCCTGAATCAGCGCGACCGTCAACCCGAGCCGTGCCGCCGTGATCGCCATGCACACGCCCGGTATGCCGCCTCCCGCAATGATGAGGTCGACGTTCTTCGTCTCTTTCGACGGCGTGATCGCGCCCATCTGGCGGCGGAAAGTCTCCAGCTTGGCAACATCCTCTTCGGGCTTGAACGCCGCGTCAGTCGTCAGGATGACCGCGTCGCACCGTCCGTTAAAGCCGGTGAGATCGTGAAGCGCCAGCTTTGCGGTGCCCTTTGGAAGCGCCACCGCTCCAGCCTCCTGCCAGGCCCACTCCGCGCCCTGCGTACCGAGCACCGTCTTCAGCGGCTGGCCGTTCACCACAACCTGAAACGTGCCCGGAGCATCCTTCTGGCTCCACGGCGCCACCCAGTTACGGGTCCGCGCGAGCACACGGTATTTTCCTGCCTCGGATACCTCGACCACCGTGGCGGCATCCGCCACCGGGATTCCAAGCCCGTGCGCCATGAGAAACGGCGAGCCCATCTGGTCCATGAACTGCTGGTCGACCACCCACCCGCCCTTGTCGGCGAACGACTCGGTTTCAACCAACAGCGTGGCCGCTTGCAATGTTCCCACAACAACAGCCACGCCTGCTCCCAACGACATCTTTTTCACGATCATGCCTCGTCCCCTTTTCTTATCACGAACCAGGTTGTTTATACCATATCCCCGCAGTGCCGAAAACGGAGAATCCGGACAACAACGCCAATATCAGCGCTGCAACCCTCATCACTTGTCCTTTTCCCATTTCCACGGAAAGCTCTCGTCGCGCGTATGCAGAACATCGAAGGCCTTGCGCGCCTCAGCCACAAACGCGGCTTGCTGTCCGGCAAGGTCATTGGCCTCCGCAGGGTCAGAGGCAAGCTCGTAAACCTCGACGGGCCCGTCCGGCGCCGCGTTGACGCTCCGCTGAACCGCTTTGAGATTCCCCCTCAGATAGGCGCGTTTGCCCCCCTGCTCATGAAATTCCCAGTAAAGCCCCTTGTGCTGACGCTGTTGCCCCTGCCCCAAAAGGACCGGCGCGAAGCTGATGCCGTCTGATCCCGGCGCAGGCCTTACGCCGGCCAGTTCACACAGCGTCGGCATCAAGTCCCAGAACGCCGAGATATGGTCGCTCATACTGCCCGATTTGATTTTTCCCGGCCAACGTGCCAGCAGCGGCGTGCGGATGCCGCCCTCGTAGAGATCGCGCTTGTAGCCGCGCAGCCCGCCGGAACTGCGCCAGAAATCCGGTCGGTGCCCCCCCTCGCAGTGCGGCCCGTTGTCACTCGCGAAAAGCACCAGCGTGTTCCCGTCAACTCCAAGTTCCTTCAACAGCGACAGCACGGCACCCACCTGCCGGTCCAACACGCCGATCATGGCCGGGAAGGCCGAGGCAGGGCTCTCGTCCTCCCGCGTCTTGTCGTAGCGGGCTTTCGTGCCCTCAAACTCGGGGAACTGTTTGCGGAAAGGCGCGTGCAACTCTGGGGGAACCGACATCGCGGCATGCGGAATCGTGACCGTCAGCCAAGCAAAGAAAGGCGTCTTGCCCGCATGCGCGCGGATGAACCCTAGCGCCTCATCCATGATGAGCGGCGGCGAATAGGTCTTGCCGTCCAGCTTCACCTCCTCACGGTCGCGCCAGAGACGCGCCGGATAGTAGGAGTGCGCCTCAGACTGACAGTTGTACCCAAAGAACCGGTCGAACCCCATATTCACCGGGTCGCCTTCAGATCCCGGGAACCCCAGCCCCCACTTTCCGAAACAGCCCGTGACATATCCCGCCTGCTTGAGGCACCGCGCCAGCGTCTCCGTCCCCTGCGGCAACGGCGCCTGCCCATTGCCGACCTGCTTGTTGCCGCGGATCGGCGTATGCCCCGTGTGCTGGCCGGTCATCACGGTCGAGCGCGATGGCGCACAAACCGTAGATCCGCAATAGTGACGCGTGAACTTCATGCCCTCGACCGCGAGACGATCGATGTTCGGCGTTGCGAATTTTCTCTGTCCGTAACACGACAGGTCGCCATAACCAAGATCATCCGCGAGAATAAAGATCACATTCGGGCGCATCGCTGCGGGCTCGGCACCAGCCTCCATTCCCGCAAACAGCAGCACCGGCACCAGCGAGATTAGACCGCCACTCCTCCGCTTCCACGTTTTCATCAGGCTCTCCTTTGCTGCGCCTGGCTATTTTCCGGAAGCGCTCCAAGCGCCGCCGGCCTCGCGTGTCATCTCGCACGTCTTGCCGTTTAGGCGCATGCGCACCGAAGCGGCTTGACTCTCAAACCGCAGCGCAGCCGATTCGGCGTCGGCCTCCAATAGGACGCCTCCGTCGGGCGACTGCACGACGGCGACTTTCCCGAACGGGAAACGTTCGCAGGTCAGACGGCCGGCCGGACACTCCAGCGTGAGCGGCAGCGCCAAATCCGGATTCGCCTGATAAGCCACCCACGTGCGCGAAGTCTCGCATGCCAAGAGCCACCACGTCTTGCCGGGAGCACTCTGAAGCGTCGCGCTCTTGACAGCCGCACGACCGCTGTTGTTCACCGCGAACTCAGGCGACTGCGCATAGCAGACCCACGGGTCATCGCGGCCGTTGATCCGGCGTGCGGCATACTCTTCCGTGTAGCAGTGCCACCGCATGTCGAGCTGGCGGTCGCCGCGCTCGTACGCGATGTGGCGCGTGTAACCGTCCGCCTCATCCGAAGTGATCTTGCCCGACAGGATCGCGTCCTGAAACTTCGCGAAGGTCCCGTACTCATCCTTGTCACCCATCTCCACCACAAACCCCGAGCGGGCCTTCACCCAATCCGCATCGGCGATGCCAACAATGTTGCTGGCCGAGACATTGTCCTGATAGAGCACGACGTGGCGCGTGCGCTTCTCCAGCACCGTCTTGCCGCCGCGCAGACGCGTGGCCTCCAGCGGCCGCACCGCCGCAAACACCTCGCCGTCCTCGATAAACCACCAGTCGCCCGGAGAAAGCTCCCGCGGCAGGCTGCGCACCGGCTCGCGGTTGACATAAAGGCCGTCGGTGCCGTCCGTCCAGCGGAACAGAAACATCGCCGCCGACGCGCGCCACGTCTTCTCCTTGACGAGCTCGCCGTGATGGGTCCCGGCCTTGGCCGTGTAGCCCAGCAGCAACGTGTTGCGGTCCTGCAGCGTGCCGACGCGTCCGAAGTCGATGAACTCGCGCAGCCACGGCCCTCCGGGGCCGCCCTTGTTGTCGGCCATCGGCTTGTCCGGCTCCTTCGCGTAATACACCTCGCCCTTGTCCAGCGTGCTCATGCCGTTGAACACGTAGTGCGGGTAGAGTACGCAGAAGCGCTCAGGACTACCCAGCGGCGCAGCCGGATTACGGCTGTTGTTCCACCAGGCGCAGGCGGCAACCACGCAGGTGTTCACGACCCAAGAGGAACTCGTTGATCCGAGCGTGTACGCGCGCGTCTGATAATTCACGTATTTTGCAGGCCTAAGCGGCTCGCTCGGCGGCACATCCGGCAAGGGCGGATAGTTCTTCCAGTGTTTGATCGCCACACGGCATTGCAGTTCGTTCGGAAGCGTCTTGTTCCATGCGACATCCTGCAGATACGCCGGCAGATCAGGCAAGGCTCCCTCCGTCTGCGTCAGCGGCCAATTGCTGCGGAACGCACGGGAGTCCCAACCGCCCCAAGGGAAGAAGAAATTCAGCCAGATCGGCCGGCCCATCCCCGTCGCCAGCAGCGCGCGTTCGTTGTCGCAGCCCAGCCACTCGCTGGGTGCCATGCGGCTGCCGGGGCCGGTGATGCGCTCGACCGCCGGCGACCACGTGAGGAACCGGTTGATCCACAGCCGCTCGGAAATGAGCCGCGCCATCCGGCGCAACTTCGGGTCGGGAATGTACCTTTTCAGGATCGCCCAACTCGCCGTGCCGTTCCAGTGGCTTTCCAGCAGGTTGAATTCGCCCATGTCGCCGGTGCGGTTCATGTGGTCCAGTTCGGCACGTAGCGCGGCGTCGCCGGCTGCCAGGCATTTCGCGTCGTCGATCAGCGCCGGCGCCAGCACCAGCGGCGTGAGGTAGCCGTGCACATTGGAGCCGTTCGCGCCGTTGCAGCCCATCCAGTTGATGTAGCCGCAGGACGTGTCCCCGAGGTCCAGCGCCTTCAACGTTTCGCGGATGAGGCGGTGCGTCTCGGGCGTCAGTTTGTCCGGAGCTCGCAGCGCCGGAATGATCCAGAACGAGGGGGCGCGGCTGTGCGGGTTCTTCTTTCGCCATTCGTCCACATCGTCCAGCACGCGCCGACACGCCTGCTGGATCTCGCTATTGACTTTACCGACCTCCTCCGGAGTCCCGGTCAACAACCGCTCGAACTGCGTGACTTTGTCTGGTCTTCCGTCGGAATTCTTCGCCCTGCGTGCCGCGCTCTGCATCCAGAAGACGAGGGCATCCTCTCCGCAAACACTTAGCCCTTGATAAAAATCCTCATCGTGCTGAGGCAGCCTCCAGCGGCGCACATCCGGCGGCTCCGCCGCACACAGCGAAAGACCCGCGGCCACACACACACACACCGCGCAAACAACCTTCATTTCTAGCCCCCCGGCTACAAACCGTCATCCGCCTCACGGCTGACACTCCGGCCTGGGTTCATCGTTGTCCCCTCCCGACTCATCACGTGCAGCCGTCTTTCTGCGACTCTACTGCAAGACCGGATACACCACCCAGCCATCGGCCTGCGCCCGCGCATCGTGGTCGTGCCCCAAGAAGGACGCGTTGGACTCCATGAAGAGCACGAGCCGACGCATCTCTTCATCCGACAGTTTCACATCGTGATGGCCTTTCGCCAGCATCGCGTACAGCGGCGAGGCGTAGGCGCCGAACTTGCCCGGCTCGGTGTAGGGAGGCGTGAACGCGTCCCACTCGATGAACGCGCCGTAGTGGTGCACATACTTGGCCAGACTGCGGATCGACGTGAAGAAAAGATTTTTGTCCGCCAAATAGTTGCCCCTGCGCAAGTCAGGCGCCTTGCCTTCACGCTTCTCGCCGTGGCAGCCCACACACCGGGCGTCGAGCACCGGCTGCACCAGGAGCGGAAAACTGAAGGGATTCGAGCCTCGCACCTCGGGCACGATCACCGAGGGCGCGCGCCGCAACGCCAGCGGCGTGGCGGACGAACGCTGCTGCACAACACCCACGCGCTGCTCGTGGCACCCGTTGCACATGAGCGTCTCACCGGGAGCCGTATAGGTTGCGCTGCGCATGCCTTGGAAGGCCAGCCCTTTTTCATCGACCGCGTGGAACAGGATCGGCACGTTCACGGGCACCTCGAAGAACGCGCTGCCGTCCGCCTCGACCGGAACCGTTCCCAAACACTGACGCCCGCCTTTCTGGTCGCCCAGTCCGATGCGAGGGCTGTTGACGATCGGAGAGACCTTGGGAAGCACCTGCCACACGCGCAAGGCTTTGATTGTTGTTCCCTCGGGCATCGGATACCGGCTGTTGTAGACATTCACGACGCCCACGCGCGCAGTCTTCGGCAACTGCTCCACCGGCGTCGGCGTCGGCTTGGCCCCGTTTGTGAGGCGCGGACGCCCCACCAGCGTCTGGTGCGGCAACACGGACGGCTTTGCCCGCGCCTGCAGCGGCATGGGCGAAAGGCACGAAATGTCGGGATGCGTGTACAACGTCTCTTTGTTGCCGAACGCGTCAACCAGCGTGATCGCATAACGCCGCGCCCTCCAGTCGATGTACCCGTACTGCGCGTTCGCCAGCGGATCATAGACGCACAGCGCGTATTTCTCGCTCAGCGGCCACGGCGTCGCGTAGGCACCGGAGGCTTTGTCGTACGTGAGAGGGCTCTCGGCTTCGGGCAGAACCTGGTCCGGCGTGAACCGGCGGATCTGCGACATCCCGTGGTCGTCGGGGATCGAGGGGTCGATCACAATCAGTGAGCCGCGCGTCTGCGTGTGATGTCCACCCGCCACCGCCATGTATTTTCCGGAGCCCGGAATCGAACGCGCGTCGCCGATCAGATGCGGCGCCGTCCGTTCCGAGCGGTGCTCGTTGCCGTTCAGCTCGCGTGCGTCGCGTCCGTCCGGCGTGGTCAGCCACAGGTGGTGCGCCTGATTGAACCCGCGGTCCACGTAGTCCCAGCGGGTGTAGACGAGCATGCCGTTATTGTCCACGCTCGGCTGCCATTCGTTGGTTTCGTGCGAGCTGAGGCGCTCAATGTCCGTTCCATCCTCGAACATTGAAAAGAGCGTGTAGTTCGGCACGGGGCGCGGATGGCAGCGGCCAAAGCCGCGGCGCCGCTCGGAGATGAACGCGACACGCCCGTTCGGCAGCCAGCAGGGGTCGAGATCGTTCAGCGGCCCGTCGGTGAGTTGCACCAGCCCCGAGCCGTCTGCGTTGCAGCGGAAGAGGTGGAAAGTGCTCGCCTCGGTCCATTCGCGTCCCTCCCACGCGCCGTCGGTGTAGCAGAAAAGAATCTGCTGCCCGTCATACGAGACGTCCGGCGAGAGATATCCGCCGTTGCCGAGCTTCTGCCCCTTGCGCAGCCCCGACTCCACCACCGCTTTCTCGAGCAGGTTGCGCACGGTGGGCTTGTCCGAGAAGGGCTTCTCGAGCACGTACAGCCCGTTGCCCTTCGTCGTTCCCTTGAGCGTCGCGTGAAAACCGAAATACTGGTCGGCCATGTGGGTGCCAAAGTTCAGTTCCTCGGGCGGCAGCGCCTCACGCGTGATGAACACCAGCCGGTCCATCTTCTTGAGCAGCGGGTTGGCAAACGCGATCTCTCGTCGCACCGCGCAGAGCTTCACATACAGGTCAGCACGGGCAGAACCGTCAGACACGGGTATCGTGCGGACCGCCTCCTCTAAAGCGGCCAAGCGCTTGCCCTCTTTTTTCAGCCCGGCGGTCGGCGCGAGATCGCTCCACAGCGCACGTGTGCGGCGCGCCACGATATCGGCGGGATCGCGGTCCGCAGCCAAAACCAGCGCGCTTGCGTGATAGGCCTGCTTGTCGCGTTCCTCACGGGAAACACACCCCTTCTGCACGCGCGTCTCAAACAGCAAACTTTTCCACATTCCCTCGTAGTCTCGGACCAGTGATGCGTCGCACCGTCCGGACAGAGAGGCGATGAGCGTACGCGCTTCGGACGGCAGCACCTGCGGCAGGTCCAGAAGCTCCGTCACCGCCTTGCCCGGAAGCCCCGCCATCACCGCAAATTGGACCGAAGCCACCCCGCCCTGCACACGGGTTCCGGCCACATCGTCGACCACGCCTCTCGCCAGCAGTCGCTTCGCGCCCGCCGGGACCTTGACAACGATGAGCGAAGGCGCATGGACACCCACACCTTTCCTGAACACGGTGCCGCCACACTTCAATTCGGTGTCCAGCACAGACCTGTCTTTATGCGTCAGCGTCCGTTGAAAATCGCGGCAGCGCCACTGGTCGCCACAGAAGGACCACGCGAATTCCCACGTCAGGTCAGACACATAGACCGTGCCGCCGTCCCCTTCAAAACGCGCCTCCAGCCAATCCGCATCGTCGCTGGTCGAGGCGTCGCCGCCTGTCCATGTAATCAGCGAGACCTCACCGAGCCCGGCCACATCCGCGGCGACATCAACGCCTTTGGGCTCTTTTGAACTGAAGACGCACGGACTTAGAAAGCGCAAGGACCCCGGCGGCATCCCCCCAGACAAGTCACCCTCCGATAACGGCGCGGCGTGCGCCCAAACGACCGCCATGAAGGCGACTGCCGCACCCATCCCCCTAGCCGACATTGCATACAAACAGCTCGCACGTTTCATAATGAAAAAGAATAACACGAAACGCCGACATGCCGCAAGGCCGCCCCTAAGTGATTATCTGCCGTACACTTCGACTTCCGTGAAATGGTTGTAAGGGTTGGATGTGTTGCCGTTGCTGGTGATGCGTACGTGGCGCGCCCGGGCACCATGGCCCGCGACGCGCCGCCCGAAGTGGTCTTCAAAATATTCTTTGTCGGCGCCTTTTCCTAACCCCGCGCTGTCGTCGTAATCGTTGTTGAAAAGCGTCGTGACCTCTTTCACAAACGTCGGGTCGTTCGAGACCTGCACGACGGTGTCTCGGTAGACGCACTGCTCAGGCCGTTCGCGCCACAGGCACACAGCAAAGATCTCCGCGTTCGTCCCCAGATCAACTTGAATCCAACGGACGCCCGGGGCAAGTTCGAGATAGGCGGATGTGCTGTACTGCTTGTCGCCATCCGTCACCAATGCCAAGTCGGGCGGCTTTGCCCGCAAATCGTTACACGTCACCGGTCGCCTCGACGAGATCAGCCGCACGCCGCGTGGAACCAACAGAAGCGGAGGCGGGACACCTTCCCCTCGGTAGGCCTCCCGGTGCGGGGAACGGACGTCGATCGGTGTGCCTTCAAACGTCGGCTTAGGCAGCGCGGGCGCAAGCGGCACGCAATCCCTTGAAGCAGGCAGGTGCTTCTCGATCTCCTTGATGATCGCGTCGGCAAACAACCGGGACACCTCCGCTCCCCAGTGGACGGTGTCCTGCGATCCCTTCTTCACCGTGTGCAGCTGTTTCACAGCAATGGAATAGAGATCGACTTCCGGAATGCCGTGCCTCTTCATGACCTCATCCACAATCGCGTTGAAAGTGACCATGCGGGCGTTGTCCGGATTGTTCAAGGTCGGCGTCCCGTCCGCCAAGTTGGAGCGGATCGGCGTACACCGCACCCAGATGAACTGCGTCTTGGGCACCGTCTTCTTGAGGTGTTCCACAGCTTCAGTCGCGCACATGGCCAACGCGCTTTCCGGGCAGCGGTTGGACTGGCTCGGTGACCACCAGTGAAGCGTCATCGCATTCCACGAGACAACATCGTAGGGTCCGTTGGACAGCACGCCTTCCCACGCGCGAGCGGCGGTCGAGTCTTTGTCTCCCAAGGGCTTGCCGTACCAACTGCAACCGCTCCCCACCCAGTAATCGACATACGCCCGCCCCTTGAAGTGCTCGGCGATATATCCGCGGTACCCCATCGAGATGGAATCGCCGACAACGAGTATGCGCGGCAACGAGGGGTTCTTGATGTCCACCCGTTGCATGGTGTACTGATCCCCGCTGACGTGCCGCATGCGTTCTGCGCTCCGGTCAAAACCGGTCGGAAATATTGCCTGGTCATAGATCCTGATGTTACGCAGCTCATAAGGCGCGATCCGAGCGGCGCGTATTTCGCCGAACGTAAGAGGAAGTGCGCTCGGTTTGACTTCGTCGGTCACCGCAAGGATGAGCCCGTTTCTGAACAGCGACAGCCGCTTGTCCTTGACCACACAGGTGACCTTGTTGAACGCGCCGTTCAAGAACCCTCTCTGTTCGACGGTCTGATAGCCATTGCAGAAAAGCCAGATGGCGTTATATTCGGGCGGAAAATACTTGAGCCCGAGTCCGGCCTTGCCACTCTCGTCGGTGTTCGACACGAAAGTGAGCCCGTGGCCCTGCTTAGCGTCAGCGGGGCGCTTCACTTCGAACTCGATCGTATAGTCGTTCTGGGCTCCGAGAACGTTCGCAGACAACGAAAAAGCGTTCGCCCCGTCCAGCGCGACTGTGCCGTTGACGACCTCGACTTTGCCCGTGGTCATTTTCGGGTCGATGGAGCTCTTCCCCAATTCCCAAACGGGCGCGACTGTTTGTGCCTGAATGGCGGAACACATGAGAATGAGGGCATGTGGAATTCTTTTCACTTTTTCTCCTCGTGTCAAACGATGCAGACAAACTACTGGACACGTGTCACTTCATACGCATGGGGGACGGGCTGACACATCTCGAAAAGCTGGGAGGACAGAACGGTCTCTTCTTTTTTGATGTCCTCCACGCGGTGCCAGTTCGCAAGATAATTCCGCATCATGTAAGCGCCAAAATCATTCGTCTTGTTCGGAAGGGCGTCATACCGAGCCTGAATGCCCGCCATATCGTCCACATTCCACTTCAAATGGTTCTTCCACCACCAGCGGGACCCGAAGAGGTTGCGCAGCATGCTCTTGGTGCCCCACAGCCTCTCGTTCGCCCAAAGCGCTTTCCCCGCCTGTTTGCTTTGCGGTGTCTTTTCGTTCAAACCAAGGTTGACACCCTTTGCCAGATCTGAGGCGGCATATCGCCCGATTTCAGCGCCGTCGATCTTCACCGCATACGTGCCAACGGCCAATCCCGAAACCGACAGCAGTTCCTGATTCATCTCCGCTTCAATCGGAAGATATGGGACGATCTTCGCGGCACGCGGATGAACCGGATACGGCAACGATTTTTCAAGCACTGTGAAGGTCATGCCGTCCGCCTTCTTGGCAACGTTTGATACTGTGGCTTTTTCGCTTTTTGCGGCATCGCCAGTTTCGGCATCTACCGTTATGCGCGACACGATCGACAGCGCGCCCTGGTCCTTCAAGAACAGCCAGGCCATCATCAGGTGCCCCGGCTCACCGGGATGGACCCGATCGCCTCCGACAATGGTATAGGAGGGGTCTTCTTTCTGCCGTTCCAGGTTGAACGCCGTCATCGGCTTGTGGAAATCAACCAGCAGCGCCTTGTCTCGAGCCGCCATCCCGCGGACGATTTCCGCGCAACGGGTCAGCCCGTCATTGCAGGCCAAGCGGTCGTTGCTGCGATTGGTGAACATCACGGTCTGATCATACGGCGACGGCGTGATGTAGATGAGTTTCTGGACGCCAGCATCCTCTTTCAGATGCGTGGCCAGCTCAGCCATGTTTTTCGCGTACCCGTCCAGAGCGCTCTTCTGATCCGCAAGATTTTTCTCGGCAGGGTTCAGAGGGTACGCCCCGCGATTGACGTCGTTCATGCCGAACATGATGGTGGCGGTGGTCGGCCTGAAGGGAATGACATCCTCCGGCATGCGCGCCAGTCCGCCGCGGGCGGTTTCCCCCGATGTTCCTGCGTTCACGAAGCGGATGCGCCGCTCCGGAAAGCGCGTCTGATAGTACAGCGCGATGAACTCATGATAGTGCCCGCCATGCGTGATGCTATCCCCCACGAAACAGACGGTCTCACCGTCCTTGAACGGCTCGCCCATCGAGACACGTCCCGCCACCAAAAGCGTCCCTAACAGAAGCGCAACTGAACCTCTTCTTTTCATCGGGTATCCCTTTCTTTCGTTTCGCTCGTCTCGACTGAATCACTTGAATCGAATCGCCCCGCCTCCATGCCTAAACACTTCATTCCCGCCGTCCCACCCGCCGCGTTTGCACACCCTCCAATCCACTTATAACCTATTCCAACCCACATTATGCCTCCATCTGCTGCAATTACGGTTCGGGCTCACCCAACATACCAGATCGTATCTCACCAAATCCCCTCTTTTCTGAGATCCGCTTCTGTATCGTGGCGTCTTCCGTCGCTTTCGTAGTTCCTTGCTATATCCTCCAACATCGCCGCCACATTAGGTTGCGTACAATGCACTCGCACGGCCATATCCCGATAGTGTATTGCCAAATCGCGCTCTTGATCACCCCCATCCGAAAGACAACGCCACGTAGAGCCTCTTTTGTTCAGCGCGCCATAATAAAAACCGCTTCGCATCTCGCACATGTCTGCGCGTTCCAGCAGTTCTCGTATGAGGGCAATTGGCCATGTACCGTCACCTTCAGAGGGAGAATGAGCAAGAATATTACCCAACGTGTGATCACAAACGGCTAAACGGTCGGCATCAAGGCACAACTTTCGCGTTGTATCAATAAAGTCGAGGAATTTAGCTGCGTCAACAGAGCCATCCTCTTGAGTTCCTGGCAATCGCTCACAAGCATGAAAGACCTGCCAAGCACGTTCTGCGGCAGCTATCGGCATTCTTTCCCCATGCTCTGCCTCATTATGTGCGGGTTTGTACGCATAACTTATCAATTCTGCAAAAAGTGAGGGTTCAGACATGACACTCTTATATAGTGCCGTTGCTTTGGTTGTTCCTCCATGTCCAAGAACCGGAATCAGAGCGAATTCTAGTTGGATTAACTCCGTGTTGTCAATTTCACCCGAGCCTTCAAGCCATTTCAATATTTCATCAAAGTGATATGAATCAATTTGCGGCCCTTCAGATTCGTCACCCTGAAGAAGCATCTGAAGTGCTTTGAATAATAATTGGGGTGGCGTTTGTTCGACTGAATACTGACAAGATTGTAACGCGGTCCGAGGCCGTTTGGACTCAAGCAATCGCTCGATCACATAAGACAGCGACTCTTTGTTTCGAGAATGGCGGGGGCACACATCGCGCCAGTAAGCCGAGAACACCTCCGACCCACATGACTCAGCCAACACCCATGTTCCTCTCTCGCATCTTGCCAAAATCAAAAGGTTAGAGAACGTTGCCACCTCCCATTCTCGATTTTTTCCGATCACGATCACCTTTTGAAGCAACTCACGTGAAGCAGCGGGAGACAGCATTTGAAGATATCCAGCTAAGCACTGACTTATACGCTTATCGGATGCGGCAGTCACCCCCTTTGATGCGATCCACTCCGGCCAACACACGTCATCCCAAACAACTGCCGCAAGAAGGGAACCAACAATGACAGGCTCTTGACATCGCGTGATCAACTTTTCAACACCCTGAAGGCCTTGCTCGTGATGAATCTCCGTAATTGCAGACACCCTCGTTTTCTCAATGACTTGTGCCGCATCCTCCACGTTTTCCTCTCGATTTCTAAAAGGCAAATCTGGCCAATGCTTGTCAAAGAGCCAGCAGTGTCGAATTATGACATCTCGCGGCGACATACGTTCGCAAGACACTTCTAAGGCGCTTAACCACTCATGAAACTCAGGGGCTGATGTTTCGCCGTAATTGCGATGCCAATGTAAAATACGTCTGAGTGCCGTGAGCAACTTCACCCGATCCTCATCCGAGGCCTCTGCACAGGTAAAAGGATCTATCAAAAACAGAACTTGGGAAAGGTTTTCACGATGGCACAGGATAGTGTTCTCTAATAATTGGGCGATACGAGACGCATTGCCTGCACTGATCTGTATGACCCTGTCTTGTGCCATTCTTAACATATCACGGCACTCAGACCGAAGCGCGCCATGTCCGGCACCCGCATCATCCTCGCGCCACTTGGGACGAGCAGCAGACGTTGCCGTTTGTGTTCCATCAGCCAAAAGCTGTTTCAAAACGTCAAAGGCCACTTCCTGATCTTGCTGGATCAGAAGATCAAGCACCTTGACTCGCTCAGCTAGACTGGCTGAGGTTTGTGGATACCAAGATCTGAACAACCCGAACAGACTTTCGCTCGGCTTGTTGCTCCAGTTCCCCGCCATCTGTACATGACTCAGTTTTGCAAGTATCTTCGCCACTCGCGCTAATCGATTCGGTGCCCATGCCAAGATTTCCAAAGCCCACAGTAATTCGGCATGCCAACAGCACCCCATGAGGCCTAAAGCCCCGGACTCGACAATCAACTTCGTTACTGGCACATTCGGTAATTGCAGACTGTCTTCCACCGCACGAAGAAAGGCATTAGGTGCCGCTTCCGCTAATCCTGCAAGATGTGAGTGCAATGATAACCAGCGCTTATCATCAGCACCATCCAGTAACTCACTTATTAGCCTGTCTACCCGCACCTCAATATTTAGGTGTATGAGACTTGTCTGCTCCGGGCCGCGTACAGCCATCTTGATAAGCGAATCACAGGCTGACTCAACCAACAGTTCTGAGTATGGATGAACCTTGCCATGGACGTTCGCCAACCACCGTTCACTATTCGGCAAATCCAACTGAGGGTCTGGAGTTGCAAGAACTTCCTGTATAATTAGAAAAAATCTGTCGAGTTGGTCACTGGTAATCTGATTGCCACATTGGCTAAACAATTCTAACGGTGATTTGGCCTTCCAGACTGTACCAATGCTTAAGATCGGTGAATCGTCTTGTCGCAACAATTGAAGCAAATCGCGTTCAATATCCTCGTAGGCTCGGCCAGCCAACCGCGCCACTATTTGACGATCCGCTTCTTTATCGGCATGCCAAGAACCAAGGATACAAAGTAACGATAAACTGGAAGACTGTGGCACATCAAGCCACGCAGGATGCTGGATTGCCGGATTGGTGGCTTTCTGGCGACGAAGAACAGTCCACGATCGCCCCGCGATTAAGGCAAAGCGTCTAGAATCCGATTCTTCCATGCCAATGGCAATAAGCGCTTTCTCAAATTCCGAAATATTCGGACGTTCCAAAATTAATTCATCGCCTTTTGGCTTGCCGCCCCAATCACCCGTTGCGCGCGGCACGATAACCAACAAACCCTTGCGTAAAACCGGGACAGCGGCGGTTTCAGTACGTGCTGATATCGCAATCTTCAATTGTGGGTTAGCCTCCACATATTGCCACCCACACATGTCGGTTACAACGAGCGAGTGATCCTGCAAGTCCCCAGACTGCATAGTGCATGCAACAGCGAAAGCAGCAGCTTCCTCAACGCTGTCAGCGCGTAATACCAAGGGATCAACATACTCTGACTGAGAAACCGCTGTTTGAATTTTGATGACCAATTCTTCTCGCGTCGATGAACGATCCATAAAGAGCGCATCAGCGGTGATAATAGGGCTGCACTGTTTTGACCACGAATCCCAATATCGGGACAAACTCACGACACCCGGCCCTACCAAACCCAACGACTCAGCAAATTGTAATGCCACAGCCGGAGTTTGTTCTAACCACTGCTCCAGATCGTCCGCATCATAGGCCCTGACCTCCAACCACTCGTTCCTACCGCTCCGCTCTGCTACCCAACTTAATTTCTTTACCCAACGCCGGGGTGTGACAAAGACAAACGTGCATTTTGAACGTTCCTCAACTCCTGTTTGCTCCGTGCGTTTACTGTACTCCTTGTTTGCCTTACGTTCTATATTCTTGTCGCAGCCGATTTCCCAACGAGACGGACCAGATGGAATCCAAGCAGTCCCTAGCTCCATGCAAAGAAGTCCATCCCACCCTGGTATATAGGTGGAATCACCCGCTGGGAAAGACATCTGCCTTGTCACTTTGGGGTCATAGCAGAGTCGCCTGACCATGAGAGACAAATTTACCTGAGCGTCCTTCGAATGAGTATTGACCCATTCAATAATGTGAGAAGATGTAATCCGCATTATCTGTTCCTCCACCTACGCGGCTAGTTCTATATCTTACGGCCGCTTCTTCCGTTTGGGCGGCGGCAACTGTTTGACGGCTTTGTCGAAATCGCTGTCAGCGGCGTCTGACGCGACGACGCGACGGATGCTGAACTTATCGTACTCCTCCTCGGCCAATTCTTGGGCCATTTCGTGGGAGATCTTACCCGCATTTTCGAGTATGTTGCGGTCGTTCACGGTCAGAAACGCGTTGAGCTTGGCGATCCAGTCGCGCATGTGCATGGGCACGCGCCGCATGGCCTGCCCCTCAGCAAAAAGCAGATACTGCTCGACAAGGTTGTTCAGAGCAGCCAACTCCGGCTCCGTGAGGTAATTCTTTGCAATGACGACGTCCTGCTTACGGACTTTCGCGCCGCGCCAGTTGGTCAGCCCCATGTTGGGCATGCCGCTGTCGACACGGGCATGGATGATCTCTGCCGCCGTCTGACCGGTAATCGCCCAATGGAGCTTGTTCTGCACGGTCTGGAAAAACACGATGCTCTCAGGCCGAGTCGGATCGTAATCGATGCTGGTCGCGTAAATGTCGGTGACCTTCTGATAGAAACGCCGCTCGGAAGTGCGGATGTCCTGAATCCGCCGCATCAACTCGTCGAAATAGTCAAAAGGCTGGTCAGGATTCTTCAGGCGCTCGTCGTCGAGGACGAACCCCTTGACGATGTATTCACGGAGTTTCTGCGTGGCCCAGATGCGGAAACGCGTCGCGACCGCGCTCTTAACGCGGTAACCGACAGAGATAATGGCGTCGAGGTTGTAGAAATCGAGTGAACGGGTCACATTACGCTGGCCTTCTCGACGAACCGACAAGAAATCCTTGTGAGTTGCCTCTCCTTGCAGCTCCCCCTCTTCATAGATGTTTCGGAGGTGCAGGCTGATGTTCTGTTGGGTGGTCTGAAACAGATCGGCCATCTGCTGTTGCGTCAGCCACACCGTCTCGTTCTCCAAGCGGACATCGATTTTCATCTGTCCGTTCTCGGAGGCATAGACCAGAAACTGGCCTTTGGCAGGCAGATCGGATGCGTCTGAAGCGTTCATGGTGCGTCCTTAACAATCTTCTCAGTAAACAGATCGATCACCTCCGCCCACTCGGCTTCTGGATCGGCCGATATCCGCTCGAAAATAGACCCGAGCCAAGCCCACAGTTCCGGATCGTCCCCCATCTCACAGGAATGCCCCCAGAAATAAAAAATGCCCCCGCTCTTTTTCGCCTCCTCGTAACGCTCCCAGAAATTGGAGGCTGCCCAGTGACAGCTTGCAGGCAAGGCCATCGGCTCATCCAGTGGAAGCGGCGCACGGGCGCTCTTCGTCGTGCGGGCATAAAGATATCCCGCCTTTTTGATATCTGTCATAGCCGCCGGGCTGAAGCCTCCTCCCGGATAAACGTATCCGCAAACCGGCTGTCCGAAGTCATCCCTGATCTGCGCCTTGTTTTTCAGCAGAATCCGCATCCGGATCTCGGAATCCTTGCGCGTATCGCCCAAAGGGATGCCGCAATGCGCAGCGACTTTAAACCCCTTATAGATTGCAGGCATCTCGCTGTTGACCAGATGTTCCACCGTAAAGCCGCCCTCGTGCGAGTCCTCTTTCTTCAGAAAAGAAAAAAGGACCTGCTTGCCGGCCTTCGTCTTTTTGACCACAAAGGAATTGCGGGGCGCTTCCCGCGGAATGATATTGAACGTGGCCTTGGCGTGATGCTTTTTCAACAGCGCCACCAAAGGAATGTCGGTCGTCAAGCTGTCATCCCAACACTGAACGACTTTGACTCTGTCCCTGGTGTTCGTCTGGCCCATGGCGGCAATAGCCACCACCATCATGAATAGAAAAAAGCCACGTTTCATTCTTTCTAATGTGTCTCTTGCGCAAGCAGTCGCGCAAGATATTCGCCATAGGTTGATTTGCGCAAGGTCTCGGACAACCGCATAAATTGGGCCCGGTCCACAAAGCCCATCCGCCAAGCGATCTCCTCAATACAGGCAATCTTCAGCCCTTGACGGTCCTGTATCGCTTTAACAAACGCGGTCGCATCGGCAAGCGAATCATGAGTCCCCGTATCAAGCCAAGCGAACCCGCGCCCCATAAGCTTTACGTTCAAGCGCCCCTGCTGCAGATAGACGCGGTTCAGGTCAGTAATTTCATATTCGCCACGCGCAGAAGGCTTGAGATCAGCCGCAACATTGACAACGCCGTTGTCGTAGAAATAGAGCCCCACCACCGCATAGTTCGACTTTGGTTTTGCCGGCTTCTCTTCAATCGCCTCCGCTTTCCCCAAGCGGTCGAAACTGACCACCCCGTAGCGCTCCGGATCCGTCACATAATAACCGAAAACCGTCGCGTCGCCCGAGGCATTGGCCTCCGCCAACATCCTGCGCATTCCGTCCCCATAAAAGATATTGTCACCGAGCACAAGGCAGACCGGATCACGGCCAATGAACTCACGCCCCAGCACAAAAGCCTGCGCCAATCCATTCGGCGTCTCTTGCACTTTGTAGCTCAGCCGCATTCCCAGTTGCGAGCCGTCACCCAACAGCTGCCGGAACACAGGGGTCGCCTCGGGAGTAGAGATGATCAGCACCTCCCGTATATCAGCGAGCATCAGCGTCGACAGAGGGTAGTAGATCATCGGCTTGTCATAAACCGGCAAGAGCTGTTTACACATCACTTGGGTCACGGGATAGAGCCGGGTGCCCGCTCCGCCCGCAAGAATGATTCCTTTTCGCGCCATGAGAACCCCCTGACAATCTGGAAGACTTTCGAAGACCTATTACCGTTTGCTGACAGCCGGCTGCGCCACACCGAGCCTTTGCCCCGCATATTTCTTGTCACGGATCGGACGCCACCACCACGCGCTATCGAGATACCATTGGACCGTCTTGACAATACCGGAATCGAAACTCTCTTCAGGGGTCCACCCCAACTCTGTCCGGATCTTGGTCGCGTCAATCGCGTAGCGCTTGTCGTGCCCAGGGCGGTCTGGCACAAACGTGATCAGCTCTTTGAAAGAACGCAAGTGGAGTTCTTCCTTCCGCTTGGGCTGCAGCGCATCGAGTGCCTCGCAGATCGTCTCAACCACCTGAAGGTTTGTTCGTTCGTTGTTGCCGCCAATGTTATAGGTCTCGCCGGACAGACCTTTCTCAAGCACAAGACACAACGCCTTCGCATGATCTTCGACATAGAGCCAATCGCGCACATTGTCGCCTTTTCCATAAACAGGCAAGGGGTGCCCGTCCAACGCGTTCAGAATGACCAACGGAATCAGTTTCTCGGGAAAATGGAAAGGACCGTAATTGTTGGAGCAGTTGGTGATCAGTACGGGCAGACCATACGTATGGTGCCATGCCATGACAAGGTGATCGGACGCAGCTTTGCTGGCTGAATAGGGCGACCGCGGATCATAAGGCGTCGACTCGGTAAAGAGCCCTTCAGGCCCTAGCGACCCGTATACTTCGTCCGTCGAAATGTGTTGAAAGCGAAAGCGCGCTTTAGCGGGTGTTCCGTCCGGCAGGCTGCGCCACCATTTCGTGGCCACCTCCAGAAGTGTGGCCGTCCCGACAATGTTAGTCTGAATAAAATCGGAAGGCCCATCGATCGACCGATCCACATGCGATTCGGCCGCAAGATGCATCACGGCCGTTGGTCGAAACGCCTCAACTGCGTGCTCAAGCGCCACGCGGTCGCAGATATCCACCTGCTCAAATTGGTAGAGCGGGTTGCTTTCTGCACTCTTGAGCGAGTCGAGATTTCCCGCATAGGTCAGCTTATCGAGATTCAGAACCCGGCAGTTTTCACCTTGAAGCAGATGGCGGACCACCGCCGAACCGATAAAACCGGCACCCCCTGTAACCAACACACGTCGCATCCCACCCCTCCTATTCGTCATCGGTCATTGACGCGTCGACGACATCCTGCCGAACTGCGGCAACAGAGGGCGTGAGATCATCTTCCTCCGTGAACGCCCTGCTTCCGGAGCCCGAAGCTTTTCGCTCGCCCGAGGCCAGCTTCTTTCCTTGACCGTAGGCGCCATACCGCGATGTGTAGCGATAGGCATAGCGATAGTGATAGTCGTACTGGCTGAATTGATTGCGCCGCCCAAAGTCCACATCGTTCACAATTACGCCAATCACACGCGCGCCCGCCTCCGTCAAATGCCGGGCCGCATGTTTAATCGGCTGGAAACGGGTTCGGTCGGGACAACACATGATCATCACCGAATCCGCCAAAGAGGCGAGCACCATCACATCGCCGACGATGCCGAAAGGCGGCGAATCGATAATCACGCGGTCATAGTGCTCACGTGCCCAGGAAAAGAAATCGACAATCGCACCACTGCCCATGAGATTGGCAGGGCTTAGCTCTGAGGAAGCTTTGGAAAAAACGACCTCGAGGTTCTCGATCCCGCAAGGCGTGGGCAGTGAGTCAAACAGCGAAGCATCGGCTTTGGCCAGAGTGTGCGGCAAGCTATGAAAGTCCGTATGTTTTTTCTCGAAAATCCTCGCAAGCCGCGGACGGCGCATATCGAAATCGATCAGCAACGTCTTTTGTCCGCTTTGGGCACACGAGATAGCCAAGCCGCACGACGAGATCGTCTTGCCCTCGCCGGGCTGGGTGCTCATGCAGAGCAATACTTTTGACATCTCCTGATATCTGGGCGAGTCCAGCAGATTCCGGAGCCCCGCGATCGCCTCAGCGAACTGTGAAAACTTGTCGTCCGCCACCAACCGAGCCAATTGTTCACGCTTCTTGCGACGAACATGCGGCAACACCGCCAAAGTCTTGAGCCTCAAACGTTGCTCGATATCCGAGATGCCGACGATCTTATCTTCCAAGTGATCGAGGATCAACACGAACACAATACCGAGAAGCAACCCGATTGCCGGCCCGGCAGGAAAGATCATCATGGGGTTCGGCAACACCGGTTTATTCGGCCGGAACGCCTGCTCGACCTGTTTGATAATGGCCGTGTTCTCATCGGAGGCCAACTGCGCCTCGCGCGTGCGTTGCAACAGCGACTTATAACTGCTATCCGCCACTTCGCGCTCGCGTTCCAGCTGCTCGAGCTTCATTTTTGCCGAAACGATTTTGAGCTCAAGATCGGACAGTTTCTTGGTAAGTTCATCACGCTTGGGCGTCAACTGGGCAAGCTGGCGCTGCATAAGATCCAGATTCGCCTTGCAGGTCTCGAGCGCGCGGAAAACCACATCCGCAAACTGCTGCTTGAAGACCTCAACTTCCTTCTCTTTGACTTTCACTTCCGGATGGTTGGCCGTGTAGCGGGCCAATAAGGAGTTCTTTTCTGCAACGGTACCCTGATACTTTTGGAAGGCATCCCCGATTTCACCGGAACGAGGTACGGATTCTGGCAGCGTTCCGAATTTTTCTGGTTCGCTCTGGATGGTCTCGAGCGTTTTACGCAACTCGATCGCCTTGGTGATGTCGCCTTCCAAATCCTGGATATCACCGTTGATTTTGCTCAACGCCTGTTGCGAAGTTGCGCTATCGCTCGCCATGAAGTCAAGCTGGTTTGCCACACGGAAATCCAACATCTCTTTATCGGCGCGCTCCAGATTGCGCTTCTGCTGCTCAGTCGTCGTGGAAAGCCATGAAACCGCCACCTCCGACTCGTTGCGGTTCTGGTCCGAGGTGAACATCTCCGAGGCTTTCGCATAGGCGTTTGCCAAATCTGTCGCCAACTGCGGGTCCGTTGAACGTACGGTTACGCGGATCAGCCTCGACCGTCGCTGCAAGTTCATCTTCGAACCGACCAACGTCGAGATCAGCTGCTCATCCGTTACCGTGGAACTGGGGTAATCACTGCGGTACTGACTGACAATCTGGTCGATCACCGCCCGGCTACGTAGCCGGGCGAGACGCGTATTGAACACCTCATCCAGCGACGCCATCTCCGTGTCGATAATGGCACGGCGCATTCCCGTGTACGTCGAGCCGCGCAAGCTCATTTCAAACACGCTCTCGGCTTCATAAATCATCGGCGAAATCTTGAATACCGCGAATGCCGCAATAAACCCGATAATCACGAACACCACAATGGTCACCCACCGCTGCGTACAGACACGCAACATACGCCCGATCGTGACGGCGCCCATCAGCGAATCCTCGTCGTCGCCTCCTGCCCCTCCGAGACCGCCATAGTAGTACCCGCCGCCATACCCGTACGCCCCGCCTGCACCACCTGCACCCGACTGCCCCGCAGGCGAACCGCCACCGTAATATACAGCGCGGGCAGGAGCGCCATAGTACATCGCACGGGCATTGCCGCTGTAGTACATGGGACGCCGAGTGACCGATTTAGACGTGCTGACACCGGATTGTTCTGTTTCACTCATCGGGGTTCTCCAAAAATTTCAGTTAGCGCATCCACGCCGCGTTTCAAACACGCTTTCACTTTTCTACGGGATGGCTGTGTGCCCGGGCAGGAAGAAATGCGGGCAGCGCCGCCATCACGCACGTCCATGACAACAGGACACCATAAGACCGGAAAGGGCTCGCAAACCAACTTTCAAAAAAACAAACGCTGGTCGCAACCACCCCGACCACCACGATCGGCGACAGGCGCAACACGTAAGGGCGCCCGTCATTCTCGTCGTGCGTGCCAAATTTCCATGCGATGCGCGCACGGTAACAGAGCGGAACCAATAACGTGACGACCACCGCCAACAAAAAACCCGCCCCAAGGACTCCATATTCACACAGAAATTGCAGACAGTCATTGTAGACACACCCTTGAGCGGACTTGAGTGAGCCCCAGTCTTTCGCCGAAACAGATAACCCAACAAAATGATGGAAACCGTCCGCTCCCACGCCAACCCACGGATGCTCCTGCCAGATATCCAAAGCGACGGCTGTCCTTATTTTCTGAACACCGGCAAACGATTTCCAACATGAATCGAACGGCAGCGCCGACGCGAGTTTACTCAGAACCGGATTTTGAGGGAAAAGAAAGAAGATCGACATGGCCACGCCAACAAGAGTCACAAGTGCCCCGAGAAACAGCTTGAACTGCGTCTGTTTTGCCACATGCGGCCTAATGTAGAACACCCCATAAACCAACAATAAAACCGTAAAAAGAACATAGATGCAAACAGAAAAAGCACGCGCAAAAAAAAGCATACCCGCCAGATTGCCGAGCACGCCAAAAACAAGAAGAAACTTCGACCGTCGCTGACCACGAGCTAACGCATCAACAAACAACCCTATTCCCAACAACCCCCAAAAACCGAAGAACGTCCCGGTTGCGGCGCTTCCTGTATCCTTAATCAATGCCGCATAGGGTAGCCGTCCAAAACCTGCCTGCGCAAGCGCGTAAACCGCAAAAAGCCCTCCAAGCCCCGCCAACCACTGAAGCAACTGCCTTTTCGCTGCTTTTCCCAATGCCGTACGCAAAGCAACGCCCACCGTCACACAGGCCGCAAACACGGCGACCATCGTCGCACCAGCGCGCGTTTCAACACAGAAGGGCGCCCATGTCACCGACGGCTGACTCATCTGCCAAACATCGGCGTCCGGAAGATAAACAAGCCCGCATCCGCTATTGAGCCATTGAACCAAAGCGACCCCAACCACCGCCAACCCCGTATAAAAAAAGGGATCCCACAAGGTTCCCTTCATCGCGCGCAGGCGGGCATCTGACAACGTCTCCCCCTTGCGCACAGAGGGAAGCAGCACCATCATCTCAACGACCGCCAGCGACAACCAAAGCAACGCGGTGAAACCGAACACACGCTCATAGGCGAGATAAAACAGGGGATAGGTCACCACACAAGCGACATGCGCCATCAATCCGTATTTTGTGAGCAATTTTTGCATCATGACCGAGCCGACCCAACGAACATAAAAAATCCGCCCACACTCGCTTCTCATCGTGTAGGCGGAAAAAAACTCACTTTACGCCCTCTTCACTCAATACCGGAACTGCAAGCCCAACGTCGCACGATACCGGTCGAACTCGTCATCCTCATAGTCCGAGAAGCGCGTCTCGTATTCCAAACTGCCATACATGCTGACATAGCGCATCAGTTCGTAATCTGCCCGCGTCCGCACGGAAAAAACATCATCCGTCGAAGCGCCTGCCACACCCACATCGTACTCGTTCTCCTCACGCCGGTAGGCCACGTCGAGACGTGTCATGAGCTTTCTCATCGGCTGGTAGGACAGCCCTGTCGACAGCATATAGACCTTCGTAGCCTGATTGGCTTCACTCTCGCTCGGCTGATAATGGCTGGAACCGGAAACCGATGCGGCAAGTTTCTTGTTAATGAGCCAATTCGCGTTCAGGCTGTAAGTCCACCCCATCAAGAGGTCTTCATCTCCATAATTGAACCACTCCAGCCCCGTCATCATACTGTAGGTGATCCGCTTCGTCGCCCTGGAACTGACACCCGCCATCAAGTTATACCCCGTGCTCGTATCGCCCGTTTTCTGAGTGCCGACCTTCTGAGTCCCGTCGCTGGTCTGTTCGTTGTACGAGCCTGAAAGCAACACGTTGCTTTTCTCCGTCAGTTTACGGGAAAACTGAAGTCCAGCCGTCCACTGCTGGTTTCCGTACAAAGTCCCGTATTTGTTGCCGTCATTAACGTAGTCGAGATCGGAATACATGCCGCTCAGTGTGACGCCCGTCCTTTCGCCCAATTCATAAGACAAAGCGCCCGTCAGAGTGAACTGCTCACGGTCGCGATAAAGGCCGCGCCCCCCGTCGATGATCGAGTCGTTCTGGCTGCTGTTGACATAGCTCTGCCCCACAAGCAGACGCCACCCCTTCGCGGATTCTCGATAAAATGAGAGCGACTCCCCATAACGGTCCGCATCCAGTTCGTCAAACGTCAGATAGTGGTCGTAACTGTACCACGCGCTGCCGGACAGCCCCCATTCATTACCCTTATACGTCAGATCAACGCCAGGGTTGATGCTGAGCATTCCGTCACTGTTTTCGACATCGGCATCGTAATCCACATTTGAGTCGTAGGTGTAGTCCAAGTTGACGAACGGAGAGACCGTCAGATTGTTGTACTTTAAACCGCGGGAGTCTTGAGCAAGCAAACCCGAGCCCAACACCGACACGAACAAGAAACAGATGCTCACCGACACACACGAGATCGTTCTTGTAACCATAACCGACACTCCTTCTTTCAGCACTTCCGCCCAATCGCTTCGCTTCAACGAGCGCTCCGAATAGGAATTTTTTCGTCACTTGGCGGACACGGACAGATAAGGTCATCTGAATTCGTT
>Ga0209066_10002151_pt1 | contig 24655 bp, 24 predicted proteins | sample All_14_2_FD_187198 | JGI IMG/M metagenome (GOLD analysis project Ga0209066, IMG submission 187198) | Freshwater microbial communities in response to fracking from Pennsylvania, USA - Allegheny Zone_MetaG_DW_15 (SPAdes) (version 2) ... | reverse complement strand
ATTTACTGGGCTAGCCCCTTGCCTTCATAGCACTGGATAGCATACTGCATATGGAGAGCGAAATAACAGGGTGATCGCCTTGTCAGGACTACGTAATTACCTACGGGTCGCGATGATCGCCCTGGCCACCAGCCTGTTCGCGGGCGGCGTGGACGCCGCGGCGCAGAACGAACCGACCATTTTCGGCGGCAAGGAGCTCAGCTCCACCAACATGGCCAAGTTCACCAAATGGACGGGTGTGCTGGAGCGCTATGAGAAGGAACTGCCGCAGGAACTGCAGGCCTGCCAGCCAACAGCGCAGGACCCCTGCCATACCGCGCGCTGGCGGATTTTCCTGAAACAGCTGGCCGGGAAAAACCAGGCCGAACAGGCGACTCTGGTCAACCAGTACATCAACAAATATCTTTACGTGCTGGACCCGATCAACTGGCAGCAGGATGATTACTGGGCCACGCCGCGCCAGTTCTTCGGCAAGAACGGTGATTGCGAGGATTTCGCCATCGCCAAATACATGTCGTTGAAGCATCTGGGCTTCACGGACAAGGATATGCGCATCCTGGTGCTGCAGGACCTCAACCTGAATGTCGGTCATGCGGTGCTGGTGATATTTTTGCAGGGCAAGGCCTGGTTGCTGGACAACCAGATTCCGCAGATCGTCGAAGCTTCGCGGGTCAAGCACTACAAACCGATCTTCTCGATCAATGCCGAACGCTGGTGGTTGCATCGCTGACACGCAAATCCGGCGGGATTTGGACATGCCCGGCAAATCCGGGACGCTGACGCGTCCTCTTGCCGTGTCCGGCCTTGCTTGCGCGGACTTTTGTATGGCGCGCAAATCCGGCGGCCTTGCTTGCGCGGACTTTTGTACGGCGCGCAAATCCGGCGGCCTTGCTTGCGCGCTAGTCAAACAGCTTGTCGATGTCCGCCTGATCCATAACCGGGGTCGGCGCCGTATCCTGCGTATCGGTCGGCGGCACGGATACGCCGTTGATGATGCCGCTTGCCCTGTCCACGCCCTGTTGCAGCTTGCGCGACGCGCTGCGGATGATCTGGCCCGCCATGCCCTGATCGCCGCCCGCCAATGCCGTGCTTACCTGGCTGACGGCCGCCGTTACATCCCGGTCCAGCCCGGCCACCGTTTCATCGAAGGGAATACGGTATTCCGGCGGCGCGTGGTCATAGGCGGCGATCGCCAGGGTCTTGTGCGAGAAAACGCTGTCGCGGAAGTGTTCGGCATAGGTCTTGGGCTGCCAGGCTTTCACCTCCTCGATCATCTCCGGCATATCGGCGCAGAGGTCGAGCAGCATGATTACTTCGTTGAAATGGTTGAGGTAATCGGTCGACAGCAGGGTCGTCCCGTTGATCGTGGTATTAGCCACGAGCCGGCGATAGGTCCTGGTATGGGTCGGGGCGGGAATGCCCATGATGGCTGCCTGATAAATTATCTCAGGTTTTTAACCTAATGCATTCCAAGGGATCGAGGAAACCCCAGTCTGACATGTCATTCCGTCTGGCTTTCATCTGCTTCCGGGGGGGCATGACGCTGCAATAGGGGCGCCTGGGCCAGGAAGAACAGGAAGGTTGCGATTACCAGCCCGGGAAACTTGAACAACACCCAGACATCGGTTGACTGGGTCCGCCAGACGATCTCGTTGGCGATGGCGGCGGCGATGAAGAACCAGCCCAGCCGTCTGGTCAGCGCTGTCCAGCCGGCATCGGTCAGTTTCAGCGCATGGCCCAGCACATAGCGCAGCGGCTGCTTGCCCAGCCAGGAGCCGCCCAGCAGAAGCACTGCAAACAGTGCCTGCACGATGGTCGGCTTCAGCTTGATGAAGATGTCGTCATCCAGCCAGATGGTGAGCCCGCCGAAGATCAGCACGATCACCGCGGTCACCAGCGGCATCTTGGGGATCGTGCGCGTCTTCAACCAGGACAGGGCAAGCGCAATGGCCGTCGCGCCAACCAGAACCTTGGTCGCGGCGATCAGCCCCCATAGCCAATAGGCGCCCAGAAACAGGGCCAGCGGCCCGTATTCCACAACGGGGCCGACCCAGCCCGCGCGCGGGTGCTTCGTATCTTCGGTCGAGTTAACTGCTGTCATGGCCCGTTCTATAGCGCAATCGGCTTGCCGAGGCGAGCGACCAAGGCTAACTTTTACGTTATGGCAATGGACCCGACCCGTCTTGGCGATTCCGCGTCGCACCGCCTGCCCTCCGGGCCGGTGGGGCCGCGCCGTGCCGACCGCAGGGAAGCCCCCATGGCCGGGCGCAAGGCGCCGCGGCGAAGGCTTTCCCTACCCTTCCTCGACCCGTTTGATCTGGACGCCGCCATGGAACGGCTGGAGGAGCTTCTGCTGTCGGATCGCTTCGATGGAGGCGCGCGGGAGGATATCCCGCCGCGCGGCTTTTATCTGAACATCCTGGTCTGAGATGGCCGCCCCGCCAGCGACATTCAGCTTCGTGGGGACGGTCCCCTGGGGCAGGAACCGGGCGGAGTATACTGCCTTCTTCGACCTGTATTCCGTGTCGGAGCAGGCGCGTGTGCTGGATGTCGGTGCCGGGCCATCCTCCTTCGCCGCTGAAATGGCTTCACTCGGGCGCGATGTGGTGGCCGTCGATCCGCTGTACCGCGACAATGCACTTGCCATCGCCGAACGGATCTCCGAGACGCGCAGGCAGGTGATGGAAGGGCTGGCCCGCCATGCGGACCGCTTTCTGTGGGATGCCTACCGCGATCCGGCGCATCTGGAGGAGGTGCGCCTGTCGGCCATGTCGCTGTTCCTGGAGGATCTGGCGGGCCCCAGGCAGGGGCGTTACCTAGCCGCCGCCCTGCCGAGGCTGCCCTTCGCGGATGACAGTTTCGACCTGGTGCTGATCTCCCATTTGCTGTTCCTGTATTCCGACGGGCTGGACCAGACCTTCCATCAGGCGGCCGTGACGGAAGCGCTCCGCCTGTCTCGCGAAGTGCGCATTTTTCCCCTGATCGATATCAACGGGCTGCCATCGCCGCATCTGCAACCTGTTCGCGCTGCGGCAAACAGGATGGGGGCCAGCGCCGAGACCCGTTTGGTACCCTATCATTTCCAGCGCGGCGCCGATCGCATGCTGGTGCTGCGGCGCAGCTGACCGAACGGTCGGCGCGAATAATTTCCATCACAATACCATCGGAATCGACGCAGCGATTAAAGTCCCGTTAACGATATCCGCATACCGTTTACGTCAATCATGTCTGTCTAACGGGCAGCGCGTTCAGGGGGACCACACAATGCGACTTCTGCCTTCGCGCATCGCCATGCGCATTCCCATGGGTTTTGCCCTGATGCTGGTGATCGCTCTGGTCATCGGGGCTGTAGGATATATCAACATCCTTCGGCTGGCGGATGGCTTCACCCGCTACGAGGCCGTGCGGGCCAGTACGGCCCTGGTGAACAATGCCTCCATCCTGTTCAGCGATCTGCGCGGTCAGGCGAAAGTCTATGTCGCCAGCGGCAGGCGGGACGATGCCGACCGCTTCAATGAGCTGGCGGGCGAACTGCGCAACGAATTGGCGGTGATCGTCCAGCAGGTGGACAGCGATGCCGCGCGCGAGGCCGTCTCCTCCCTGTTGATCGAGCTGGACAATTACGAAGGCAATTTCGCGATGATCACCAGCGCGGTGTCGATGCGCGACAACGCCCGCAGCCAGATGGATATCCAAGGCGGGCAGATGGCCAATACCCTTAACGCCGCCGTGACGCGTCTGATCAACGATGCGACCTATCAGGATGCGGCTCTGCTGGGCCGCCTGCAGGAAAGGCTGATGCGCGGCCAGGTGGAGGCCACGCGCATGCGTAGCGCCTATTCGCCCGAGACAAAGGCAGCCGCCGAACAGGCCTTCGCCGACCTGCAGAAAACCATCACCGAAACGGGGCGTCAGGTCAGTGATATCATCGCCTATGCCGCGATGAGCACCCTGTCCAAGGCCATGGAAGAATACGCCTCGGCCTTCGAACGGTCCCTGCTGCAGACGGCGCGGGTCGAAGAGGCGGGCAAGTCCGGCAGCGCGGAGATCGCCGATACCATCGCCGATCAGATGCAACGTCTCGTGGCGCTGCAGCGTGGCGCCATGGCGCAGGAACGTGACGCCGCCTTTGAAACGGTGCGGCTGTCCGAGCTGATCATCGCGGTGTCCTCCGGCATCGCTTTCCTGCTTGGCATCGCGTTGTCGATTCTGACCACCAGGACGCTCGTGCCGCCGTTGCGGGCGCTGACCCAGGCGCTGCGCAGGCTGGCGGAACGCGATTGGACGACCGAGGTGCCGGGCCTGGCCCGCAGGGATGAACTGGGCGAGATCGCCCAGACCGTGGCGGTATTCAAGGATAGCGGCATCGAAGCCGAACGCCTGGCGCAGGCCCAGAGCCGGGAGGCCCAGGCAAAGCAGGCTCGGCAGGAAAAGATGGAACAGGCCATCATCCAGTTCGAAGCAGCGGTGGGTGACGCGTTGGGGGCGCTGTCGGGATCGGCGGCGGCACTGAACCAGACCGCACAGGGCATGTCCGATCTGGCGGAAACAACCTCCGGCCGGGCGACGGCCGTGGCTGCGGCGGCCGAGCAGGCCTCCGCCAATGTGCAGACGGTCGCGGCTTCTTCCGAGGAGTTGTATGCCTCGGTCGAGGAAATCGGACGTCAGGTGGCCTCCTCCACCGAAATCGCCGAACGGGCCAGCCTTCAGGCCGAAACCGCCGGCGGCAGGGTGCAGAGTCTGGCCGACGCGGCGGAACGCATCGGCGCGGTGGTGCAGCTGATCAGCGACATCGCCGGGCAGACCAATCTTCTGGCCCTGAACGCCACCATTGAGTCCGCCCGCGCTGGCGAGGCTGGCAAGGGCTTCGCCGTGGTCGCCTCGGAGGTGAAGAATCTGGCCGGCCAGACCGGCAAGGCGACAGAGGAAATCGCCCAGCAGATCGGTGCGATTCAGGCCGAAACGCGCGAGACGGTGGCGGCCATTGCCGAAATCCGCAAGACCATTGTCTCGGTCAGCGAAATCACCACGGCCATAGCTTCGGCCGTACAGGAGCAGAGCGCTGCCACGGCGGAAATCTCCCGCAATGTGCAGCAGGCCTCCTCCGGCACGCAGGAGGTGACCACGAATATCGTAACGGTTTCGGAAGCCGCGGTGCAGACCGGTGACGGTGCGCGCAGCGTGCTGGATTCCTCCGGCATGCTGCGCGAGCAATCCTCGGTCCTGCGCCGGGAAGTGGATCGGTTCCTGGAGACTATCCGGGCGGCTTGATGACGAGGTTCCGCGGGGGCGGGCAGGGGCCGGCAGCGTCCATCCTTCCGGGGGGAAGGGTTCACGCGTGCCGGCCCCTACTTTTTTGCTGATCAGCCCCGCAGCGGCTTCAGCGCACCGGCCCAGCGGACGAGCTCGTCCAGCATGGTCTTGGCCGAGGCGTCCTGCTGCTCATTCGCGGCAAAGGCACCGTCCTTCACCTGGCCGGCCACCATGGGGATCACGACCTGTTCGGGGATCGGCATCACTTTCAGCGTGGTCAACAGCGTCTTGGCTGTCTGTACCGAACGCAGCCCGCCCGACACGCCGCCATAGCTGACGAAGCCGGCCGGTTTGTAACCCCATTCCGAATAGAGATAGGTCACTGCGTTCAGCAACGCAGGCGGCATGGTGAAATTATATTCCGGAGTGACGAAAACGAAGGCGTCCGCGCCGTCGACAATGGCGCTCCAGCGCTTGGTATGGTCATGCTCGTATTTCTTCATCCGGGGGTGGTGCGCTTCGTCGTACAGCGGCAGGCCGACTTCCGCCAGATCGATCAGTTTGGCGTCGAATCCGCCATGCGCCACGGCCTGGGCCTGGAACCAGCTGGCGACGGTTGGCCCGACGCGGCCGGGGCGGGTCGAGCAGATGACAGTGGCAAGGACAAGGCTCATCGAAAACTCCCTTGGATCAAAGAAACAGCTCAGTGGTTACCGGTCAGAATCGCGGCATAGAGTTCGGGGTCGACATTCCCGCCGGAAATCACGACGGCAATGGCGCGTCCCCGGGTCGGCAGTTTGCCGGCCAGGACGGCCGCCAGGGCGACCGTACCGCCAGGCTCGGTCACCAGCTTCAGATCCGTGAAGGCGGCGCGCATGCCTTCCGCCACCTCTGCATCGGTCACGGAAAAGGCACCGTTCAGCAGCCGGCTGTTGAGCGAGAAGGTGATTTCGCCGGGCATGGGCGACAGCAGGGCATCGCAGAAACTCTTCGCGCCTGGCGTCACCTTCTGGCGCGTTCCCGATTGCAGGGACCGCAGCGTATCGTCGAAGCCGGCCGGTTCAACGGCATGGATCGGCAGGTCGGGCCGCCGGGACTTGATCGCCAGGGCGATGCCGGAAATCAATCCCCCTCCGCCGCAGCAGCACAGGACCGCATCCAGCGTTACCCCGCGCGCCGCGGCATCTTCCAGAATTTCCAGGCCGATGGTGCCCTGGCCGGAAATCACATCGGGATCGTCGAAAGGCGGCACCAGCATGGCGCCCGTTTCAGCTGCCACGCGCCGTCCGATCGCCTCGCGATCCTCGCTGTCGCGATCATAGAGCACGACCTCGGCACCATAGCCGCGCGTGTTGCGCACCTTGATGGCTGGTGCGTCCTGCGGCATCACGATGGTAGCGCGCAGGCCCAGAAGCTGGGCCGCCGCCGCAACACCCTGGGCATGATTGCCGGAGGAGAAGGCCACCACCGCCTCGGCCGCGCCGGCATCCTTCAGCTTTTTCAGTTTGTTATAGGCGCCACGAAACTTGAAGGACCCGGTGCGCTGCAGGCATTCGGGCTTGAAGAATACGCGCCCGCCGACCCGTTCATTGAACAGGGGTGATTCCAGCAGCGGGGTGCGTACCGCCTGACCCGCGATCCGCTGCCGCGCGGCCTCGATATCGGAAAAGCGCGGTTCATCGGCATGCGGTGCAGAGCTCATCCAAGGCCTCCTGGCAGGCGGGTTCGGACAGGGTCGGCGTGTGGCCGGCCCAGGGAATGACGACGGATCGCAGGCGAGGATGCTCCCGCCCCATCCGCTGCATAAGGTCGGCGGAAAGTATATCGGATTGCCCGCCGCGTATCACGGTTACGGGAATGTCCCGCAGGCTGCGGAACAGGGCCCAGAGATCGGGCAGCGCGGCCGTGCCGGACAGCGCATCGGCGATCCTGGGGTCCCAGTCGACATGCAACAGACCGTCCGGGCCGCTGCGGAAGCTGGCTTCCGCGAGGTCCAGCCATTCCGCCTCGCTCCGCAGGCCGAGCGTCGGCAGCATGGCTTTCAGACAGGCAACGGCCGAGGGCCAGTCCGGTTGCGGCCAATCCCGCCCGATATAGTTTCGAATGCGCGCCAAGCCGCCCTGCGGCAGTTCCGGCCCGATATCGTTCAGTAGAACCCCGGCCAGACCGGCGGGCTTCACAACCCCCAGCGCGCAGGCGATCAATCCGCCCATCGAGGTGCCGACGGCAATGAAGCGCTCGACCCCCTCCAGGGTCAGAAGCTGCGACAGGTCGTCAATATAGCTCTGCGGGCTATAGCGCTCCGGGTTTGGGTCGCGATCGGAGTGGCCCCGCCCGCGCCAATCCGGGCAGAGCACGACACGACCCTGGGCCGAGAGTCTGTCGGCCAGGGCCAGAAAATCGCGGGAATTGCGGGCGAGGCCGGGCAGGCACAGTATGGCCGGCCGCAGGTCCCCGGCCGGACCGAAGCGACGATAGGCAAGCATCAACCCGTCGCGCGACCGATGGAAGCGCAAACCCGCCTCAATGGTCACGGTTCCCCCGCCAGACTGCGGTCCTGCATCAGGACCAGACCGCTTTGCGGCCCGTACAGGCGCCAGCGATAGATGGTGGCATTCTCCAGCACGCGCTGCACATAGTTGCGGGTTTCGTAGAAGGGGATCAGTTCGATCCAGTCCAGGGCCTTTTCCAGGGACTCGCGCGGGTCGCCCTGTTCCTGCACCCAGCGGCGCGCCCGGGACGGGCCGGCATTGTAGCCGGCCAGCGCCATCACCACCGACCCGTCGAAATTCTGGATCAGCCCGCCCAGATAGGCGCTGCCAAGCGCCATGTTATAGTGCGGGTCGCGCGTCAGCGCGTCCGGGCGGTAGGGCAGGGACAGCTTGCCCGCCACCAGCTTGGCGGTTCCCGGCATCAGCTGCATCAGCCCCATAGCCCCGGCATGGGATCGGGCCTCCAGATCGAAGGCGCTTTCCTGGCGGATCACCCCCAGCACCAGGGCCGGATCGTCCACCGGTCCGGGATTGAGCGCCAGTGCCGGAAAGCCGGTGACCGACAGGCTGACCCCGGCTTTCGACGCTTCCCGGGCGACATAGACGGCGAGGTCGGGTCGGTTGATTTCCATCGCCAGCCTTGCCGTCATCGTCCAGTTGACCTCGTTGTCGATCAGCTTGGTCATATGGCGGATGAACGGGCCCGCGCGGTCGGACTCGCCCAGCGCGTGATACAGGCGGATCAGCCGGACGAGGTCGAGCCCGTCGAAGGCAGCCTGCTGGCCGGCCTGCACCAGCGGTTCCAGCGGCGGTGTCGGCCGTTCCCGGGGCGGCAGTTTCAGCCAGGCGGTCTGACCATAGAAGGTGTGCAGATGCCGGGCCCCCTCGCCATACCATTGCCTGGCGATATCGGGCTCACCTGCCGCTTCCGCGGCGCGTCCTGCCCAATAGGCGCCGCGTGACAGCGAGACGGGGTAGGAGACGGCCAGGAACAGCGCCTTGAAATGCTGGAAGGCGGTCTGCGGATCGTTCAGATAGCGCAGGGCGATGAAGCCCGACAGGAATTCCGCATCGGCCAGGGCAAAGCCTTCGATCTGTCCGTGATCGCTGGCCAGCGCATAGGCTTCGCGGGGGCGGCCTTCGCGCAGGGCACGGCGGGCATAGATCGAAATCTCATCCCACCACGCATCCGCGCGGCCCAGCTCCGCCGGCTTGTTGCGGATGATCTCCAGCGCGCCGGCATCCATGCCCGCGCGCCGGCGCCAGCGCAGCCGGTCGAACATCAGGCCGGGATCGTCCTGCAGGGATGGCGGCACGGCCCCGATCTTGCCATCGACATTGCCGCCGCGCCCCTGCAGGGCAAGCCGGGCGGCAGCCAGCCGGCGCCGGGATTCCGGCACGCGGCGCATCTGCTCTTCCGCCGGGGCCAGCTGACCATCCCATAACAACCGTTCCAGCCGGGCAATATGGTCCTGCTCGCTCAACAGCCGGCCATAGCGCGCCAGAAAAGGTCCGGCCTCGTCGCTGGGAATCGGCATATCGCGCCAGGCGGCACGGATCAGCGCCGGAACATCCGCACCACGGCCGGTTGCTTCCAGACCTTCGGCGAAGGCAGTCAGGCCGGGCGCGGTCAGGGGCCGGTGCCGCTGGAAGAAATCCATCGCCACGCGGTTGGGCACGCCGGCCAGTCTGCGTTCTGCTACGCGCTGGATGTCATCCAGATTGGGCCAGCCCGGATTATCCTCGATAAACCGCGCCAGGGCGGCGAAATCGGCGGGGCTTTCGGCGCTACGATACCAGGCCCAGGTCACGGCCTTGGCCAGCAGGCGCAAATCCTGCGCGCGTGCCGCCGTCAGCGCGTCGGCAAAACGGTTGCGGTCCAAATGGCTCAGCGCCTGCCGCCCTGCCTGCACCAGGCTGGCATCGGCCAGTTGCAGACCATTGGCACGCGCGGACGAATCCGCCGCATGGCCCCCGGCCGCGACACCGAATGTCAGCGCGACGCATCCTGCCAGAATCAGCGATCGCATGAAGTCTCCCGGGCCTCGTCCACTCGACGGGCGTCCTTCGCACATGCGATCCAGACTACCTGCTTCGCCCGGTCAGGGCAACGCGGGCAATTGTGGCAATTCTCCGCGATTGGTTAGTTTTGCTGAGTGATGGGGGAGAATACAGCGTCGAAATGGCGCATCAGCGCATCGTCGAGGTCGCCCATGCTGACCGGCAGCCCCAAATCCACCAGCGAGGTCACGCCAAATCGGGGTTCGGCAATGCCGCAGGGCACGATTCCGGAAAAATGCGACAGATCGGGTTCGACATTGATCGAAATGCCGTGGAAGGACACCCAGCGGCGGATGCGGATGCCGATGGCGGCGATCTTGTCTTCCCGACCCTGGCCCCGATCAACCCAGATACCGACCCGGCCGTGGCGCCGTTCGCCCTTGACGTTGAAATCGGCCAGGGCGCGGATCACCCATTCCTCCAGGCTCGATACCAGCCAGCGCACATCGGGCTTGCGGCGCTTCAGATCCAGCATGGTATAGGCCACCCGCTGGCCCGGCCCGTGATAGGTGTATTGCCCGCCCCGCCCGGCGGCATAGACCGGGAAGCGGCCCGGATCAGTCAGGTCCTCGATATGGGCGGAGGTGCCGGCGGTATAGAGCGGGGGATGTTCCAGCAGCCAGATGCGCTCTGCCGCCCGGCCCGCGATCATTTCGGCCACATGGGCCTCCATGCCGGCCAGCGCCTGGGCATAGTCAACCAACCCGTCGCTCAGCAGCCATTCGAGCGGCGGCGGGGTGACGGGCGCTTCATCGGGCTGTACGGCGGCGTTATCCATCATTGGTGCTATATGGCGGGTGGCCCGGCTTTTGGCAATCATAGCCCTCGCCTCCCGCGTTCGGCCGTTGTCGTCCCCGCCTTCTGCATCAGCGCAAAAAAAGACCCCGGGCTATGCCACAGCGGCGCGGCCCGGGGTAACGATCTCCCTGAAACGCGGTGTCGACACCGCGCCGGTCAATGCCTGCGGCGGCGGCGCACCCGTACGAAGCCGATCACCAGGGCCGCGGTCGCGATGGCGGCTGGAACCGCCGCCACATTGATCACGGTCAGGCGCGTCTGCAGGGCTTCGATATCCTTGCGCAGGTTGAAGGTCACGTCGCGCAGCTGCTGGCGGGTGGTCAGCAGTTCCTCGGTGAACTGGGCGATGGTCTTCTCCTGCTCCTCCGCCGAAACGGCCTCGCCCCCTTCCTTCGACTGCAATTCCTTCAGCTGCTTTTCAGCCTCTTCCATCTTGCCGCGCAGGCGTTGTTCCTCGCCGCGATACTCGGCCTCGGCCTGGCGCTGCAGGGTTTCGATCCGGGTGAAGGGCCGCTGGCCCTGGCCGCGTGTGCGCAGGGAAAGCAGCGCGTCGGAGCCCGAAAGCGCTTCCACCGCATTCACCGCCAAGGCGCCATTGCCCGCGAAGGGATTGGCGATGCGCTGCCCGAAGAAGGATTGGACCTGCACCCAGAAGCGGTCTTCCAGCATATCGGCATCCGCCACCAGGATGATCGACAGCGGCGCTTCCGAGCGGGCGAGATGCGGCTGGACGGGCTCTTCCGGCTTGGCGTCCTCGGCCGGCTTGTCGGCCGCGGCCGCCTCCTCGCCTTCCGGCTTGGCCTCGCCCTCGGCCGGCTGGGCTGCATCGCCCTCGGACTTGGCCTCTGCCTCCGGCTCGGGCTTCTTCGGCTTGCCGTCGGGGAAAGCCGACACGGTTTCGCCGGTGATCCGGGCCGCCAGCACGAAGGGCTTGCCGCCGGGCTGGAAATCCGCCGCCAGTTTCAGGATATCCGGATCGGCCAGGCCTTCCGCCTTGATCGCCATGGAATCGGTCGTTGTGCTGACCAGGGGTGTGAAGGTCAGCGTGGAGCCTTCCTTCGGCACCAGGAAGCCCGCCGTCGGCAGGATCAGCTGCGGCAGATCGGCCACGACCGGATCATCATGGTTCATCTGCTCCGGGCCGGGCTGCAGCCACAGCACATAGGGGGCCGGAACCACCTTGTTCTGGCTGCCGGCATTGACCATGCGGCCCAGCGTGCGATCGCCCGCCAGCTCGTCCTTCGCCAGGGTGACGCCCCAGCTGTCGAGCAGTGGCCCCAGATCGCTGGACGGGGCGCCCGGCATCGACATCGGGCTGGGCGGGGTCTGCGCGTCGGTTTCGTTATAGGGGTCGGCGAAGACCACCGCGCGCCCGCCGCGCATCATATACTGGTCGATGGCATATTGCAGATCGGCATCCATGCCATGGGGATGGATCAGCATCAGAAGATCGGGTTTTTCCCGGTCCAGATCGGCGGCCGACCAGATCTGGGCGGTCGCGAAGCTGTCCTGCAGCTGGGTCATCACCGTCCAGGGCTGCGGCTGCTGGCCCTGCTGATAGGCCATCATCGAGCCGAAGACTTCCTTGTTGGTGACCACGCCCAGCTTCGGCTTTTCCGGCTTGTCCAGCCGACCGATCACCCGGGTCAGGTCATATTCCAGGAAGCGTTCCCGCTCGGGCTGCAGGAAGGCGATCACCTCCCGCCGTTCACCGATCGAGGCCACGAGGCCGAAATAGACCGACTCCCCGCTTTGATCGAGCGGCACGCCCTGTACGCCGGCTTCCACCGCGTCATCCTCCGCAGGGGAGAAGGGCAGGGGGTCGACCTCGTTCAGCACGACCCGGTCACCGCCGGTCGCATCCAGCTCGTCCAGCAGGTCGCGCACGCGGTCGGCATAATTGCCGTATTGCGGCACTTCCTGGCCCAGCTTCTTAGAGTAGTAGAAGGTCAGGTTCACCGGCTCCTTCAACCCTTTCAGGGTCGAAACCGTGCCCTGCGACAGGGTGAAGAGCCTGTCCTGCGTCAGGTCCAGCCTGGCGCCGGACAGATGCGAAAGCCCCACATTGATGGCGACGAATCCCGCAACCGCTAGGACGACGCCGCCTATCCAACCCGCTTCCTTGCGAAAAGCCATGGTTCAAGCCCCCCGGAACCGCGCGACCGCCAGCATATTGGCGATCAGGAACAAACCGATCAGCGACAGGAAATAGACCATGTCGCGCAGATCCAGCACGCCGCGCATGATGTCCTGGAAATTGACGATGAAGCTCAGCGATGCCACGAAATCCACCACCGCCTGCCCGGCCCAGCCGTCGAAAGCCGACAGCACCAGGGGCGAGCCCGAAACGGTCAAGAGGAAGCAGATCGTCACGCCCAGCACGAAGGCGATCACCTGATTCTTGGTCAGGGCCGACAGGAAGCCACCGATGGCGAGGTACCCGCCCGCCATCAGGAAACTGCCCAGATAGCCCGCCAGGATCGCGCCATTGTCGGGATTGCCCAGATAGTTGACCGTGATCCACATCGGGAAGGTCAGCGCCAGTGCGATGCCGCAGAAGGCCCAGGCTGCCAGGAATTTCGCCAGCACGGCCTGCGGGATCGATACCGGCAGGGTCAGGAGCAGTTCCATCGTGCCCTGGCGGATTTCCTCCGCCCACAGGCGCATGGCAACCGCCGGAACCAGCACGACATAGAGCCAGGGGTGGAATTGGAAGAAGGGCGCCAGATCGGCCTGGCCGCGATCAAAGAAATTGCCCAGGAAGAAGGCCAGCGCCGAGGCGAAGCCGAGAAAGATCACGATGAAGATATAGGCCAGCGGCGTGGCGAAATAGCTCGCCATTTCGCGTCGGAACATCACCCAGACATTACGCATAGATCTGTTCCTCCCCGCGGGTCAGCGCCCGGAACACGTCATCCAGTCGGCCATGTTCGCGCTTGATTTCCTCGAACACGACACCGGCCGATACCAGGGCGGAGGCGACCTGCGGCCCGATGGCCCGGCCCGCCTTGGGCGTGACCAGGATGCGCTTGCCGATGATCTCGACCTTCTCCACCTCCGGAATGGCTTCCAGCGCGCGGCGCGCGCGCTCCGCATCGCTGACCACGACGATGGCCATGACATTATGCCCGGCGGTCTTGGCCTCCAGCGCCTGCGGCGTGGCGTCGGCGACCATTTTGCCCCGGGCGATCACCACCGCGCGGGAACAGATCGCCTCCACCTCCTCCAGGATATGGGTGGAGATGATGATGGCCTTGTCGGCGGAAATATCGCGGATCAGGCGGCGGACCTCGTGCTTCTGGTTCGGGTCCAGACCGTCGGTCGGCTCGTCCAGGATCAGGATATCCGGGTCATGCAGCAGCGCCTGGGCCAGGCCCACGCGGCGTTTGAACCCTTTCGATAGCGTATCGATGGGCTGATGCAGCACATCCTTCAAGGTGGTGCGGTCCACCGCCTTGGCAATGGCCGCTTCCGCCGCCTTGCCATCCAGCCCGCGGATGGCGGCACAGAACGCCAGGAAACCCGCCGGCGTCATATCCGGCCAGGCCGGCGCGCCTTCGGGCAGATAGCCCATATGCTTCTTGGCGGCGATGGGGTTCTTTTCCACATCGATGCCCGCCACCAGCGCACGGCCAGCACTGGGCTTCAGAAAGCCCGTCAGCATTTTCATGGTGGTGGATTTGCCCGCGCCGTTGGGGCCGAGGAATCCCAGCACCTCCCCACGCGCGACGGTAAAACTCAAGCCGTCCACGACCGTTACCGGCCCGAACCGCTTCGTCAGCTTGTCGAGTTCGATCATTGCCAGACCCCTGCTTTCCCGGCCGGTCAGCCCCAGGGTTATTCCGCAGCGGCCGGGTTCCGAACGGACGGCCGCAGATGTAGGGGCAGCAGGCCCGGCTTGCAAGTTAAAGCTCTGTCATGTTTCGTCGCGGGGTGGGTGGTCTTGCTCGCACGGCCTATCCTCGAGCAGACCGCATGTGAATTTCGTACACACGTTAGATGGATATGATTGAGCAAGTCCGCCGCGCAGTGGTATTGCAGGCCCCTTGCTTGGATTTGGGTGGCACCAGATAACAATGCAGCTACAGAACGGCCCCGATTGCGGCGCTAGTCGGAATATTCATCTTCGGGAGGGCTGCTTTCTGTTCTCACGAAGCATTGGCGATCAATATCGTATTTCCGACGGAAGCCCATTTGGCGTTGGATGTCGCTTTGAGGAGCATCTAGGTAGGTAATCTCTCCAGCAAAGTACACCCCCAACTCGCCGTCACAGATTGTCCGGTGGGCATGGTCCCATTGTTGGCTGCGGTCAGTGAGCACGCACTTTATGACCTCTCCCGGTGCGATGCTCCCAATATGTACAGGATTGTCGGGGAACTCCACTTCGAGAGGCGGCCTAATGTGGGGATATCCCGTCTGTTCGACAAATTGAATGCCGATATGGCTGTGTATAATCCAACAGGCGGAGTCGCCTATGTTGGTGATCGTATAGAATATAGTTATGTTATCTTCTAAGGGGTCGGTGATTCGGGAGAACGCCTTCCTCAACACGAGGCGTGGTCTATGAGTCGCCAAAAATTCCTTCTGGAGGAGGCCGGTTTGCTCGGCTACTTGGCGCGTGACTTCTTGCGTTTCCACCAAGGCGTCGCGGGAGGTTTTCAACGTGCGAGCAACGTAAACGAGACCAATCGTCGTTACAGCAACACCTGCAAACGACGCGAGCATCATGTAGAAAGCCCATTCGGCCATCTCCCGTTGGGCTTCGAGGTCTTTCTCGGCACGCCATTCTTCTCGATAAGCCTTGGGATCGGCTACGCTGCTCTCGCCCTCGATACGGGCTCCCGGGGCCTGTCTCCCCTTCGTGCTTTCGTATTGCTGATAAGCGGCATTATATGCGCCCTGTCGTTTATCGTCCCGCTCTACCAACTTCCACCCGATAAGGGCCATAAGGGCGATAGCGATCAATCCAAATGCAATTGTTGACACCCAATTGCGCTTAGCCATTGCTGAATGAACGCGGCGGAAAGTTTTCCACGGCTGACCTTGTTTTCCGGGTTATGTTCATCTTCTTGAGTACCCATTGATTCCAGCTTTTGCGATAAATTGGAATAGGTGAAGTTTTACTTTGCCATTTTCGCGCGAAGAATCCCGCGCACCTCGGCTCCCCTGGGCCGTATCCCTGCGTTCGACCCGCGGATGCCGGTTTCCAACTCCAATATCGTGATGGCGGACAGATACAGGCTGGCCGGCAGCAAAGAAGCCGTCCCGGCCGTCACGGCTGGATCGGCCTTGCCGCACTTCGCCTTGCGCAGTTCGGAAACCAGATTGGTGTCGAGCAGGAACATCAGTCGAAATCGGCCGGGCGGTACAGTTCGCCGGCGCGGCCCGGCTTGAACCCGATACCCTCCACCCCCGGCAAAGCCAGCAACTAGATAATGCCGGTTTGGGGACCAAGCATGGCCTGATAGGCCTCAATCGACAGCAGCACATGGGCTGGACGGCCACGGTCGGTGATGAAAACCGGACCCTGCCGGGCCGCCTTCTTGGCGGCGCTGACATCGTGGTTGAATTCCCGGCTGCTGACCCTGGTGATCGTCATGGCTTGCTCCCGTCCTGCATCCGGCCAAGGATCGCGCGCCTGGCCATCCGTTGCCAGCGGGAATGTAGGTATGTACCTACATTGCCCTGCCTGGAGGTAACCCGTACAAGCCCCCTCCCGCTGCAATAATTCTGACGTATCATAGTGACCGGGGCCAAGGGGGAGATGACCATGATACGGCGCATGCGCCTGACCAGCGGGTTGATCCTGCTCGGCTATATCCTGCTGCATTTCACCGGCCATGCCTCCGGCCTGATTTCGCTGGAGGTGATGGAGGCGATGCGCGGGCGCGTGCAATGGATCGCCTATCAGCCCTGGGGGGCGGCGATCCTGTATGCGGCCCTGGTCACGCATTTCCTGCTGGCCTTCGAAGCGATCTATCGCAGGCGGCGGCTGCGCTTCATGACTGGGCGGGAAATCTGGCAGCTCTCGCTCGGCCTTCTGATTCCCTTCGGGCTTGCCGCCCATATCCTGGCGACGCGCGGGCTGTTCCAGCTGAACGGCGGGGATGCAAGCTATCCCTATCTGCTGTCCTATTATTGGATCGATCATCCCTGGGACAATCTGCGCCAGTTGGCCCTGCTCTGCATCGTCTGGGGTCATGCGATGATTGGGCTGTATGCTTGGCTGCGGCTGAAATCCTTCTGGCCACGCATCCGGCTGGCCGGGTTCATCGCCGCGCTGATGATCCCGACCCTGGCCCTGCTCGGCGTCTGGCAGGGGGCGAAAGCGGTGATGGCGCGCGCCGCCGCCGATCCGGCCTGGCTGGACGGGGTGAACCGCGCCGCCCGCGCCATGGACGAGGCGGGGTTGGCGCGGCTGCGCGAGATCGAGCTGTGGACACTGCTGGCCATCGCCGCCCTCTTGATCGGGGCCTTCCTGGCACGTCTGCTGCGCGCCCTGGCGGAACGGCGCAGCGGTCAGGTCAGCCTTGGTTATGAGGGCGGTGGGCGGCTGCGCTTTGCCGCCGGGATGAGCGTGCTGGAAGCAGCAAGGGAGTACCGCATCCCCCATGCCAGCATCTGTGGCGGGCGCGGGCGGTGTTCCACCTGCCGCATGCGGGTGGTTCAGGGGCTGGAAGACCTGCCGGCCATGGGGCGGGAGGAGGCGCGCGTGCTGGCCCGGGTCGGGGCCGGGCCGGATGTGCGGCTGGCCTGCCAAACACGGCCGCCCCCGGGTGAATTCCTGATCCGCCCCCTGCTCGACCCCCAGGCGGCCACCGTGGCGGATGGCAGGCGGGGCGCCGCCACCTCCCACGCCCATGGCCAGGATATGGACATCGCGGTGCTGTTCGCCGATCTGCGCGGTTTCACCACGCTGTCGGAAAGCAAGCTGCCCTATGACGTGGTCTTCGTGCTGAACCGCTATTTCGACTGCATGGGTCGGGCCGTGCGCGATGGCGGCGGCTATCTGGACAAATTCATCGGCGACGGGGTGATGGCGCTGTTCGGCATCGACGGGACCAGCCGGGATGCGGCGCGCGGCGCGCTGGTAACGGCCATGCGCATGGCGGAAAATCTGGCAGAGCTGAATGCCAGTCTGGCCCATGACCTGAAGGAACCGCTGAAGATCGGCATCGGCATCCATCTGGGTCCCGCCATCGTGGGCGAGATGGGGGCGGGCGACCATCGCCATTTGACCGCCATCGGCGATACGGTCAACACCGCCAGCCGGTTGGAGAGCATGACCAAGGAGGCGGGCGTGCAATTGATCCTGTCCCAGTCGGTGGCACAGGCCGCAGGGGTCGATCTCAGCGGTTTCGTGATGACCGAAATGGCGGTGCGCGGCCGCAAGGAACCGATCTCGCTCTATCTGGTCAAGGACGCGCCCGCACTGAAAAATCTTATCTGACCTTGCCTCGTTCCTTGGAAGATTCGTCCCCCTTCCGGGGGTTGCGGGATCGGCGCGGCAGGATCACCTTAAGAAAAGAAACAACAGCACGTGGGTGCGTGCCCGTTGCCGCGCCTGAAAACAGCATGGGAAGGACCGAAACATGGCCGACAGCAAGCCGGAATTCCGCGGCAGGATTTATGACAATATCCTGCAAACCATCGGGGCGACGCCGCTGGTGCGTATCACTAAGCTGCCCGCGCTGGAAGGCAACAGGGCGGAGGTTCTGGCGAAGCTGGAATTCTTCAATCCGTTGGCCTCGGTCAAGGACCGTATCGGTAACGCAATGATCGAGGCGCTGGAACAGGCCGGCACGATCACCCCGGGAAAATCCGTACTGGTCGAGCCCACCTCGGGCAATACCGGCATCGCGCTGGCCTTTGTGGCCGCCGCCAAGGGCTATCGGCTGATCCTGACCATGCCGGAATCCATGTCCATCGAACGGCGCAAGATGCTGCGCTTCCTGGGGGCCGAACTGGTGCTGACCCCCGCCGCCAACGGCATGAAGGGTGCGATTGCAAAGGCGGAGGAACTGCTGAAGGAGATTCCCGGCGCGGTGATGCCGCAGCAGTTCGAAAACCCGGCCAATCCGGCGATCCATCGCGCCACAACGGCGGAAGAAATCTGGAACGACACGGATGGCAAGGTTGATATCCTGATTTCCGGCGTGGGCACCGGCGGCACGCTGACCGGCGTTAGCCAGGTGCTGAAATCGCGCAATCCGGATTTCTGGACCATCGCGGTGGAACCGACCGACAGCCCGGTCCTGTCGGGCGGCGCGCCCGGCCCGCATAAGATCCAGGGCATCGGCGCGGGCTTCGTGCCGGGCATTCTGGACACCAAGCTGATCGACGAGGTGATCAAGGTTTCGAATGACGACGCCTTCGCCACGGCGCGCGCGGTCGCCAAATCCGACGGGATTCCGGTCGGCATCTCCTCCGGCGCGGCGATCTGGGCCGCTGTTCAGGTGGCGAAGCGACCGGAATCGGCCGGCAAGCGCATTGTGGTGATCTGCGCCTCCTTCGCGGAACGCTATCTCTCCACCCTGTTGTTCGAAGGGCTGGAATAGGCGCGGGGGGGCTGCATTGTCGCCCCGGGCGAGGTTCCTGGAACCGAGACCCGGGGCCTTTATCCCATGCCGCACCATCCCCCATGCTTCGAGACGGCTCTTCGAGCCTCCTCGAGCCATGAGGGCGTCTTTACCGCTTTTCCTTCACCCTGAGGTGCAAGCGATAGCGAGCCTCGAAGGGCTAAGGGAAAAGACCGGGCTCACGCTATGAAATCCGACGGGTCCCCTGCGCCCCTACCTGCTGCGCCGGGTGATCGCTGCTTTGGGCGTGGGCGGCGGGCTTTTGCGCCGCTGTTCATGCTGCAGCACCTGATCCAGAAACCGCCCCTGGAACATGGAAATTCCCATTTCCTGACCGGATTTGATCATCGTCTTGTTGTCGCAGCGTGTCAGGATCACCCGGGCGCGGCCACACCGTTCGATTTCGCGCGCGACCTCCGCCTTTTTGGCGGAAGGGCCATCGCCTTCGAAGACGGGGCCGGATGTCACCTTGATCAGATCGATGCCCATCTTCTGCCGGTCGATGAAGGGCAGCATGTCGTAATGCACCCCGTCCAGGCAGACGCGGTAGCCCTTCTCCTTTACGAAATCGCGCGCGAAGACGAAGTTGGAGAAGTCGGAGAAGATGTCGACCATCTGTAGCTCGACCACCAGCGTTCCGCGTGATCCCATGCGCAGCGAGGCATCGAATTCCAGGAATTCCGGGGCGAGCAGGGTCGCTACATTGACATTGATCGAGAAGGAGGTGTGCAGCGAGCTGTCATCGGCCTTCGCCAGCATGCGCAGCACGCGCCGGTCCAGCGTCTGCGTCAGATGCTGGAACAGCCAGCGATTGGCGGCCAAGTTCACATTGGGCAGAACCTGACCGGCCAGCTCGACAATGGAAACGAACACCTCGTTGAAGATCGGCTTGGGCGGGCTGTCGCCGGCCACGGCGCAGATTGCCTGACGGCGCAGCACATTCGACAGATCGGCCTGCTGCAGCACTTTCTCCAGCTGGCCCAGCTGTTCCGGGGTCAGCGCCTTGCGGGAATCGCCGTCATTCTCGCCCGATTGCTGGGCGATCTGGGTCAGGCGCTTGGCGCGCTGGCGTTCTTCCTCATGCAGTTGCTCCACCTCTTCATGGAAGCGTTCGAACTGCGTTTCCAGATTATAGAGCGTCGCGAACCGGCCATGGCCCATATCGTCGGCGGCGATCTGCGCCAGGGGGTCGTCGGTGAACAGATAGCGCAGCCGCATCACGGCTTCGTCCAGCTGGCCCAGCTCCGCGCCCTTGGTCACCAGCGCGATATCGCCATTGCCCAGCAGGAACATCTGACCTTCGAAGGCGCGGGCGAAATCCTCCAGCGTGTTGGCGGCGATACGGATATGATGCTCGCGCCTGTTCTGCGGCTTCAGCCGGCTGAGATGGACATGCACCGCCCTCCGCCCCTCGCGCAGCCGCGTGAGGCGATCCAGATAGTCCAGAAGCAGATATTCCTGGCTGGGGCGCGGCTCCTGGCGCATCCTCGTCCTTACCTTCCCAATCGGGCCGACATGCCCGTCAGGCGTCACACTCGCACGAAGTGGGGCGCCATGCGAAGCGGGAATTTGCCGGAATGGCGCTCAGCGGGGCAGCTTGGTCAGGGTTTCCCGCAGCTTGTCGGCGGCCGGATTGCGGTGATCGCCATTGAAGACGATGGCGCGCGCATTCACGCCTTCCCAGCCGTAATAGGCACGATTGAGCGAATCGCGTTCCCAGATGGCGGCGCCGTCAATGGCCGCCCCGATGAACGCGCCTTCATTCGTGCGATAGGACAGGATGTCGGCATCCAGATTGGAGGTGGTCTTGGCCTGATAGCCTTCACCCATCGGCCCGACGGCGGCGGAAATATCGCCGCCCACGGTGACGCGGTTGCTCATAACCGCTTCCAGCCCCTTGGTGGTCATGAAGACCAGCATCAGCTCGGATTTCTGCCCGCCGATCTGCAGGCCGAAGGACCCGCCTCCCATATTGAAGAAGGCGGGATAGCTCCATTCGCCGTTGGAGGCGCGCGCCAGGAGCACGCCCGACCCCCCCTCGCCGCCAAGGATCAATCCAGCCTTCAGGTAAGCGGGGAAGATCATCACGGCCTTGGCCTTGGCCAGATAGGGATCGATCCGACCCTTGAAATTCTCGTTGCTCAGGATGCGTTCGACGGTCCAGGTCGCCTCATCCACCAATTCCTGGGCGGTATCCGCATCGGAAGCCCGCGCGGCCTGCAAGGTCGCGGCGCTGAGCCCGATCGCCAGCAGCGCGGCGGCGGCCAACCGGGCCAGGGGCAGGTGGGGGCGGGGCAGGGTCATGGTCATGCCTATCCTCGTTTCTGTCTGCTGATCGGGCCGGGGCCGGGCAAGGAATTCCGCGCGGATTGCTTGCAGATTCGATCCCGCCCGACCAGCTTTTTCCCTTGTAAACGGGCGGATCATGCCGGGCGTTTGCGGCGAAAGCACGGCGGGTTTGCGTTGGCAGGATGCGGGATCGTGGATTATGCTTGCGGCGTCGAAAAAGAGCGGTGCCGGTTCAGGTAAGCCCGGCCCCGACCCGCCCCGCCGGCGGTTCGGATCTGTACCCGGCCTGCCTGATACCGGGCCGGCACGCGGACCCACGACGGGAAGATGGCGCGATCCGCGCGTCATCGGCCTGTCGGGGTCATCTGCGGACCAATCCATCTGCATTGGTCCATCCCCGTCGGGCCCAACAGGACGGGAGCATGTGATGAATATCGCCCTTAATCATGTCGATCTGCCGGTGGCCGATGTCCCAGCCATGGCAGGCTTTTTCGCAACCCATTTCGGCTTTCGCCCGGTGATGCACCGGCCGGACGGGCTGACCGTATTGCTTGGTGCTGACGGTTTCGCCCTGACCCTGTCGCCCCTGGTCGATGGCTGCGATGGCAACTGGCCGGCAGGGTTCCATATCGGCTTCAATCTGCGCGACGAAGACGATTTTCACGCCCTGCATGCGCGTCTCAGAGATGGTGCCCTTCCCTTTGTCCGGGACATCGGCAGGTTGGGAGGTGCCGAGACCTTCCAAATCCTGGCGCCCGGCGGGGTTCTGGTGGAGATCGCGCTCAGGCCCTGAGCCTGCCGGTCGGTCGGGCGGGGCAACCCGTCCGATCAGCCCGGCGGCAGGACGAAGGCGCTCATCTCATTCTGCACGGCCTGGGTCAGGCCCGCATCCATATCCATCATCAGTTTTTCGATCATGGCGTACCAGATGTCCTCACGCTCGGCCAGGGTCAGCCCTTCCAGCACGGTCTGGCTGCGCTGGGCGGAAATCGTGGTTTCCGCCGTGGCGCCGGTAGAAGGGTCCTCGGCAGCGACGCGCATTACCAGACGCATGTCATAGCGTTCCGACTGGTCGGTGGTGAAAGCGCCGCGCACGCCCGAAGCGGTGGCGAGCTTCGTCTCGGTTACGCTCATCTCGCGCACCTCCACGATGGCGCGGCCGGAACCGCCGGTCGCGCGAATGCGATCCTCGCCCCAGCGCGCGGCGGTGGTGGCGGGATTGATCGGCATTTCGCCTTCGATATGACCATTGCCACTCGGCGCCTGCCAGGTGACCCGGGTCTCCACACTGCCAACCCGCATCGGGATCGGCGTGGCATGGCGGAAGGTGATCTGGGCGAAGCGGCGCGGCGGCGGGGTGGTTTCGCAGCCGGTCAGGGCGGCCAGACCCATGGCCCCAAAGCCGATCAGCGTCGCGCGGCGGGTAAGCAGCAGGGCGGACATGGAAGACTATCCTTTTGAACCGGGAGTGTTATTCGCACAGGGCGCTATCCTGGCGCGCCAAGATGGCGGCTTTATGACTCGATAGAACGCGGCCAGGACCGTCAGACTGCCGCGCTTCGCCGTGCCGCTCAACCCTTTTGCAGGCTTCGCTCAGCTGCCCGGCTGCGGAAAGCTGGTCGGGGCGGGATCGACCACGATGGAGCCGCGCGGGGTGATTTCCACCACATCCAGCCCCCGTTCCGACAGCCCGGTCGCCCCGTCAAAACGGAACAGCCCGTCCACGCCCAGATAGCCATAGGGGTTGGTGATGGCGTCGGATAGCGGGCTGGTGGCCCCGGCGGTGCGGTTGGCGATCACGGCCAGGGCAGCGGCATCATAGCCCAGGGAGGCGATGCGCCCCGGCTGCGTACCATAGAGCGCGGCATAGCGTTCCGCGAAGGCGCGGCGGTCGGCCAGGGGGCGGGCCGGATAGCGCGCGCCGATCAGGGTGCCCTCATCCCCCAGTCGCCCCAGGGAATCCCAGGGCTCCAGCCCCAGAATGCGCACGGCGGGCAGGTCCACGTCATAGAAGGCGAGCAGGCCCGACAGGCTTTTCAGCGCGACCGGGTCGGTGGCGGCGATCAGCACCGCGTCATAGGGCGCTTCTCCCAGGGTTTCCCTATTATCCATCCGGCGCAGCGCGGCCAGCGCCCCTTCATCACCGCGACTGCGCAGATTGGCGCGCTCCTGCGACAGCGCCCTGGCGCGGATGTCGAAATCGGCGAAATCCTTGATCATGCCCTGCCATTCGGTGGGCGATCCGGCATAGGACAGGCGCCGGACAACCTCCACCCCCGCCTCTGCCGCGGCGCGGGCGGTGTCGGCCAGTACGGTGTCACCATAGGCGTCGCGCGGCACGATCACGGCGATGCGGCGCCGGTTCTCGGACGCGGCATGGTTCAGGATGCGGCGGATCTGGTCATAGGGGGCGAAGCCGATCAGATAGACCCCCCGCCCGGCTACCTGTTCGGAATTCGAAAAGGCCACGACCGGCACATTGCGGGTCCGCGCCAGTTCCGCCGCGGCGGCCACATTGGGGGCCAGCAACGGACCCAGGATGATCCTGGCCCCGTCGCTCAATGCATCGGCGGCGGCATCATGGGCACCGTCGGCCGTGCCCTTGGTATCATAGCTCGCCAGTTCCACCCCATCGACGGATGCCTCGAACAGCGCCATCTGTGCCCCGGCCAGCAGGGCCTGCCCGGCCACCTGATGCTGGCCCGACAGGGGCACCAGCAGGGCGACGCGCGTCACACCCGGTTCGGGCAGACCCAGACGGCCCGCCGTTTCGCCACTTTCGCGCATCAGCAACTGGTCCAGCGCGGAATCCGGGGCGGATGTGGCCTGGGCTTCAGGCTCCGGCAGCTTGACCACCGGACCCGGATCCTCTCGGGAACTGGACAGCGGGCTTTCGCAGGCCGACAATGCAAGGCTCGCAAGCGCCGCCAGCACCAATGCCCCGCGCCGCACTATCCTGCCCTGTTCGTTCCCGGTACCGGAAAGCCCTGTCATCGATGCCCGATCCGTCCTTGCCACCGTCAGAAACTCCCGTTGAGGATACCGTACTTCGCCCAGATGCAGACCCTAGCGGCAGAGGCGTCGCCCGTAAACCGTCGCGACCGCTTGCCCCGGGTCTTTATCCGGTGGCGGTGCCGATCGGCAATCTGGGCGACATCACGCTCAGGGCCATCGAAACGCTTG
>Ga0209066_10002150_pt1 | contig 24656 bp, 20 predicted proteins | sample All_14_2_FD_187198 | JGI IMG/M metagenome (GOLD analysis project Ga0209066, IMG submission 187198) | Freshwater microbial communities in response to fracking from Pennsylvania, USA - Allegheny Zone_MetaG_DW_15 (SPAdes) (version 2) ... | reverse complement strand
CCCCCGCAGCGCACCCGAACAACGAGCCCCTGGCCCACTGGATCGTGCACCGAATGCTGCCGATGCGCGACCTGCCGGCCGACGCCCTGTCTCAGGTGGCCACCCACTGGTGGCCATTGCTCGCACCACCGGCCCGCTACCTGCTCGCCAAGTTGCTGAGCCCCGGATGGCGCCCTCCGGTGCCGCCACAGGTCCTGCAGGCAGCACTGGCCCAGCACGCCTCGCTGGACACCCGTACCGTGGCCCAGCGCATGTGCGACTTCATGGCCGCACCGATCACCACCCGGCAAACCGCCTACCGAGCCCTGATCGCGGCCGCGGCAACGCCACAGGCCAATCTCGGCCCAGCCAGCCCCTCGGCGTACCCCTTCACCCACGCCCCACTCATCGAAGCACCACCTGACGACCTGGCCCAGGCCCCCCAAGACTGGTGGGTCTTCTGGCGCTACGAGGGCATCCCGGCCCAGTTGGTGAAGCGTGACGGGCGTGCCTTCCTGTGGTTGGCAGACGATCGGCTCGTCAACGATCACGTGCCGGAAGTCATCGCGGCCGCCGAAGCCCTGCCCGACGGCACCGTGCTGGAAGGCCAGTTGTTGACGTGGCAGCCGGGCGCCCACCGCCCCGAAGGCATACAAGGGCTCGCCGCACGACTGAAGCGCCGGCCGGCCGGCCGAACCACCGCTACGCGACACCCCATCCGCTTCCTCGTGCACGACCTGCTGGAACACCAGGCCCAGGACCTGCGCAAGCAACCCTTCGAACGTCGATGGCAAACGCTGGGTCAGCACCTTCCCGCCGACACACCTGCCCTCGCGCTGGCTCAGCGCCTACCCGCGCCAGACGCAACGACCCTGGTCCAACTGCATCGCGCCAGCCGCGCCGAAGGCGCCCACGGCCTGGTGCTTCGCCACCGCCGTGGCACCCCGTGGATCTGGCCAGCGTCACCCCTGGTGGTGCTGGCCACACTGATCTACGCACAGACTGGCGGCGCCATGCGCAGCGGCTACACGCACTACAGCTTCGCCACCTGGAACCGTGCACCAGCCAACGCCGAAGAGGTGGCCCGCGCCCTGCAAGCGCCCGGCAACGCGCCATCGCCCGACGCGTCCGCCCTGCACCTGGTGACGGTGGCCAAGGTGGCCGCCGAAGACACCGGCACTTGGCAAGCCATGCTGACGCAATGTGTACAGAAGACGCTCACAGTACGCAACGGCCCGGTGCACACAGTGCGCCCCGAACAGGTCTTCGAGCTGCATGTCGGCTCGATCAGTCCGAGCGCCCGGCACAAATGTGGCTTGCGCCTACAGGAAGTTCGCGTACACCGCACCAGATCTGATAAAGCGTTGCAAGACGCTGACAGTTTGGCAGTATTGCGGGCAATGCTGGATGGTCCTGGCCCTTGACCAGGCACTAAAGTCAACTGGCCATGGACAAGCCGCGAGAACCTGCCACAGCGTCCTTCGCGATCCAAGATCATGAAGTTGCGGACGTCACCGACAGCCCCAGCCTCGCGCAGTGGGCGCTGCTGCTGGATCCACGCCGCCAGGTTCTGATCCATGTCGTGGTCGAGAACGACTGCTGCCGCCTGATGCGCACCACCGATGCCGCCACCACGGTATTGGGCTACAAACTCCACGCACTCGCCACGGCCCCCGACCTCTGTGATCGGCTCGAAGCTGACGAACGCATCCGCCTGCTCAACAGTGTGCGCAAGGCAGCCGCGTCCAATCGCCCCTGTGTTGAAGAGTTACGGTACGTGCATCCCGCCACCGGACATCGGCAGTTGAGCATCAGGGCCGTGCAGGCCAAACCGGGCTCCACGACATGGCACGCATTGATCGAAGACATCACCGACCAAGGCCAGGCCGATCACAGCGCCCGCCACCTCAACGCCACGCTGGAGCGGCGTGTGGCCGAACGCACCAACGAGCTGCTGGCCAAGACCCGCCAGCTCGAAGCCTTCACCTACTCGGTGTCGCACGACCTGAAGGCGCCGCTGCGCGGCATCGATGGCTACAGCCGCCTGCTGGTCGAACAGTACGGCGGGCTGCTCGACACCGAAGGCCAGCTGTTCATCGAGAACATCCGCCAGTCGGCCAAGCAGATGACGCAGCTGATTGAAGACCTGATGACCTATTCCCGGCTGGAGCGCGCCGAGATCCGCAACGGCCCGGTTGATCTGGCGCTGGTGATCGAAGGTGTGTTGGACGAGCGCCGGCACACGCTGTCCGGCGACGTCGAAGTCAAGGTGGAGCTGGGATGCCAGCGCGCCTGGGGCGAAACCCAGGCCGTCAAACTGGCGCTGCGCAACCTGATCGACAACGCCTTGAAGTTCTCAGCCCAGCAAGCGCAGCGGCGCATCACTATTGGTTCGATCGAACAACAAGGCCGCTGCCGGCTGTGGGTGCGCGACAACGGGCCGGGTTTTGACATGCGTTACCACGACCGCATCTTCGAGATCTTCCAGCGCCTGCACCGCATCGACGAGGTTCCCGGCACCGGGGTGGGCCTGGCCATCGTGCGCAAGGCGATGGAGCGCATGGGCGGGCGCACCTGGGCAGAAAGCCAGCCCGGCGAGGGGGCGTGCTTCTACCTCGAAATGCCAGCCGCCCTGGCTGTCAGTGAAGCATGCTAGAAATGAGCGATCGAGCGCCCAGCCTGCAGCGGGCGCGTCCAGTGAGGACCACAAGGCAATGACGGCACAAGAAAAACAGAACCCCCGCCTGCCGCGTACCGACATGACCGGCACGCAGCGGCTTCGACGCCTTCGGGGAGACCGCCCATGAGCGGATCGTCACGGCTCGCACCGCCCAACCCCGCCCTGCGCGCGGCCCAATTCAAGCTGCTCTACCTGGAAGATAACCCCCAGGATGCCGACCTGGCCCGGCGCGTCCTGCAACGCCAGGCCCCACGCGTGACCCTGCTGCAGGCCGCGTCGCTGGCCGAGGCGCGGGCCCACCTGCAAGCCGATCCGCCGCCCGACGTGGTGCTGGCCGACATGCACCTGCCCGATGGCAGCGGCTTCGAGCTGCTGCGCGAAATGCGTGATCGCGGCGACAGCCAGGTCTTCGTGATGATCACCGGCGGCGGCGACGAAACAGCTGCGGTGGCCGCCCTGCGTGCCGGCGCCGACGACTACATCATCAAGAGCGGCAGCTACCTCGACCGGCTGCCGCGCATGCTGCTCGATGCCATGCACCGCTGGGAGCAGCGCGCCCGCACCCGCAACCGCGCGCTGCGGGTGCTGTACGCCGAACGCAACGCCGCCGATTTCGATCTGCTGCAGCGCCAGCTGGCCCGCCAGGCGGCGCACATCCAGTTGCAGCGCGTGGGCAGTGGCGAAGCGGTGGTGGCCCGGCTGGCCAAACCCGAGGCCCGGCGGGACGTGGACGTGCTGCTGCTCGACTTTCAACTGCCCGGCATGAACGCGCTGGAGCTGATCAAAGAGCTGCGCCAGGCCCGCGGCATCGACCTGCCCATCGTGGTGATCACTGGCCAGGGCGATGAATCCGTGGCCGTACAGGCGCTCAAGCTGGGCGCGGCCGACTACCTGGTCAAACACGACGAAGCCCTGCAGCGCCTGCCCTTCTCGCTGGAATCGGCGCATTTGCACCACCAGCTGGCCACTGAACGCGCGGCGCTGCAGGAAAGCGAAGCCTGCCTGCGCCAGCTGGGCGAATCGATCGACGATGTCTTCTGGCTGATGGATGCGCGCACCCGGCGGCTGCTGTACATCAGCCCGTCGGTGGAGCATGCCTGGGGCTTCGGCCTGGGCGACTTCCGGCAGCAACCCCTGGCCTGGCTGAACCGCGTGCATCCGGAAGACCGGGGCAACGTGGAGGCCGCCGTGCTGAGCACGGCCAACCAAGACCACAGCGTGGAGTTCCGCTTCGATGCGGCCGATGGCCGCCATCGCCAGGTGCGGCTGCGCAGCTACCCGGTGCTCGACGGCAACGGCCAGCTCATCCGCCGCGCCGGCATCGCCCACGACATCACCGAAGCCAAGCAGCAGGAAGAGCGCATCCAGCACCTGGCTTACCACGATGTGCTCACCGGCCTGCCCAACCGCACGCTGGTGTTCGACCGCCTGGCCCATGGCCTGGCCCACGCTCAGCGCGCCAAGTCGCTGCTGGCGGTGATGTTCCTTGACCTCGACCGCTTCAAGACCATCAACGACACCCTGGGCCATTGGGCCGGCGACCAGCTCCTTCGCCAGGTCGCCGCACGGCTGCAACAGGTACTGCGCGCCGAAGACACCGTGGCCCGGCTGGGCGGCGACGAGTTCCTGGTGGTGCTGGAAGACCTGCCCGAGATCAGCCAGGTGGCGCACGTGGCCGACAAGATCCTGCGCGCGCATGAGCAGCCCTTCGATCTGAACGGCCAGGAGCTGCACGTCACCGTGAGCCTGGGCATCGCCATCTACCCCCGCGACGCCGCCGATGCGCAGACGCTGCTCAAATACGCCGACACCGCGCTCTACAAAGCCAAGGCCGCCGGGCGCAACACCTACCGCTTCTTCAGCCCCGAGATGGACCTGCAGGTGCATCAGCAGCTGCGGCTCGAAAACGACCTGCGCCGCGCGCTGGAGCGCAACGAGTTTGAACTGCACTACCAGCCGCAGTTCGACCTGGCCACCGGCCGCCTGCTCGGCGCCGAGGCGCTGATGCGCTGGCGCCATCCGCTGCGTGGCCTGGTGCCGCCCAATGAATTCATCCCGCTGGCCGAAGACAACGGCCTGATCCTGCCCATGGGCGTGTGGGTGATGCACGAAGCCTGCCGCCAGGTGCGCGACTGGCAGGCCCGGCTCGACCACGCCGGCAGCGATGTGCGGCTGCGCATGGCCGTCAACCTGTCGGCCCGCCAACTGCAGCGCCCCGGACTGGCTGATCAAGTGCGCGAGGTGCTCGTCACCACCGGCCTGCCGGCCCACATGCTGGAACTGGAGATCACCGAGTCCAGCATCATGGAAGACCCCGACCAGGCACTGGCGCTGCTGCAAAGCCTGCACAGCATCGGCATCGAGCTGTCGGTCGATGACTTCGGCACCGGCTACTCCAGCCTGGCCTACCTGAAGCGCTTTCCCATCGACCGGCTCAAGATCGATCGCTCGTTCATCGGCGGCATCGAGACCGATGGCGACGCTGCTGCCATCGTCGAAGCCATCGTGGCCATGGCGCGAAAGCTGGGCCTGCGCGTGCTGGCCGAAGGGGTGGAAACCGTCGCCCAACGCGACTTCCTGGCCAGCCTGGGCTGCGACGAGGCCCAAGGCTACCTGCTCGGCCGCCCGCTGCCCGCCGCAGCCTGGGAGCCGATCCTGCAAGCCGCCTGCCCGGATCTCCTTGCCCCGCCGGGGGCTTGACCCGCGCTCAGCGGCACTGAGCGGGCACTGCTAGCATTGCTCGCCCAACAGCAGTACACGCCCCAAGAGCCTGCGAGACAAGCCCAACATGCCGGTCCAACCCCTTCATCCCACCGCCCTGCGCACCGATGCCGACGCCGGCCCCCCGCGCAACGAGGTTACCCACCCCGACGGCGTGCCAGTCTCGCAGCGCATCCGCGAGCGCCTCAAGGCTGCGCAGCAACGCTTCCACGCCAACGACAACATCGCGGGGTTCATCGAACCGGGCGAGCTCGAAGCCCTGCTGGATGAGGTGCAAGGCAAGATGCAGGGTGTGCTCGAAAGCCTGGTGATCGACACCCAGAGCGACCACAACACCCAGGACACGGCTCGCCGCGTGGCCAAGATGTACCTGCAGGAGATCTTCCGCGGCCGCTACGTCCAGGCACCACCGGTCACTGAATTCCCCAATGCCGAGCGGCTCAACGAGCTGATGATCGTGGGGCCGATCACCGTGCGCAGCGCCTGCTCACACCACCTGTGCCCCATCATCGGCAAGGTGTGGTTCGGCGTCATGCCCAACGAACATTCCAACCTGATCGGGCTGTCCAAGTACGCCCGGCTGGCCGAGTGGGTGATGAACCGCCCGCAGATCCAGGAAGAAGCCGTTACGCAAGTGGCCGACCTGCTACAGAACAAGATGCAGCCCGATGGCCTGGCCGTGGTGATGGAAGCCGAACACTTCTGCATGACCTGGCGCGGCGTCAAGGACATGGATTCCAAGATGATCAACAGTGTGATGCGCGGCGCCTTCCTGAAAGACGCCAACCTGCGCCGCGAATTCCTCTCCCTCGTCAAAGACCGCGCCTCGCGCGGCTGAAAGACATTGCTCCTATGCTGGTCCGCCTGCTCTACGCCAGTCGCTCCGAAGGCGTCACCCAAGAGACCATCGAGGCCATCCTGGCTCAGTCTCGCCGCCACAACCCGGCCAACGGCATCACCGGCATCCTGTGCCACAGCGGCGATGTCTTCATGCAGGTGCTCGAAGGCGGGCGCAGTGCGGTGAACGCGCTGTACCGCGAGATCTGCAAGGACGCCCGGCATGACGCCGTCACCCTGCTGCACTACGAAGAAATCAGCGAGCGCCGCTTTGCCGGCTGGACGATGGGGCAGGTGAACCTGTCGCGCGTGAACCCGTCGCTGCTGGTGAAGTACAGCGAGCTGCCGGTACTCGACCCGTACGCCGTCTCGGGCAAGGCCTCGCTGGCGTTGCTGGAAGAGCTGATCGCCACGGCCGCCATCGTCGGCCGCGCCTGCTGAGCCCTTGAGCGACCTGCCCGGCTGGCGGCTGCGAGGCCTCGACTTCAGCAGCGCGCCCAGCCGCAGCAAGCCCATCGTGCTAGCCGAAGGCTGGCTAGAGCCCAGCAGCGACAACGGCCTGCCCTGGCTACACCTCGATACCCTGCGCCCGCTGTCCACCCTGGCCGACTACGCGGCCACGCTGCAGGAGCCAGGGCCCTGGGCAGGTGGTTTCGACTTCCCCTTCAGCCTGCCGCGCGAGCTGGTGCATCACCTCGGCTGGCCCACCGACTGGCCGGCGCTGATGCACCACTACGCCAGCCTCGACCGCCCCACCATCCGCGCCACCTTCGCCGCCTTCTGCCAAGCCCGCCCGGCAGGTGGCAAGTTCGCGCACCGTGCCTGCGACGGCCCGGCCGGCTCGTCGCCGTCGATGAAGTGGGTGAACCCACCTGTGGCCTTCATGCTGCACGCGGGCGTGCCACCGCTCATTGAGGCCGGCTGCGATCTACCCGGGCTGATGGCGGGTGACCCGCAACGCGTAGCGCTCGAAGCCTACCCCGGCCTGCTGGCGCGTCAGATCATCGGCCGGCAGTCGTACAAGGCCGATGACGCCGCCAAACAAACCCCCGAACGCCGTGCTGCCCGCGAGCGCATCCTGCTGCAGCTCGAAGCCGGCTGGACAGATTGGCGGCTGCGGCTGCGCTGCCCAGCCTCACTACGAGCCAGCTTGCTCGACGACGCCAAAGGCGACTACCTCGACGCCCTGCTCTGCCTCGTGGCGGCTGCCTGGGCCAGCCAACAACCCGGCTGGGGCCGTCCCACCGCAAGCGACCCGCTCGAAGGCTGGATCATCAACGCCACGGCCCAGGCATCATCCGGCCCATGAATCGTTTTGACGTAGTGGTCATCGGCGCGGGCGCCGCGGGCCTGTTTTGCGCCGGCATCGCCGGCCAGCGCGGCCTGCGGGTGCTGTTGCTCGACCATGCGCCGAAGGTGGCCGAGAAGATCCGCATCTCGGGCGGCGGGCGCTGCAACTTCACCAACCGCGAGGCCAGTTGGGCCCAGTTCCTGTCAGAGAACCCGCGCTTCTGCCGCTCGGCCCTGGCCGGCTACACCGCCGCCGATTTCATCGCCCTGGTGCAGCGCGAGCGCATCCCCTTCCATGAGAAGCACAAAGGCCAGCTCTTCTGCGACGGCAGCAGCCAGGACATCATCGACCTGCTGCTGCGTGAATGCGACCGCGGTCAAGTGCAACGCCACCAGCCCTGCAAGGTACAGGCGGTGCGGCAAGCCGCCGGCGGCTTCGAGCTGGACACCGACGCCGGCCCGGTGCACACCGCGCAGCTGGTGGTGGCCACCGGCGGCCTGCCAGTGCCCGCCATCGGTGCCACCGACTTCGGCCTGCGGCTGGCACGCCAGTTCGGCCACGCCCTCGTCGAGCCCCGGCCGGCGCTGGTGCCGCTGGTCTTCGACCCCACCGCTTGGAATCCCTTCGCCGAGCTGGCCGGCGTGGCCCTGCCCGTGCACATCGAGACAGGCCGCGGCCCCACCCGCGGCCAGTTCGATGAAGACCTGCTTTTCACCCACCGCGGACTCAGCGGCCCGGCCATCCTGCAGATCTCCAGCTACTGGGCCCCCGGCATGCCCATCCAGATCGACCTGCTGCCTGGCACCGCGCTGGCCGAGCTACTGGCCCAGGCCAAGCTAGGCTCGCGCCGGCAACTGGGCAACGAGCTGGGCCAGCATGTACCGGCGCGACTGTCGCAAGCCTGGCTGGCCAACCTGGACCTGCCTGCAGATCGCCGTATTGCCGAGCTGCGCGATCGCGACCTCACCCAGCTGGCCGACCAGTTGCAGCGCTGGCAGCTCGTGCCCACCGGCACCGAAGGCTGGAAAAAAGCCGAGGTGATGCGCGGGGGCGTCGACACCCGCGAGCTCGATTCGCGCAGCCTGGCCAGCCGCAAGGTGCCCGGCCTGTACTTCATTGGCGAGGTGGTCGATGTGACCGGCTGGTTGGGCGGCTACAACTTCCAATGGGCCTGGTCGAGCGCTGCTGCCTGTGCCCGTGCCATGGAGAAACCACCCGCCAACACAGCACTTTGACCCCGCTTGTCAGCAGGCAGTGGTCAACCCAACATTTCTGTCTATAATCGCCGGCTTTGCTGGCAAACAGTCTTCGGGACGCCGCGTATGACAGCGCGGCATCAGGTGCTCAAGTCGGCCGATCACCGACGGCTCGGGCGGGGAAAAAAATGGTTTCCCACCCAGAGCGCGCCACCGAAGAACCCAACCCTAGGATCCTGCTATTCATGACGACCATCCGTGTCAAGGAAAACGAACCGTTTGACGTGGCCCTGCGCCGTTTCAAGCGCACCATCGAAAAGCTCGGCTTGCTGACCGAACTGCGCGCCCGCGAGTTCTACGAGAAGCCCACCGCCGAGCGCAAGCGCAAGAAGGCCGCCGCCGTGAAGCGCCACTTCAAGCGCGTGCGTTCGATGCAGCTGCCCAAGAAGCTGTACTGAACCAGCTGCCAGATGCCCGACGGCCTCACCCGCCGTCACAGCCCTGGAAAAGCCCGCGCGGGACGCCGTTGCGGGCTTTTGTTTTTTCACTCACTGGATATGCCATGAGACTTTCAGCACCGATCACAAGGGCCGCCGCGCCGGGCCGCCCCAAGCAAGGCCCGACCCTCTCGGAGGGTCGCTCGACGTACTCGGCGAGCGGGGTGCAGTCATGACCAGCCTCAAAGAACGCATCACTGACGACATGAAAACTGCCATGCGTGCCAAAGAGGCCGATCGGCTGTCGACCATCCGCATGCTGCTGGCCGCCATCAAGCAGCGCGAGGTGGATGAGCGCATCACGCTCGATGACACCGCCGTGGTCGCCATCGTCGACAAGCTGATCAAGCAGCGCAAGGATTCGATCAGCCAGTTCGGCCAGGCCGGCCGGCAAGACTTGGTCGACAAGGAAACGGCCGAACTCGCCGTGCTGGAAGCCTACCTGCCCGCGCGGCTGGACGCTGACCAGATCAACGCCCAGGTGGCCGCCCTCGTGGCCGAGCTGGGCGCCGCCGGCCCCGGCGACATGGGCAAGGTGATGGGCGCCGCCAAGCAGCGCTTCGCCGGGCAGGCCGACATGGGGCTGGTGTCCGCCGCCGTGAAGCGCGCGCTGCAGCCCTGATCTCGTCCTTCGGGAACAGCTTTTGATCCGTCACAAATCAAAAGCAGATATCCCGAACCGAGAATCATTCTTGTTTAGAATGAGCCATCTTCTCAACGGGACACCGGGCGCCTTCAACCGCGCCCGCCGGGATGGCTGCCATGACCCTGCACGATTTGCCTGTCGGTGCACACGCTCGGATCACCGAGGTGCTGGAGCATCGCGCGGCTGATCCGATCAGCCAGCGGTTGGGTGAGCTGGGGTTCGTGCCCGGCGAGGCGGTGCGGGTCATCGGCTACGGGCCGCTGGGCAAGGAGCCGGTGGCCGTGCAGGTGGGCTTCACCCGCTTTGCACTGCGCCGCAGCGAGGCTGAACGGGTGCTGGTGGTGACCGAGATGGAGGGTGTGGCATGACCGCGCTGGTGCATCCTGATGCCGATGCAGCCGCCGAGCCGATGCACATCGCGTTGGTCGGCAATCCAAATTGCGGTAAGACGGCCCTGTTCAACCGGCTCACCGGCAGCCGCCAGAAGGTAGCCAACTACGCCGGCGTCACCGTCGAGCGCAAGGAAGGCCGCTACACCGCGCCCTCCGGTCGCGTGATCCGCGTGCTGGATCTGCCCGGCGCCTACAGCTTGCAGCCCAAGAGCCCCGACGAGGCCGTCACCCGCGCCGTCTGCCTGGGCGATCTGGCCGGCGAGGCCCAGCCCGAAGTGCTGGTGTGCGTGGTCGACGCCACCAACCTGCGCCTGAACCTGCGCTTCGCCCTCGAAGTGAAGGCGCTGGGCCGCCCCACGGTGCTGGTGCTCAACATGATGGACGCCGCCGCCAAGCGCGGCGTCAAGATCGACCGGCAGCGCCTCTCGGCCGAGCTGGGCCTGCCGGTGGTGGAAACCATCGCCGTGCACCGCGACGGCGCCAAAGCCTTGATCGACCTGATCGACGCCGGCCGCATTGCCCCAGCCACCGGCACCGTGCCGGCCGATCTGCATGCCGAAACCTCGCGCCTGCTGCGCCTGGCGGTGCAGATGCCACCGGCCATCACCCGCCGCGATGACGCCATCGACGCCATCGTGCTGCACCCGGTGATCGGCCCGGTGCTGCTGGCAGGCATCCTCTTCCTGATGTTCCAAGCGGTGTTCGCCTGGGCGGCCCCGCTGATGGACGGCATCGAAGCCGGCATGCAGCACCTGGGCACATTGATCGGCACGCAGTTGCCCGAGGGCCCACTGCGCAGCCTGTTGGTCGAAGGCGTGATCGCCGGCGCCGGCAGCGTGCTGGTGTTCCTGCCGCAGATCCTGATCCTGTTCCTGTTCATCCTGGTGCTTGAAGAATCAGGCTACCTGCCGCGCGCCGCCTTCCTGTTGGATAAGGCGATGGTGGGCGCGGGCCTCTCTGGCCGCTCATTCATCCCACTGCTGTCGAGCTTTGCCTGTGCCGTGCCGGGCATCATGGCCACGCGCAGCATCCAGCACCCGCGGGATCGACTGGTCACCATCCTGGTGGCACCGCTGATGACCTGCTCGGCGCGCCTGCCTGTTTACGCCCTGCTGATCGGCGCTTTCATTCCGGAGCGCACCGTGGCCGGGCTGTTCAACCTGCAAGGCGTGGTGCTCTTCGCGCTGTACGTGCTGGGCATCGTCAGCGCGGTGGCGGTGGCCTGGTTCCTCAAACGCTACAAGAACACCAACGAAGAGCATCCGCTGATGCTGGAGTTGCCGGCCTACCGCCTGCCGCACCTGCGCGACCTGAGCCTCGGGCTGCTGGAGCGGGCCAAGATCTTTGTGCAGCGCGTGGGCACCATCATCCTGACACTGAGCGTGCTGCTGTGGGCGCTGGCCAGCTTCCCCGCCCCGCCGGCCGGGGCCACCGGCCCAGCCATCGACTACAGCCTGGCCGGCATGATCGGCCGCGCCCTCGAAGTGGTGTTCGCACCGATCGGGTTCAACTGGCAGATCTGCATCGCGCTGGTGCCCGGCCTGGCGGCACGAGAAGTGGCCGTGGGGGCCCTGGCCACGGTCTACGCCCTGTCGGCCAATGCCGACAACGCGGCCGAGCAGCTGGTGCCGCTGATCAGTGCACAGTGGGGGCTGCCCACCGCACTGTCACTGCTGGTCTGGTACGTGTACTCGCCGCAATGCATCTCGACCCTGGCGGTGATCAAACGCGAGACCAACTCGGTGCGCATGATGCTGCTGAGCGCGGCCTATCTCTTCGGCTTGGCCTACCTGGCCTCGTTCATCACCTTCCATGTGGCGCGGTGGTTTGCATGAGCACGCTGGGCCGCTCCCGAGTGCGAATCCCGGAGCATGGAATGCGCAGGGGCATCCAATGAGCTATCAATGGATCGAGACAACCTTGGTGAGCGGCACGGTGCTGGTGCTGGCCGCGGTGCTCTATGCCATGTCACGCTGGTGGCCGGCCCGCCTGCAGCCCATCAAGCGCTGGCGCCGCGAAGCCGCAGCCGGCTGCGGCAGCGGCTGTGGTGGCTGTAGCAGCCAGGGGGGCGGCTGCGGCACGCCATCCCGCACCGAGGGTGGGGTTCAGCGGGTCGCCATGCCTGCCAGCCGGCGCACGGCGCGATAAGCTTCAGGCCTTCGCACCAGCCCCGGCACCTGCCCGCACACCACCATGACCGCCCTGCCCGCCCAACGCCTGAGCGATGACGTGAGCGTCGCTCCGCAACTCGATGCTGCCGCGATGGCCTTGGCCGCTGCAGCCGGCTTCAAGAGCGTCATCAACAACCGGCCTGATTTCGAAGGTGGCCCCGACCAACCCACCGCCGCCGCCGTGGGCGCCGCCGCCAAAGCCGCCGGGATGGAGTACGTGCACCAGCCCGTGCAAGGCGCCTACCAGAGCCCCGAAGACATCGCCCGCTTCAAGCAGTTGGTCGACAGCCTGCCCAAGCCAGTGCTGGCTTACTGCCGCAGCGGCGCGCGCTGCACCAAGCTGTTCGTCGGCGCGCAGCAGCTGTAAACCGGGGCATCCCTGTTGGGGCTGTCCCCCAGTCGGAGCCGGGCTCAGCGCGCTTGAGTTGGCCTACAGTCGAGTCTGATTGAATACCTTGGAGACTCGCCTTGTCAGCCCTGCTGCAACTCTCGCGCGGCATCGACCGCCTGACTGAATTCATCGGCCGCTGGGTGGCCTGGCTGGTACTCGCCGCGGTGGTGATCAGCGCTGGCAACGCCACGGTGCGCAAGGTCTTCAACACCAGCTCCAATGCATGGCTGGAGGTGCAGTGGTACCTCTTCTCCGCCGTGTTCCTGCTGGCTGCGGGCTACACCTTGCTGCGCCAGGAGCATGTGCGCATCGACGTGATCCTGAGCCGCTTCAGCCGCCGCACGCAGGTGAAGATCGAGCTCTTCGGCCTGCTGTGCTTCCTGTTGCCAATGGCCATCACGGTGATCGACCTGGTGCTGCCGCTGGTGCTGCGTGCTTACACCTCGGGTGAGATGTCCAGCAACGCTGGCGGGCTGATCCGCTGGCCTGTGTTTGCGCTCGTGCCTGTGGGCTTCAGCCTGTTGGCCCTGCAGGCTGTCTCTGAGGTGATCAAGCGGCTGGGCTTCCTGCAAGGCCTGGCACCCGACCCCGGGCATAAGGAAGGTGCCAAGAGCGCTGAAGAAGAACTGGCCGAGGCCATCCTTGCTCAGGCTGCCGCCAAGGCCCAGGGAGGCGCGCAATGATCGAATTCATCAGCGCCAACATGGCGCCCATCATGTTCGTCGGGCTCATCATCTTCCTACTGATGGGCTACTCGGTGGCCTTCTCGCTGGGGGCCTGCGGGCTGCTGTTTGGCGTCATTGGCATCGAACTGGGCCTGCTACCGGCCAGCCTGATGCAGGCCCTGCCGCTGCGCATCTTCGGCATCATGCAGAACGACACGCTGCTCGCCATCCCCTTCTTCACCCTGATGGGCCTGATCCTGGAGCGCTCGGGCATGGCTGAAGACCTGCTCGACACCATCGGCCAGCTCTTTGGCCCCATTCGGGGCGGCCTGGCTTATGCGGTGATCTTCGTGGGCGCCATGCTCGCTGCCACCACCGGCGTGGTGGCAGCCTCCGTCATCTCGATGGGGCTGATCTCGCTGCCCATCATGCTGCGCTACGGCTATGACCGCCGCCTGGCCACCGGCGTGATCGCCGCCTCGGGTACGCTGGCGCAGATCATCCCGCCCTCACTGGTGCTCATCATCATGGCCGACCAGCTGGGCAAGAGCGTGGGGGATCTGTACAAGGGCGCCTTCATCCCCGGATTCGTGCTCACCGGCCTGTACGTGGCCTATGTGCTGCTGGTCACCTTGTGGAAACCCAGCTGGGCCCCCGCACTGCCCCAAGAAGCCCGCACCATCCGGGAGGATGACGGCTCCGCCGGCCTGGCCTCGGTGGGCCTGCTGGTGGGCTTGTCGGTGGCGGTGGCCGTGGCCTTTGCCAAGAGCCGGCCGGCAGAGACCCCGACCGACGAGCTGATCGTCGTCTCCATGTGCGTGGGTGTGGGCGTGGCCTTTGCGCTGGCCGTGGCCAACAAGCTGCTGGGCCTGAAGCTGCTCTCACGCATGGCCGAACGCGTCACCTTTGTGCTGATCCCGCCGCTGGCGCTGATCTTCCTGGTGCTGGGCACCATCTTCCTCGGCGTGGCCACGCCCACAGAGGGCGGTGCGATGGGCGCCGTGGGCGCGCTGATCATGGCCGTGGGCCGGCAACGCCTGAGCCTGGCACTGCTGCGCCAGGCCATGGATTCGACGATGAAGCTGTCGTGCTTCGTGCTGTTCATCCTGATCGGCTCCACCGTCTTCAGTCTCAGCTTCCAGGCCGTGGATGGCCCCAAATGGGTGGAGCACCTGCTCACCAGCCTGCCCGGCGGCCAGCTGGGTTTCCTGATCGTGGTGAACATCCTGGTGTTCGTGCTGGCGTTCTTCCTCGACTTCTTCGAACTCAGCTTCATCGTGGTGCCGCTGCTCGCCCCGGTGGCCGACAAGCTGGGCATCGACCTGGTGTGGTTCGGCGTGCTGCTGGCGGTGAACATGCAGACCTCGTTCATGCACCCACCCTTCGGCTTTGCCCTGTTCTACCTGCGCAGCGTGGCACCGGCGCAAGACTACACCGACCGCCTCACCGGCCGCACCATCCCCAAGGTGACCACCGGGCAGATCTACTGGGGCTCGGTGCCCTTCGTGATCATCCAGATCATCATGGTCGGGCTGATCATCGCCTTCCCCAACCTGGTGAGCACCAACACCGGGCCAGCCCAGGCCGTGGACATGGAAGCCGTGATGCAGCAGATGCAGGCCGACATGCCGGGGGTCGAGCCTCAAGCCGAGCCGGGGCAAGAAGCTGGCAGCGAGCCAGGTGCTGAAACACCTGCGTCATCAGAGCCGCCCCCCGAAGACCCGGCCGCGATGATGGAGCGCGAACTGCAGCAGAAGCCCTGAGAACGCCCCGAGGGGGATGAGTCAACCTGGGGCGGCCCGGCGTTGACTCACGAGAGGCTCAGTTCGGCGTGCCCGGTGGCCCGGGCGGCACGCCGGGGTTGCCATCAAAGTGGTGATACGGCCCGGTGCCACTGTGCGCGGCGGATGACGCGGGGATGAACGCCCCGCTCTTCACGTCGAACACATGCACCTCGCCGTCTTCGATCACGTAATGCCAGCCGTGCAGCGAGATGTGGCCGCTCTCCACCCGGCGGCGCACCATCGGGTAGTCCATCAGCCGCTCCAGCTGCAGCACCACGGAACGCTGCTCGGTGCGGCGCAAGGCTTCCTCGCACACCTGCACCGGCAGCACCGCCTCGCGGGCCAGATCCAACCAGTTGCGCAGGTGCCGCGCTTCGGGTGACACCTCGCCATACAGCGCCCGCATCGCACCGCAATGGCTGTGGCCACACACCACGATGCGGCGCACATCCAGGTTCAGCACCGCAAACTCAATGGCCGCCGCCGTGCCATGGTGGCCGGCCAGTCCTTCGGTGCCAGCGTGGTCATCAGCCTCCCACGGCGGCACCAGCGCCCCCACATTGCGCACGATGAACAACTCGCCCGGGCCGGTGCCGGTGATCAGATAAGGCACCAGCCGCGAATCCGAACAGCCGATGAACAACGTGGTGGGATGCTGGCCATCCGCCACCAGTCGCTCGAAGTGGGCCTGGTGCTCCGGGAAGTAATCGGTGCGAAAACGCCGCAGACGGTTCAGCAGTTCATCGGGCATGGCAGGCCTTGGGCTCTCCTACAGATGAGCGGGCAGGCTACTGCAGCAGCGGTGAATCGGCCGCATCCAGATCAACCCCGTGCAACGCCGCGCGGCCCGCCAGCAGGCGCAGGTACTGGCGCAGCGCCGTCACGTAGGTCTGCTGTCGTAGCGCCTGCGCCACCGCGCCACGCACCGCCTCGAACGGCGGCTGCGCGCCGGCCTGGCGCTCCAACACCTGCACCACATGCAGGCCATGGCGGCTGTGCACCAGGCGGGGCAACACGCCCACTTCGGCGCTGCCCAGCACCTCGCGGGCAAATTCAGGGGCGCAATCGTCAGCGCCCAGCCAACCCAGCTCGCCGCCTTCGGCGCCGCTGGGGCAGTTGGAATCGCGGCGTGCCACGGCACCAAAGCCGTCCTGCTGGCCATCATGGCAGCGCACCTCCAGCAAGGTGGCCTCGGCCCGGCGGCGCAGCGCGTTCACGTCCACGCCCGGGGTGACGGCATACAGGATGTGGCGCAGGCGCACCCGCTCACCCACCTGATAGCGCCCAGCATGCGCGGCGTGGTGGCGCCGGCAGGCGGCCTCGTCGGGCTCGGGCAGCACCAGGGCCTGGTCGAGCAGCGCCTCGATGGCAGCGCTGGCTGCGGCGCTGGGCACGCCCGCCTGCGGGGCCGGGTCGTCTGCGGCGAGCAGGCCGGCTTCCTGCGCGGCTTGGCGCAGCAGCTCGGTGCAGGCGCGTTGGCGCAGGGCTTCGGGTGAGAGGGCCTCATCGGGGCCGTGCAGGGTTTCGCCGTTGACGGTGCTCACGGTGTCAATCACGTCATTCATCGATGGTCTCCAATGGTTCCGACTCCCTCGCCCCTCTGGGGAGAGGGTGGGGTGAGGGGCAACGCAGGCAGCGAGCGCGCCTACACCGCGCGCCCTCACCCCTGCCCTCTCCCAGAGGGAGAGGGAGCAAGACACTCAGCCACGCGGCCGCATATGCCCGGCCGGCAATCCCAACCGCCGGCTGCGCGCCAATTGATACGGCCGCACCAGATACGCGAGCGTGCCAAACCCACTCCACACATGCACCAGCCGTGTGAACGGGAAGATCAGGAAGATGCTCATGCCCAGCACCATGTGCACCTTGAACACCCAGCTCGCTGGCGCCAGCAACTCCACCGCACCACTGCGGAAGGTGACGATGCGCTGCGCCCATTCGGCCAGCAGCAACATCATCCCGCCGTCCAGGTGCTGTGCCGACAACGGAATGGTGCCCAGCCCCAGGGCGAGCTGCAGCCACAGCAGCCACAGCAGCACGATGTCACTGGTCTTCGACGTGGCACGGATGCGCTCATCCGACAGCCGCCGGTGCAGCAGCACGCTCACGCCGATGAAGCCCAGCGTGCCGGCGATGCCGCCAGACACCATCGCCATCACCTGCTTGGCCCCCGCCGACATGAACGGCTCATAGACAAAGTGCGGCGTGAGCATGCCCACGCTGTGGCCGAAGAACAGGAACAGCACCCCGATGTGGAACAGGTTGCTGCCCAGCCGCAACTGGCCATGGCGCAGGAGTTGGGACGAATCGCTCTTCCACGTGTACTGGTCGCGGTCAAACCGCAGCAGGCTGCCGACGAAGAAAACGCACAGGCAGAGGTACGGGTAGAGCCCGAAGAAGAAGGTATCGAGGGCGTGCATGGACGACTCCTGCGAGGTTCAGTGGGAGGGCGACGCGGGCGCCGAAGCAGCACCACGCCGCACGATCTGCACCGGCTGCGGCTGCCCCGGTGCCTGCTGGCCCTTGGCATTGCAGCCGCCAAAGGCTTCGGGCTCGGCCCAGCTGGCATCAAGCGGCTCGTCATCGGGCACGTTCACCGCCGCGGGTGTCTCACCGGCCAGTTCGATGACGGCGGCCAGCACGGCCGCATACGGGCTGCCGCGCTTGACCAGCGCCGCATGAATGGCGTTGAGGATGTGCGCCGTCTCGGCCAGGAAGGCCCGCGCGGTGGCGGGTTCCTGGGTGGAGGCGAACTCCAGCACCGCCGGCAGGTAGTCGGGCAACTCGTTGCTGGCCAGCAGCAGGCCGGCTTCGGCGTAGGTGGTGCCCAGGTCGATCATGGCCGGACCACGGTCACGCGAATCGCCATGCACATGCTCGAACAAGTGCAGCGACGTGGCACGGCCCCGGTCGAAGCAATCCACATATCCCGCTTGCGCATCGATCGGGTCCTGCGCCAGCAGGCCGTCGATCAGGCTGCGCAGCGTGGCCAGCCGGGCGGTGGACAGCTGGCGGTCGTCGTCCAGCAAGGCACGGATCTCGGGCAACGCTTCAAGCAGGCCATCGTCCGGATAGGCCAGCAAGGCAGCCAGCACACGGGCCGTGGTGCGGTGGGAGGCAAGGTGATTCATCGTTGTTCCCTTCACACCGTCGCCTTGATGGGGATGGTGCGCTTCTTGGTGCCGCCGAACAGGCTGGTCTCCGTCTGCCCGTCAGAGCAGCCGTTGCCAAAGGTGAAGCCGCAGCCGCCCTTCATGTCGAAGGTGTTCTCAGCGTATTCGCGGTGCGAGCTGGGCACCACGAAGCGGTCTTCGTAGTTGGCGATGGCCATGATCTGGTACATGTCCTCCACCTCGCTCACGCTCAGGCCCACTTGCTGCAGCACGGCGGTGTCGGCACGCTGGTCCACATGCTTGCCGCGCTGGTAGGCGCGCATGGCCAGCATGCGCTCCAAGGCGCGCACCACGGGCTGGGTGTCACCGGCGGTGAGCAGGTTGGCCAGGTACTGCACGGGAATGCGCAGCTGGTTCACATCCGGGATCTCGCCGTTGGCACCCACATGCCCAGCCTGCGCCGCCGCGGTGATGGGCGACAGCGGCGGCACGTACCACACCATCGGCAGCGTGCGGTACTCGGGGTGCAGCGGCAGCGCCACCTTCCAGTCGACCGCCATCTTGTAGACAGGGCTTTTGCGCGCCGCTTCCAACCAGGCCTCAGGGATGCCGTCGGCGCGGGCCTGGGCGATCACCTTCGGGTCGTTGGGATCGAGGAACACATCGAGCTGGGCCTGGTACAGGTCGCGGTCGTGTTCCACGCTGGCCGCCGCTTCGATGCGATCTGCGTCATACAGCAGCACACCCAGGTAGCGGATGCGGCCCACGCAGGTTTCCGAACACACCGTGGGCTGGCCCGCTTCAATGCGCGGGTAGCAGAAGGTGCACTTCTCGGCCTTGCCCGATTCCCAGTTGTAGTAAATCTTCTTGTACGGGCAGCCCGAGACACACATGCGCCAGCCGCGGCACTTGTCCTGATCGATCAGCACGATGCCGTCTTCCTCGCGCTTGTAGATCGAGCCCGAAGGGCACGACGCCACACACGTGGGGTTCAGGCAGTGCTCGCACAGCCGCGGCAGGTACATCATGAAGGTGTTCTCGAACTGGCCGTAAATCTCCTTCTGGATGTCGTCGAAATTCTTGTCCTTCGATCGCTTGGAGAACTCGCCGCCCAGGATCTCTTCCCAGTTCGGGCCCCAGGTGATCTTTTCCATGCGCTTGCCGGTGATCAGGCTGCGCGCCCGCGCGGTGGGCGGCGCCTTCGATTCGCCGGCGCTTTGCAGGTGGTCGTAGTCGAAGGTGAAGGGCTCGTAGTAATCGTCGATCTGTGGCAGGTTCGGGTTGGCGAAGATGCGCATCAGCAGCTTCCACTTGTTGCCCTGGCGCGGCACGATGGTGCCGTCCGCCTCACGCACCCAGCCGCCGTTCCACTTGTCCTGGTTCTCCCATTCCTTGGGGTAGCCAATGCCCGGCTTGGTTTCCACGTTGTTGAACCAGGCGTACTCCACGCCTTTGCGGCTGGTCCAGACGTTCTTGCAGGTGACTGAACAGGTGTGGCAACCGATGCACTTGTCCAGGTTCAGCACCATGCCGATCTGAGCTCTGACTTTCATCGTGATTCCTTAAGCAGCAGTGGCGGGAGATTCGTCAAGCCAATCGACCTTGGCCATCTTGCGAACGACGACAAACTCATCGCGGTTGGTGCCAATGGTTCCGTAGTAGTTGAAGCCATAGCTCAGCTGCGCGTAGCCGCCAATCATGTGGGTAGGCTTGAGCACGATGCGGGTCACCGAGTTGTGGATGCCGCCGCGCGAGCCGGTGATCTCGGATCCCGGCGTGTTGATGATCTTTTCCTGCGCGTGATACATCATCACCATGCCGGGTTTCACGCGCTGGCTCACCACCGCGCGGGCGGCGATGGCGCCGTTGATGTTGAAGAGCTCGATCCAGTCGTTGTCTTCAATGCCGGCACGCTGGGCATCGTCTTCACTCAGCCACACCACCGGCCCGCCGCGGTTGAGCGTGAGCATCAGCAGGTTGTCGCTGTAGGTGGAGTGGATGCCCCACTTCTGGTGCGGCGTGATGAAGTTCAGCTGGATCTCGGTGTGGCCGTTGGGCTTGACGCCGGCGATCTCATGCGTGGTCTTCAGGTCCACCGGCGGGCGGTAGCTGGTGAAGCCTTCGCCGAAGGCGCGCATCCACGGGTGATCCTGGTAGAACTGCTGGCGGCCGGTGAGCGTGCGCCAGGGGATCAGCTCATGCACGTTGGTGTAGCCGGCGTTGTATGACACCTTCTCGCTCTCCAGCCCGCTCCAGGTCGGTGAGCTGATGATCTTGCGCGGCTGCGCCTGGATGTCGCGGAAGCGGATCTTCTCGTCCTCGCGGTGCAGCGCCAGGTGGGCATGCTCGCGGCCAGTCTGTTTGCTCAACGCCTCCCAGGCCTTCACCGCCACATGGCCGTTGGTCTCGGGGGCCAGCATCAGCACCACCTCGGCGGCGTCGATGGCGGTGTCGATCTTCGGCATACCTTCAGAGACACCCGCATCACGCACCCAGCCGTTCAGCTCACCGAGTTGGCGCACCTCGTCCTGCGTGTTCCACGCAATGCCCTTGCCGCCGTTGCCCACCTTGTTCATCAAGGGGCCCAGCGCGGTGAAGCGCTTGTAGACATTGGGGTAGTCGCGTTCCACCACCGCAAACTGCGGCGCCGTCTTGCCGGGGATCAGCTCGCACTCCCCCTTGTGCCACTCCTTCACGTCGAAGGGCTGCGCCAACTCGGCGGGGGTGTCGTGCATCAGCGGCGTGAGCACCAGTTCCTTCTCCACGCCCAGGTGGCCCACACACACGGCGCTGAAGACCTTGGCAAAGCCCTTGTAGATCTCCCAGTCGCTGCGCGCCTCCCAGGCCGGGTCGACCGCGGTGGACAGCGGGTGGATGAAGGGGTGCATGTCGCTGGTGTTGAGGTCGTCCTTCTCGTACCAGGTGGCGGTGGGCAGCACGATGTCTGAATAGAGGCAGGTGGTGCTCATGCGGAAGTCGAGCGTCACCACCAGGTCGAGCTTGCCTTCGGGGGCTTTGGCGTGCCACTTCACTTCGGTGGGCTTGGCGTCGTCCACCCCCAAATCCTTGCCTTGCACGCCATTGGTCGTGCCAAGCAGGTGCTTCAGGAAGTACTCATGGCCCTTGCCCGATGAGCCCAGGATGTTGGAGCGCCACACGAACATGTTGCGCGGCCAGTTTTCCGGCGCATCCGGGTCTTCGCAGCTCATCTGCAACGAGCCGTCCTTCAGGCCGCGTACCGCGTAGTCCTTCGGGTCGATCGACTGCGCCTGCGCATCACGCACCACCTGCAGCGGGTTGGTCTTGAGCTGCGGCGCGCTGGGCAGCCAGCCCATGCGTTCGGCGCGCACGTTGTAGTCGATCATGCTGCCGCCGAAAAGCTGCTTGTCGGCCAGCGGCGACAGCACCTCGTCGACGCCCAGCTTCTCGTAGCGCCACTGGTCGGTGTGGGCGTAGAAGAAGCTGGTGCTGTTCATCTGGCGCGGCGGGCGCACCCAGTCGAGCGCGAAGGCCAGCGCCGTCCAGCCGGTTTGCGGGCGCAGCTTTTCCTGGCCCACGTAATGCGCCCAGCCGCCACCGCTCTGGCCGATGCAGCCGCACAGCATCAGCATGTTGATGATGCCGCGGTAGTTCATGTCGGCGTGGTACCAGTGGTTCATCGCTGCGCCGATGATCACCATCGACTTGCCGTGCGTCTTGTCGGCGTTGTCGGCAAACTGGCGCGCCACGGTGATCACCTGCTCGCGCGGCACGCCGGTGATGCGCTCCTGCCAGGCAGGGGTGTAGGGGTGATCGTCGTCGTAGCTGATCGCCGCATGCTCGCCGGGCACACCCCGGCTCACACCGTAGTTGGCGGCCAGCAGGTCGAACACGGTGGCCACCATCACGGCCTGGCCGCCGAGCTGCATCGTCTGCACGGGCACGGTGCGCTGGATCACGCCGTCCTGCCCCTGCGGGCTGGCTTCGAAGTGCTCATGCGCAATGCCGCCAAAGTAGGGGAAGCCCACCTGCGCCATCTGCGGCCATTCGCCGTCGCCTTCCAGCATCGACAGGCGCAGCTTCACGTCTTGCCGGCCTTGGGCTTCCTTCGATTCCAGGTTCCACTGGCCTGCATCGGGGCGCCCATCAGCGCCCCAGCGGAAGCCGATGGCGCCGTTGGGCACCACCACACGGCCGGTGTCGTCCAGCGCCACGGTCTTCCAGTCGGGGTTGTTGGCCTGGCCGAAGGCGCCGTCGAAATCGCTCGCGCGCACGTAGCGGTCGGGCACCATCGTCGCTTGGCCGTTTGGCAACGTGTGCGGCTTCAGCGTCACCAGCATCGGCAAGTCGGTGTAGCGGCGCACGTAGTCATCGAAATAACTCGACCGCTTGTCGAAGTAGAACTCCTTCAAGATCACATGCCCCATGGCCATGGCCAGCGCGGCATCGGTGCCCTGCTTGGGGTGCATCCACAGGTCGGCCAGCTTGGCCACTTCGGAGTAGTCGGGCGTTACCGCCACCGTCTTGGCGCCCTTGTAGCGCACCTCGGTGAAGAAGTGGGCATCGGGGGTGCGCGTCTGCGGCACGTTGGAGCCCCAGGCGATCAGGTAGGTGCTGTTGTACCAATCGGCCGATTCCGGCACATCGGTCTGCTCGCCCCAGGTCTGCGGGCTGGCGGGTGGCAGGTCGCAATACCAGTCGTAGAAGCTCATGCACACGCCGCCGATCAGCGACAGGTATCGCGAGCCCGCCGCATACGACACCATCGACATCGCCGGGATGGGCGAGAAGCCGATCACCCGATCTGGCCCGTGCGCTTTGATGGTGTGCACGTTGGCCGCGGCCACCAGCTCATTGACTTCGTCCCAGCTGGATCGCACGAAGCCGCCCAAGCCTCGCTGCTGCTGCCAGCCGCGGCGAGTGGCTTCGTCAGACACGATGCGCTGCCAAGCCTCCACCGGGCCCAGTTGCAGCCGCGCGGTACGCCAGGCCTTGAGCAGGCGGCCGCGCACCAACGGGTACTTCACGCGGTTGGCGCTGTAGAGATACCAGGAATAAGACGCCCCGCGGGCACAGCCGCGCGGCTCGTGGTTGGGCAGGTCCCAGCGGGTGCGCGGGTAATCGGTCTGCTGGGTTTCCCAGGTGACGATGCCGCCCTTCACATACACCTTCCATGAGCACGAGCCGGTGCAGTTCACACCGTGGGTGGAGCGCACCACCTTGTCATGCGCCCAGCGCTGGCGGTAGGCGTCTTCCCAGGTGCGGTCTTCGGCGGTGGTGAGGCCGTGGCCGCCGGAGTAGGTTTCCTTGGGCAGCGAAAAGAACTTGAGTCGATCAAGAAAATGGCTCATGGCAGGGTTCCCTCAAGGGTTCTTCACGTAGGCATTGCGGCGCAGGTAGAACCACCAATTCAGCACCAAGCACACGGCGTAGAAAGCCGCGAAGCCGTACATGGCGAACTGGGGCGTGCCGGCCTTGATCTGATTGCCGATCACGATGGGCGCCACAAAGGCGCCGTAGGCGGCGATGGCCGATGTCCAGCCCAGCACGGGGCCGGCCTGGGTGCGGTCGAAGATGACACCGATGGTGCGGAAGGTAGAGCCGTTGCCAATGCCGCTGGCAGCGAACAGCACGATGAACAGGCCCAGGAAGGCCGGGAAGTACTGCTCGGGCGTGGCCGAGCCATAGGCCTGCATCATCACGTAGCCCACCGCCACCGAGGCGCCCACCATCAGGGCCGAGATCACCTGGGTGACGATCGAGCCGCCCAGGCGGTCAGAGATCCAGCCACCGATGGGCCGCACCGCCGCGCCCACAAACGGGCCGATCCACGCATAGGTGAAGGCCGACGGTGCATTGGGGTTCTTCAACGTGTGCTGCAGCACACCGCTGGCATCAGGCACATGGCTGAAGCCGAAGATCACCGTGATGGCCAGCGGCAGCGCCATCGAGAAGCCGATGAACGAGCCGAAGGTGACGATGTACAGCGCCGTCATCGACCAGGTGTGCTTGTCCTTGAAGATGGCGAACTGCTTGGCAATGTTTTCCTTCATCGCGCCGAAGGCCGCCAACTTCATGATCAGCAGCGCGCTGATGATGTCCAGCGGGATGGCCACCCACATGCTGATCAGCCCCAGGCCGGTGGGCTTGGGCAGGTAGAGGTACAGGCCCAGCACCGAAGGCACGAAGGCCAGCGTGTACAGCCAGGTGATCTTGGCAAACGCCACCAGCGGGTTGCCGGTGTCGGGCGACACCGTCTTCAGGTTGTTCATGCCCCACCAGCACAGTGCCGACAGCGGCACCAGCGACAGCAC